>Ga0154640_1132_pt2 | contig 9566 bp, 8 predicted proteins | sample Rifle2008BG13ft_FD_116069 | JGI IMG/M metagenome (GOLD analysis project Ga0154640, IMG submission 116069) | Deltaproteobacteria bacterium RBG_13_58_19 | reverse complement strand
GCTGCGCCCCTTAGCCCCCTCCCCCAAATTGACTTATCTCCGCTGTCCCCAGAGTTTTCCCCGGAAGGGCAGGCGGCGCCAGAAGAGCCAGGAGCCGGGCAGCAAGGGCAGTTCTTTCAGGGTGCGGGACCAGAAGTAAAAGCCGATCAACAGGCAAAGAAGGTTGGGAATCCAGGGGGCCAGGGCCGGATTGAGCCGGTCGTTCACGGCCAGGCGCCAGGAAGCGGTAAAGACTACGTAGTAGATGAGGAAGACGATCAGTCCCAGGATCAACCCCCGGGTGCGGGCGTGTTGCCGGGCGCTCAGGCCCAGGGGGATGGCCAGCAGGCACAGGAGAAAAGCCCCAAAGGGCATGGAAAGGCGTTGGCTCAACTCCACCATCAGGCGATTGTAGCGCTCGGAACCCGGGGGTTGGCTCCGGAGGGCCTGGTATAAATCCGGTAAATACATCTCCCCTTCGGATTTGCTCCCCTTCAGGGTGAAGCTGAAGAGTTGCAGGGGCAACTGGTAGGTCTTGAATCGGATGGTTTGCCGGCGGTCCTGCTCCGGGTCCCAGCGGATCACCCAGCCGTCCAGGAGGTTAAGCTGTAAAGTCTCCTGTTTCGGATCGAAGCTCAACTCCCCCTTTTGGGCATAGACCGTATGGGGGTTTTCTTCATCCCGGGAGTCATAGACAAAGACGCCTTCCAGTCGGCCCGCCTCCCCGGTGACCCGGTTGACAAAGAGCATCATGCCCTGGAAGTCGGTGTTAAAGGTCTGCTCTTTGATGCCCAGGTCCGCCCGGCGCTTGACGATGTCGGTGAGTAACTCCCGGGTGGCCTTTTGCCCCCAGGGACTGCCGGAGACGGTGAGAAACAGGGTGACGAGCCCCGTAGCCAAAGAAAACCCGACGATGGGGAGGACCAACTGGCCATAACTCAGACCCGCGGTCTTCAGGGCGATGATTTCGTGATCCACGGTGAGGCGCATCAAGGCCAGCATGATCCCCACGGTGCCCGCCATGGGCAGGGTGAACACCAACAGATAGGGCAGCAGATACAGAGTGGACTCCAGGATTTCCATGAGGCCGATGCCTTTGACCACGATCATCTGGGTGATGCGCATCAGGCGACCGGAAAAGACAATGGAGGTGAAAGCCAGAAGGCTCACGGCACAGGGATGGATGGTTTCCAGGAGCAGGTAACGATAGATGATGCGGGGCATGTTTGGGTGGAGCACCTTTACCGGGTCGGCGGCATTTCTTCAGATCAGGTTATTTTCCCCTATAGGCCACTAAAAGACAATCCTTATACCGGGCCAGGGACTGGAAATTTCCGGCTAGTAGGCGCTTAAGGCGCGGGAAGGCCTTTTCTTTCAAGAAAAAGAAGCTTAGGGGGCGGGAGTCGGCAAAGGCCGCCATCTCCTCCGGGCCGGCAAAGAAGAGGCCGGTTGCCGGGTCCAGGCTCCGGCCGAAGTCCAGCTCAGTGCGGAAATCCAACAGATGGAAGACCTGGCCGCTATAAAAGGACAGTCCCTGGGAATAAAGCTGATAACCGATGAGCGCGGCCCCCGGCTGCCAGTGGGATTTCAGAACCAGCCCCATCTCCCGGGGGGAACGCTGTTTGCTGACCTGCTCGATGCCGCCGGGAATGAGGGCGCAGAGGAGCAAGGCGCCCAGGAAAAGGACGGCCAGGCGCCGCCAAATCAGGGCCGCGGTGGGCACCAGGGCCAAAATAATCAGGCCCAGGGGCAGGTAAGGCGACAGGATGGCCAGCTTGGCCCCGGGCTGGGCCAGAAAGGCGGGAGGCCAAAAATAGAGGCCCACTAAAAACCAGCCGGACAGCGCCCAGATACCCAAACTCAGGGCCAGCCCCCGGCTCTGCCAATAGGGACGCCCGCGCTCGGTGAGGCCGTGCAGGGCTTCCCCCAAAAGGAGGGCCAGAGGCAGCAGGGCCGGCAGGATGTAAGGCGCCAGCTTGCCCCGGGACAGGGTAAAGAACAACAGGATGACCCCGGTCCAGACCCAGAGAAAGAGGCGATCCCCCGGGGCGTCCCCCCGGCGGCTCCCTAAGGCCCAGGGCAAGAGCCAGCCCCAGGGGAGGAGCAGCCCGAAGAGGACCGGCACGTAGTAATAGAAGGGCTGCTGATGGTGGAAGGAGGCTGTGAGAAAACGCCCGAAGTGCTGCTCCCAGATAAAAAACCGAAGGAAGTCCGGATACCGCCAGGCCGCCCCCACAAACCAGGGCAGGCTCAGGCCCACCAGGAGCAACAGCCCCCCGGGGTGCCACAGGGCGCGGAGCCAGGGCCGCCGGGCAAGTAAGGCCCAGCCCCCCCAGACCAAGCCAGCCAGTACCAGGGCCACCGGCCCTTTGGTGAGCACCGCCAGGGCCAGGGCCAGGTAGGCCCAGGGCAGGAGTTCCCGGCGCTCCCGGCTCAAGGCCAGATACCCCAGACCCACCCCTAGATTAAGAAAAAAGGCCAGAGGCATGTCCAGGGTCAGTATCCGGCCTAAGGCCATATACCCCAGGGAAGTGGTCAGGATGAGAGCGCCGCAGAAACCCGGGCCGGTGCCCCAGAAAGCCCTTCCCAGGTAGTAAGCCCCAAAGATCCCTCCCCAGGCGCTCAGGGCCACCGGCAGACGGGCGGCCCATTCGGTATAACCCCAGACCCGAAAACTAAAGGCGGTGAGCCAGTAGACCAGGGGGGGTTTCTCCAGATAAGGCAAGAAATTGAGGTGGGGGATCAGCCAATCCTGCAAGACCCAGATCTCCCGGGCAATCTCGGCATAACGCCCCTCATCCGGGTCCATCAGGCCGGGGGTCCCCAGGCGGAAGAGAAAGATCCCCAAGCCGGCCAAACCTAAGAGCAGGAGACCGAGCCGGTGGCCGGTCTGCGGTTGGCCGGGGTTTTGGCGTTCAGGTGTCAAAAAATTCCACATCAGATAAGGAATTTATTTCCTAGAGTTAATTAACTTATTAGCCAACTCAATGAACTTATTAATAATTTCACCAAATTAGAAAATGGTCCTCTTATTGCAAAGTTATATGCAACCGGAGATGCCGGTCTCACTTGGACAGACCCATTTTAGCATGTTTTTTGACATCTCCCATAGAAGGTTGCGTCGCGCACATTTCTGATTCGGCTCCAGGGAGGCTAAGGCTGGACCCGCTTAGAGCCATGGGTTAAGCGGCTTTGGGGCGGAAATAATGAGGATGGCAACATTATGGAACGGAAAGATCTGAGCATCCTGATAACCGGGGCCACCGGCTCCTTTGGCAGGAAGTTTATTGAGATGGTCCTAAAATTTCAACCTCGCCGCCTGATCGTTTTTAGCCGGGATGAGGTGAAGCAGTTGCAGATGCGCCAAAGCATCGTGGAAACCGGCTATCCGGTTCTGCGTTATTTTATCGGTGATGTTCGGGATAAAGAGCGGGTTTATCGGGCCTTCCAAGGGGTGGATGTAGTGATTCACGCCGCGGCCCTGAAGCAGGTGGTCACCGCGGAATATAACCCCCTGGAAGTCATCAAGACCAATATTTTGGGAGCCGCCAACGTTATTGATGCGGCCATTGACACCGGCGTTAAGAAAGTCATCGCTCTGAGCAGCGATAAGGCGGTGAACCCCGTCAATCTTTACGGAGCCACCAAGTTATGCGCCGATAAACTGTTTATCGCCGCCGGGGTCTATGCCGGCGCCCGAGAAACCAAATTCAGCGTAGTGCGGTATGGCAACGTCATGGGCAGCCGGGGCAGCGTTATTCCCATCTTTTTGGAACGCCGCCATACCGGGGTTCTCCCCATTACGGATGAGCGGATGACCCGCTTCTGGATCACCTTGGAGCAGACGGTGGAGTTCGTCTTAAGGTGTCTGGAACTCATGCAGGGGGGCGAGATCTTTGTTCCCAAGCTCCGAAGCATGCGTATCGTTGATCTGGCCAGGGCCCTGGCCCCTAACTGCCGCCATGAAATTATGGGCGTCCGCCCGGGTGAGAAACTCCATGAAATTCTGATTACCGAAGACGAAGCCCGGCGCACGGTGGAATTCCCGGATTTCTTCGTGGTGCAGCCCGGGCCCATCTTGCACTGGTGGAGTAACGGCCATCTCATGGGGGGACGGCCCGTACCCGAAAACTTTTCCTACAGCAGTGATGCCAACGACTGGTGGCTGACTGCCGAAGAACTACGGGGCATCCTAGAGGAAGATGAAGGAGAAACCGACACCGACCTATATCCCTTACGCACGGCAATTGCTTGATGACGCCGACGTTGCCGCGGTGGTCCAGACCCTGCGTTCGGGGTGGCTCACCTGCGGTCCCCAGGTGGAAGCGTTTGAGGCAGCCATAGCCGAAATCACCGGCGCCTCCCAGGCGGTGGCCGTGAGCAGCGGCACCGCCGCGCTCCACGCCGCCATGCAGGCGCTGGATATCGGCCCGGGAGACGAGGTCATCTTGCCCTCCTTGACTTTTGCGGCCACGGCCAATGCCGTGGTCTACCAGGGAGGTACGCCGGTCTTTGCCGATATCGATCCCAGCAATCTCCTCCTCAATCCCTTGACCGCGGCCGCCAAGATCACCCCCCGGACCAAAGCCATCATCGCGGTGGATTATGCCGGGCAGCCCTGTGATTACGAGGCCCTGCGCCTCATCGCCCAACGTTATGACCTGGCCCTGGTGGCCGATGCCTGCCACTCTCTGGGGGCCAGGTATCAAGGTAAACCCGTGGGCTCCTGGGCCGACCTCACCGTGTTCAGTTTCCATCCGGCCAAGCACATCACCACCGGGGAAGGGGGCATGGTGGTCACTTCCCATCAGGACCTGGCCGCCAGGATGCGTCGCTTTAGAAATCATGGCATTTCCACGGATTTTCGGGAGCGGGCCTCCCGAAATACCTGGCATTATGAAATGGTGGATCTGGGTTACAACTACCGCCTTTCCGACCTGCAGTGCGCTTTGGGCTTAAGCCAATTGAAAAAGTTGCCCCAATGGCTCAAACAACGCCAGGCCATCGCCCAGCGCTATAACGAAGTCTTTCTCCAGATACCGGAGATCATCGTGCCGCGCTTAAGGCCCCAGGTGACTCATGCCTACCACCTTTACGTGATCATGTTGCGCTTAGACCGGCTCAGAGCTAGCCGCCAGGAGATCTTCCAGGCTTTGCGGGCCGCGGGCATCGGCGTCAATGTGCATTATTTGCCGGTGCACCTGCACCCTTTTTATCAACAGCACTTTCACACCGGCCCCGGGGATTGCCCGGCGGCGGAATGGTGTTATGAACGCCTGCTGACCCTGCCCCTGTTCCCGGCCTTGTCCTCCTCCGAGGTGGACACGGTCATCCGGGCGGTAATCAACACTTTGGAGCAGCACCAGCAATTTAGTGAGGAATTTTACCAGGATTTGCCCGCGGCCTATCTGCATTAGAGAGAACAGGACCGGGCCGAGGAAGAAGCTGATTTATAACCAAATTGCCAGAGAAGGTTCTCCCTTCCTGAGCCGGAGCGGCAGAGGAAGGTTGGGCCAATCTCTGGGATTTCACCGGGATGGGGCGAGACAATGGATGGTCACCAAAAAAGCCTGAACCAAGAGCGGGCCGTGGCTTTTGTGGTGGCCCGCCTCAACTCCTCCCGGCTGCCGGAAAAGCACCTGCGCCGCATCGGCGACCGATCCTTGCTGGCTTGGGTCATCAATAATCTGCGCGGTTGTCAAGAATTGGCGGAAATAGTGATCGCTACCGTAGCCGAACCGTGTAACGAGCCCCTCCTGGCTTATGCCGCGAGAGAGGGCTTGTCTTGTTACTGGTATGAGGGGGACCCGGATCAAGTGACCACCCGGTTAAGACGGGCCGCGGAAGATTATGCCGCGGAGATCTGCGTCCTGGTGAGCGGTGATTGTCCCCTGATCCCTGGACCGGCCCTGGATCAGTTGATCCGGCAACTTAGGTGCGAGCCCGCCGGGGATTATATCTGGGTGCCTCCGGATGAACATGGGCGGGAGGCGGTCCTGGAAGGTATCAATGTGGCCCGGCGGCGGGCCTGGCAGTTGGCGGATGACCTCTCGGATACCCCGGAATTAAAAGAGCATCAATTTCCGGTGATCCGCTTGCACCCTGAGCTTTTCCAAGGGGTGGCCGCCCAGGTCCCTCCGGAGCTTTACGGGCCGCGCCACCGCCTTTCAGTGGATACTTTTGCCGACCTGGAATTTATGAACCGGGTCCATGAAGTCTTGACGGCTCAAGGCCGGGCCTTCGCCTTGCCGGAGGTTTTGCAACTGCTGCAAGAGGAGCCCGAGCTGGGCCGGATCAACGCCCACGTGCACCAGCGCCGGTTGCGAGAAATCATTCATCCGGTGTTGTACGTGGTGGACGTTGGCCCCGGTTTCGGTTACGGCCATCTCATCCGCAGTCAAGAGCTGGCCTTGCAGTTGGTGGAGCGTTTGGGCTGGCCGGTAACCTTTCTGGTGGATGACGGGGACGCGGCCCGCCTCCTTCTGGAACGAGGGCTGCCGGTGGCCTGGGGGGCCTGGGGCCGTCCGGCCCGACCCGCGCCGGAAGGCCGCCGGGAACAAACCGTGGCGGAACTGCTGCCCCGGCATGGCCTGTTACTCCTGGACATCTCCCCCCGGGAGGTGCCTCCCGGCTGGCGGGACGAGCTTGGCGCCGATACGCCGGTAGTAGTCCTGGATAAATCGGAGGAATGGGCGCAAGCGGGGGATTTAATCATTTTTCCCGGGGTGACCGCCCCGGCCGGGAAGGAGACTCCTGCCGGCCAGCCGGGGGCCTTTCTTAAAGCCGCGGCGAAGTCCGGGCCCCAGGTTCTGTCCGGTTCAGAGTTCATTATTTTGCGCCGGGACATCCGCCGGCTGGCAACTCGCTCCCGGGATAAGGACCTGGATCTCCTGGCCTACCTGCATCGCCAGGAACAACGGGAAGCCTTAAGGAACTTTATGGAGCGCCATCAATTGCGGGGCTATGTTATCGGCGGATTTGAGCCGGATTTTCCCCAACTGCTGGCCCGCTCCCGCCTCCTGGTGAGCAGCTTCGGCTATAGCTTTTATGAGGCCCTGGCCCTGGAGACTTATCCGGTGGTCTGGCCCTATTCCCCGGCCCACCGGCAGGAGGCCCGGCTGTTTTATGCGCGCCTGGGACTGCCATCGGTAATTATCGACAAAGAAAATGATTTGCCTGATATTCTGCCCCTCCTGGCCGGGGCAGGGAAGAGAAAGATTACCCTGAAGGATGGAACCCCGGCCCTGGTGCAGGCAATTTTCCGTTTAAGGGAACGGTGGCCCGGTTATCACCGGAATGAAGAAGATACGGATAACCATGTCCTCAGATATCAACGGGCGTCCGGGGTGTAAATGGGGACCGGGAAGATGAAAGTCTTGGTAATCGCGGCGCATCCGGATGATGAGGCCCTGGGCTGCGGCGGCACCCTGCTGAGACATAAAGCTCAAGGGGATCGCCTCAGCATCTGTCTCTTGGGAGACGGGGTCAGCTCCCGGGGCCAGCAGGGGAAAGTGCTGAAGCAGGCCCTTAAAGACCGGGGCCGGGCGGCGGCGGCCTTTGCCGCGTTCGTGCAGGCGGAACTCCACCTCATCGGCGGCTTTAAAGACAATCAATTCGATACGGCGCCCTTTTTGAAGATCGTCCAGGCCGTCGAGGGCCTGGTCCGTTCTTACCAACCGGACCTGGTCTACACCAATCACGGGGGGGACTTGAATATCGACCATGCCATCACCGCCCGGGCGGTGCTCACGGCCCTGAGGCCCGGCTGCGGCCATCAGGTTAAGCGCCTCCTGGCCTTTGAGGTGCTCTCCTCCACGGAATGGCAGAGTCCGGCCCTGGCTGAGCCCTTCGCGCCCAATGTCTTTGTGGACATCACCCCCTTTTTGCCGGGCAAATTGGCGGCGTTGGCCTGTTATCAAGAAGAACTCAAGGCCTTCCCCTTTCCCCGTTCCCGGGAGGGGGTGGAGCACCTGGCGGCCTTTCGGGGCCTCCAGGCGGGAGTTAAGGCCGCGGAAGCCTTCATGCTGATTAGAGAGGTTTCCTAATGGCTTGTTTCACCAGATTTTTTGCGTTTTCACAGGATAAGGGGAAAGCGCGTTCAATAAAATCCCCCCTGACCCCCCTTTAGAAAAGGGGGGAATTTTAGGGGCTTAGCTTAGGTTAGGGGAATCAGCTTAAAGTCCCCCTTTTATAAAGGGGGATTGACGGGGATTTAAATTAGTCATGAAAATCGCCATCTCCCAACCCCGGTATCTGCCGGCCCTGAATTACCTGCAACGTATCCTGCTGGTGGACACCTTTGTGCTCCTGGATAACGTGCAGTATACCCCCAGGGATTGGGAGAACCGGAATCGCATCCGCACCTGGAACGGCAACCAGTGGCTCTCGGTGCCCATCGCCGGGCATCACCGGGGCCGCCTCCTCAAGGACACGGTAATCGACAATAACGCTCCCTGGCAGCGCCAACACTATCAGGCCCTGGCCTTAAATTACAAAAAAGCCCCTTATTTCGGCGAGATGCAGGACCTCCTGGAACAAGTCTATGAGGGACAAAAGTGGGAAGGACTGTGCCGGCTTAACTTTTTCATCCTGGAGGCCTTCCTCAATTATCTGGGCCTTGAGCGCCGTCTGGTGTGGGCCAGTGACGTGGGAGGGAACGGCGCCGGCAGCGACCTGATCCTCAATCTCTGCCGCAAGCTTAAGGCCACCGCTTATGTCTCCGGTCCCTTGGGAAGCGGTTATCTGGTGCCGGAGGAGTTTGCCCAGGCCCAAATTGAACTCATATACCACGACTATACTCCCCAAGCCTATGGGCAGGTGCACGGGGAACCTTTTATGCCCTGGCTGTCGGCCATTGATCTGTTTATGAATCATGGTCCGGACTCCTCTAAGAAGTTGGCTGAGGGCGCGGTGTTGACCGGACCTTAAACAGGGTGAGGCAATTGCAGAAGGTCAGACAATTCTTTGAGGACCTGGTGGCCCAATACGGGGTGGACGCCCGGAGCGCCAATTGGAGCGGGCCGGCCACCCAAGCGGCGCGCTTTGCCGTCTTTCGCGCCTATCTGGACCTGAAGGACTGCCGCGTCCTGGACGTGGGCTGCGGCCAGGGGGACCTCTACGCCTACTTGCAAGAGCATCAGGTGCCCATCCAGACCTATCACGGCTGGGATCTCGCGCCTAACATGATCGCCGTGGCCCGGAGGCGCTTTCCGGAACTAAAAGACAACTTCCGGGAGCGGGACCTCTTTTCCGCCGCCCAGGAAACCGGGAGTTTCGATTGGGTCCTTTGTTCCGGCAGTCTGAATTACGGCTATGACCAGGCCAGTTTTCAAGAGGCCGTCAGAGTCATGTTCCGCCTGGCCCGGAAGGGCGTTGCCTTTAATGTCTTGAGCACTTATGCGGATTTCATGGAGGAAGAATATTTCTACGCCCGTCCGGAAGAGACTTTCAGCTTTTGCCGAACCATAACTCCGTGGGTCAACCTGATTCATAGCTATATGCCCCACGACTTTACCATGATCTTGAAGAAAGAACGGGATGACTATCTCAGCCAGACTTAATACCGTGCCCCTGGGCCCCCATTTAGT
>Ga0154640_1056_pt3 | contig 9590 bp, 6 predicted proteins | sample Rifle2008BG13ft_FD_116069 | JGI IMG/M metagenome (GOLD analysis project Ga0154640, IMG submission 116069) | Deltaproteobacteria bacterium RBG_13_58_19 | reverse complement strand
ACTATCGCCTTCCCAAAGATATTTTGGCTAAAGAGATCGACAACATCCTGCGCCTGGGAGTGGACCTCAAGGTCAACACCGCCATGGGGCGGGACTTTACCTTGGACGACCTCTTTAACCAAAGCTACCGGGCGGTCTTCCTGGGCATCGGCTGCCACCTGGGCAAGGGGCTGGGAATCCCCGGCGAGGCAGCCGACGGCGTCCTGCAAGGGGTGGAGTTTTTGCGGCGTCACGCCCTGAAGGAGCACCTGACGGTGGGGAAGCGCCTGGCCGTCATCGGCGGCGGCAATGTGGCCATCGACGTGGCCTGCACCGCCCGGCGCCTGGGTTCCCAGGTGACCATCGTCTACCGCCGCTCCCGGGAGGAGATGCCGGCCTTTGCCCACGAAATCGAGCAGGCCCGGTGCGAGGGAGTAGAGATTGTCTATCTGGCCGCGCCCCTGAAGATCATCAGCAAGGGAGGCAAAGTTACCGGGCTCCTCTGCCAGCGCATGCGGTTGGGCGAGGCGGACGCCTCGGGCCGGCGCAGACCTGAGCCTATTCCCGGAGATGAGTTTGAGTTGCCGGTGGACATGGTGGTGCCGGCCATCGGCCAGGAGGCGGCCCTCTCCTTTTTAGAGGGGACCGGCGTCAATGTCTCCAAATACGGCACCATTGAGGTGGATGAGGTTACCTACCAGACTTCCCGGGAGGGGGTATTTGCCGCGGGGGACGCGCACACCGGCCCCTGGATCGCCATTGAGGCGGTGGGGGGCGGCATTGAGGCGGCGGAGTCCATTGACCGATACCTCCAGGGTCTGGATTTGCAGGAAGGCCGTGGGAAAGGCAAAGAGGCCCACGCCCGCTGGGCCGAGATCCCCAAGGACGAGGAGGGCCGGCCCCGGGAAGTCATGGCCACCCTGCCCCCGGAGCACACCTGCAAGGTCTTTGACGAGATCGCCCAGGGCTTCACTGAAGCCCAGGCCCAGGCCGAGGCGGCCCGCTGCCTCAACTGCGGGGTCTGCTCCGAGTGCCAGCAGTGTGTGGCGGCTTGCGAAGCCGGGGCCATTGATCACGCCCAGAAGTCAAAAGCCCTTAAGCTGGACGTGGGCGCGGTCATCCTGGCCCCGGGCTTTCGGCCTTTTGACGCCCGGTTAAAGCCCGAATACGGCTATGGCCGCTATCCCAATGTGATCACCTCTCTCGAATTCGAGCGTCTGCTGTCCGCCACCGGCCCCGGTGCCGGGCACGTCCGGCGGCCCGGCGACGGGGCCGACCCCAGAAAAATCGCCTGGATTCAGTGCGTAGGTTCCCGGGACGCCAGCATCGGGCGGGAGTACTGCTCCTATGTGTGCTGCATGTACGCCGCCAAACAGGCCATCATTGCCCGGGAACACGACCCCCGGGTAGAGCCCAGCGTCTTTTTCATCGACTTCCGGGCCCAGGGCAAGGGGTTTGACCGTTATTACGAACGGGCCAGGGAATCCCACGGCGTGAGGTTCATCCGCTCTATGGTGTCCCGGGTGACTCAGGACCCCGGCACCCAGAACCTGGAAATCACTTACGTGGATGAGGAGAACGTCGTCCGGACCGAGGAATTTGACCTGGTGGTCCTTTCGGTGGGCCTGAGTCCCCATCCGGCCGCGGGGAACCTGGCGCAAGTCTGCGACATCGCTACCGACCCTTACGGCTTTGTGGTCAATCCCCCCTTCCATTTGGTATCCACCAGCCGGGAAGGGATTTATACCTGTGGCGTGTATCAGGCCCCCAAAGACATTCCGGAGACGGTGGTTCAGGCTTCCGCGGCCGCGGCCGCAGCCGCGGCTCTCTTGGGAGAGGCCCGGAGCACCCTGGTCACCCAGCCGGAGTATCCCCCGGAGCGAGCGGTCCAGGCGGAAGAACCCCGCATCGGGGTCTTCGTGTGCCACTGCGGCATCAACATCGCCGGGGTGGTGGACGTGGCCCAGGTCGCAGACTACGCCGGAACCCTGCCTCAGGTCGCCTATGCCGACCACTATACCTTCACCTGCGCCACCGACTCCCTGGAGAAGATGCGAGAGAAGATTGAGGCCGAGAGGCTGAACCGGGTGGTAGTGGCCTCCTGCAGCCCCCGGACCCATGAGTCCCTGTTCCAGGACAACCTGCGAAAAAGCGGCCTGAACAAGTATCTCTTTGAGATGGCCAACATCCGGGACCAGGATTCCTGGGTGCACCAGGCTGAACCCGAACATGCCACGGAGAAGGCCAAGGAGCTGGTGAAGATGGCGGTGGCCCGGGCCGCGGTGCTGGAGCCCTTGTCCGAACTGCCTTTCAAGGTGAACCAACGCGCCCTGGTGCTGGGCGGGGGCATGGCGGGGTTGATGGCGGCCCTGACCCTTGCCGACGCCGGCTACGGGGTCTATCTGCCGGATATCCAGGAGCGTTTCGGCAGCAGCCTGGCCCGCAAGATGCACTATACCCTGGAGGGCCACGCCATCCAGCCTTTTATGCGGGAATTGGTGGCCCGGGTGGAGATGCATCCCAAAATCCGCTGGTGGGAGGAGGCCAGGATCACCAGCTTCTCCGGGCACCTGGGGAAATTCCGCTGCGACTTGGAATCTCCCCGGGGCAAGTGGTCGATACAATTCGGGGCCGTGGTCATCGCCACCGGCGCCAGTGAATACCGGCCTAAAGAATACCTCTATGGAGATCACCCCCGGGTTCTCACCCAATTGGAGCTGGAAAACCGGCTGGTGGAGCACTCCGAGAGCATCGGCGACGCCCCCACCGTGGTGATGATCCAGTGCGTGGGGTCCCGGGAGCCGGAGCATCCTTACTGCAGCCGGGTATGTTGCGGCGAAGCCGTTAAAAATGCTCTAAAAATCAAGGAACTCCGTCCCCAAGCCCAGGTCTTCATCCTTTACCGGGACATCCGCACCTACGGCTTGAAAGAGATTTACTACAAAAAGGCCCGGGACCTGGGGGTGCGGTTCATCCGTTTTGAGCCGGAGGCCAAGCCGGAGGTGGCGGCCGCGGGCGAGGGCCTGGAAATTACGGTCTTTGACCAGAGCCTCAAGTCCACCATCGGTATCAAGGCCGACTACCTGGCCCTGTCCGCTGCCATCCGGCCCCATCCGGCCTCCGAGGAGATCGCCAAGTTATTCAAGCTCTCCACGGATGCCGACGGCTTCTTCATGGAGGCGCACCTGAAGCTCAGGCCCCTGGATTTTGCCGCCGGCGGCATCTTCCTGTGCGGCTTGGCCCACAGTCCCAAGTTCATTGACGAGAGCATCGCCCAGGCCCAAGGAGCAGCCGCCCGGGCCATGGGCATCTTAGCCCGGGAAGTGATGTGGGTGGGCGGCGCGGTGGCTTCGGTGGACCCCCAGCACTGCGTGCTCTGCTTGACCTGCCTGCGCACCTGCCCCTTCGGGGTGCCCCGGGTTGATGTGGCTGAAGGCGTCGTCGAAATCGACCCGGCGGCCTGCCATGGTTGCGGCAGTTGCGCCAGCGCCTGTCCCCGGAAGGCCATCGAGGTGATGCACAACCGGGACCGGCAATTCATTTCCAAGATTGGCGCCATTGATTTAGGGGGGATGGCGGCATCCTGAGGTTAACCTTGAACCTTGAACTTTAACTTTGGTAAGGAAATATGGCTTGGGTCCCTAAAATTCTGGCCTTTGTGTGCACCTACTGCACCTACACGGCCGCAGACATGGCCGGCTCGGCCCGGATGCAGTATCCCGCTACGGTCCGCATCGTCAAGTACCTCTGCACCGGCAGTATCGACATCCTCCATATATTGAAGGCCTTCGAGGCCGGTGCCGACGGGGTGCTGGTGAGCGGCTGCGAGGCCGGGAGCTGTCACTTCCTGGAAGGAAATCTTAGGGCCCGGGAGCGGGTGGAATACGCCCAACACCTGCTGGAAGAGATCGGCCTGGGGCGGGGTCGCCTGGAGATGTACGAGGTGGCCGCGTCGGACGCTCCCAAGTGGGTGGCCGCGGTTAAAGAGATGAGCGCTCGGATAAAAGAGTTGGGCCCTAATCCTTTGAAGGGGGGCCGGGCTTTGGCAGCCGACTTTCCGGAACAACCCGGAGCAGGGATGGAAGCATGATTATCGCGGAACGAAAGCCTTTTGCCGAAATCGAGGCCGCGGTGGCCCCCTATGAAAAGATCCTCATCTTGGGCTGCGGCACCTGCGTGGCCGTTTGCCTGGTGGGGGGAGAAAAAGAGGTGGGGCTGCTGGCCTCCCAGCTTAAGCTGGCTGCGGGCCTGAAAGGCCGGCGCCTCGAGGTGGGGGAAATCACCGTGGAGCGCCAGTGTGACCTGGAGTTCATCCAGCCCCTGTGTGACTTCATTGCGGACTACGACTGCATCATTTCCATGGCCTGTGGGGCCGGGGTGCAGGACTTGGGCCGGTTGTGTTACATGAAGCCCATCTTCCCGGCAGTCAACACGAGCTTCATCGGCGTCAACCTGGAGGCCGGCAACTATGCCGAGCGGTGCCTGGCCTGCAACCACTGCTACCTGGGGGTGACGGGAGGCATCTGCCCGGTGACCATGTGTCCCAAGGGATTGTTGAACGGCCCTTGCGGCGGCATGCTCAATGGCCGTTGCGAGGTGAATCCGGAGAACACCTGCGCCTGGAGCGACATTTTCCATCGCCTGGAAAGTCAAGGGCGTCTGGAACAGTTACAGGAGATTCTGCCCCTGCACCCTCACCACAAGCGCACCACCCCCGGGAAGGTAGTCCACCCGGCTTACAAGAGGAGATACGGCGCGCATGAGTAAGCTCAAGGAGGCCTTGGAGTCCGGCGCCTTTGCCGTAGTCGCGGAACTAAAGCCCCCCAAGGGGGTTCGGGTGGAGGGGATGCTGGCCCCGGTGGCCGCGCTCAAGGATCGGGTCACCGCGTTTGGGGTGCCGGACAACGAGCAGGCCCGGATGCGCCTCTCGGCCCTGGCGGGGAGCCGGCTGGCCCAAGAAGCGGGGGGGGAGCCCCTTTTGCACCTTACCTGCCGGGACCGGAACCGTTTGGCCCTGGAGAGCGAGCTTTTAGGAGCCGCGGCCCTGGGGATAGAAAACGTCCTTTTGGTGAGCGGCGACTACGTCACCCTGGGGGATCACCCCGACGCCAAGCCGGTGTATGACGCCGACTCGGTGCAGCTCCTTAAAATCGCCCGGGACCTGGCCGAGGGCCGGGACAGCGCCGGTCTGGCCCTGGACGGCGCTCCCAACTTTTTCCTGGGCGCGATGGTCATTCCCGAAGCCGAGCCCTTAGCGCCCCAACTTCTGAAATTCGGGAAAAAGGTAAGGGCCGGGGCGCACTTTTTCGTCACCCCGGCGGTCTTTGATCTGGAGAAATTGCGCGCTTTTCGTCAACACCTGTCCGCCACCCCCATTAAACTTTTGGCCACGGTGAAGGTCCTCTCCCCGGAGGAAGCGGCCCAGGCCGACACGGAGCAGAGGCGCCAGGTTTACCGCGTTCCCCCGGAATTTTTGCAAAAACTGGAAGGTTTGGAGGGTGAGGAATTTTATCGCCGGGCCGCGGAGCTGGCAGGCCGCCTCCTCAAGGGGATCAAGGCGGAAAACCTGGCGGACGGCGCTTATCTAAAGGCCGGGGGCCGCGTCGACCTGATCACTCTGGTCCTCAAAGCCGCCGGCCTCTAAGGCAGGCAAGAGAAAGCCGGGCAGCCCCTCTCCCTGCCTTCTCTCGGAGATATTAATCTAGAACCACTAGCATTACGTTTCATAAATACTTTTAAAAATCAGTTAATTCCCCTCCCCTGGTGGGAGGGGGCAGGGGGAGGGGGAGTTAATAATACTTTCCTGATTATTCGGGAATTTTATCACCCCCACCCCAGCCCTCCCCCATCAAGGGGGAGGGAGAATATTGGCTTCTGGCGTCAAAAACTTATTCAAGGTATATCTGAAACGCAACAATAGTATTATGAAACCTTTAGAAAATCCGGTGTTGGTCCTGGGCGGTGGCATTGCCGGCATCACGGCCGCCCTGGAGCTGAGCCGCCTGGGCCACGCGGTTATCCTGGCGGAAAAAAGCCCCTTTTTGGGGGGCCGGGCCGCACATTTCACCTGCAAGGCTACTGATACCTGCCAGAAGTGCGGCGCCTGCCTGGTGGAGCAGCGCTTGATCGAGCTGTTCGCCGCGCCCCATCTGCTGGTGGAGACCCAGGCGCAGCTCACCGCCTGTGGGCGGGAAAACGGCCAGTTCCGCTGCACTCTCAAGGGGCAGCCGCTGCTGGTGGACCCTAAGCGCTGCATCAATTGCAGCCTGTGCGCCACCGAGTGTCCGGCGGCTGAGGCGGGAGCCGTGGTGACCACCTCACAAGTCCCGCATCACCCCCGCTATGCCATTTTACCGGAGCACTGCCTGCATTTTCTGGAAGGGTCCTGCCGCGTTTGCGCCGACCTCTGTCCCACCGGGGCCATCGACCTGAACCGGCAAGAACGGGAACTGGACCTGACGGTGGCGGCCATGGTGGTGGCCACCGGTTATCAGCCCGCTGATCCCCGGGAGCTGAGTCACTATGGTTATGGTTACGTGCCCGGAGTAATCACCGGCGTGGAGCTGGAAGACCTGCTCCGCCATGGGTTTGAACAACTCCTTCAGGGCGAGGGCCGGCAGCTTCGCCGGGTGGCCTTCATTCAGTGCGTCGGCAGCCGGAATAGTCGCCATCCCTACTGTTCCCGGGTCTGCTGCGCCTATACCCTGAGGCTGGCACGGCTCATCAAGCATCGCCTGCCGGACTGCCAGGTCACCACTTTTTACATGGATCTCCAGAATGTCGGTCAAACTCCCGGGGAGTTTCTGGCCACAGTCCAAGAGGAAATCACCACTATCCGGGCCCTGCCGGGAATTGTGGCCGGGACCGCGGCAGGGACGGTCAAGGTCCGGTATGTGGAGGAATCCACGGGCCAAGCCCTTTTTGAAGAGTTCGATCTGGTGGTTCTATCAGTGGGAATGGGGGCCGGCCGGGATAACCAGGCCTTGGGTAGTATGTTGCACCTGGATTTGACACAGGAGAGCTTTTTCCAACCGGCTGATGCCGAGGAGCAGGCCACCACTAGCCAGCCCGGCGTTTTTCTGGCCGGGACCGCTTTAGGTCCCATGAGCATTCCCGAGAGTATCGCCCAGGCCACCGCGGCCGCCTGGCGAGTGCATCGCTACCTGGAGGAAACTTTCCATCGCGGCCGTAGCCTTGGGCTCCGGCCCCAACCAACCCCTTAAGCGGGTTGGGAGGGGGGTGTGGGGGAGGGCCAGTAGCGCAGGCGTCCCGCCTGTGCTCAGGTCCCTGGCCCTCCCCCCACTTGAAAAACATTATTCTCTTTGCGTAGCAAAGGGAATAATCGGATTAAAAATCTATGAAATTCGCCCGTCTCGTCGAAATCATTTTTCTATACAGTTTTGAGACCGACGTCGGTTGGTTTGACTTTCCTGAACTGGCCTTGTGGACCGCGGGACTCTCCCAGACCAGGGTGCTGGCCTTGGATCCGGCCCTCCCAGAGCACGAACAGGAAGAGCGCCTGAGGGCCTTTTTGCTCAAAGGCAAGGGGCATCCGGTGGTACTGGTGGGCCTGGACCCTCTCTGGCGGGGACGCACCACCATCGATCTATTGTTGGAAAAATTCCGGTTAGACCCGGGGCTGTTGGCCCTGGTGGACCTCTATGAGGCCTTGCAATATCCCCAGGCCAAATATGTCCTCATCAAAGCCCAGGAGTTGATCTACCTGGCCGCCACCCGGGTAGCCCAGGCTCACCCCACGGAAATCCAAGATTTTCCGGTCAGTTCCCGGGTCCTGGTCTGGGGGGACTCCTTTGCCGCGTGCCAGGCCGCCCTGGAGCTGGCCCAACAGGATTTTGAGGTGATTCTGGCCGCGCCGGGGAATTCTTTCGGTCCTGTGTTGCCGGGGGCGGCCCTCCCGGAAACGCCTCCCCCGGACCTGATTCCCCTCCTCACCCAGGTCCGGGCCCAGGGCCTGATCCAGCCGCTTTGGGAGGCAAGCATCACGGACCTGGCGGGAGGCGCAGGCAACTTTACGGTTAAAATAGAGACCGCGGCCGGCCCCCGGGCAGAACGGGTGGGGGCCGTCATCCTGGCCCCGGAGTTCAGACTGACTCCCAATTTTGCCGGCTATGGGCTTTCCCCCCAGCCACGGCTCCTCTCCCAGACCCAGTTGGAGGCCCTCCTTTTTTCCGAACCGGAGACGGATCAATCCCACTTAGGAGTGGTAGCCTTCCTCCTGGGATTGGGGGGGGACACCTGTCCCCAGAGTCTGCGTCGCGCCCTGGGATCAGCCTCCAGTTTGCTCTTAAGAAACCATCAGGTGCATCTGTTTCTAGGGCAGGCCCAGGTGGCGGCGCCCGGCCTGGAGCAGGCCCTGGAGAGCGCCCTGGAAGCAGGGCTATTCCTTTATAAACTTGGGGACGCGCCTGAGATTGTCCCGGAAGACGACGGCATTCGGCTAGGCTTTATGGACCCTATCCTGCTTCGGCCCGTGGAAATTCAGGCCGACGTGGTGGTGGTGGAGGAAGACTATCAGGGAGCACCCGAAAACCGGTCTTTGTCCCCTCTAGTGCAAGTCGGTCCGGCCCCCCCCCAGTTTCTTCAGGGGGAGAATGTGCATCATCTGGCCGGGGTCACCAGCCGCCAGGGCATCTTTGTAGTGGGGCCGGGACACGGCATCATGGAACTCCATGGCTCTCTGGCGGAAGCCAAGGCTGCGGCCCTCGAAGTCCGGAAACTTCTGGACCAGGGCCACAACCGCGCCCCCAAGGCACAGGCCACGGTGGACCGGGGCCGCTGCGTCCTGTGTCTCACCTGTTATCGCCTCTGCCCCCATGGGGCCATCACCTGGGACAACCGGGCCCTGATCCGGGACCTGGACTGCCAGGGCTGCGGCCTGTGCGCCAGTGAATGTCCCAATAACGCCATCTACTTTCGCAGTTACAGCGATGAGCAGGTGTTTGCGGAGCTGGAAAACCTGGACCCCAGGCTCCACCCCCGGATCATTGCCTTTATGTGTCAGAACTCGGCCTGGATCGCTTACCAGGCAGCCCTTAAACTGGAGCAGGGGGTGCTCCCCTTGGGCTTCACGGCTTTTAAATTGCCCTGCGCCGGCAAAATCAGCCTGGACTATATCATGAGGGCCTTTATCATGGGGGCCGCCGGGGTCCTGGTGCTGGCCTGCCACCCGGAAAATTGCCAATCGCACCGGGGCAACCTCCACGCCCACTGGCGGACGGAACATGCCCAGGCCCTTTTAGTGGAAGCCGGCGTCGACCCTCGCCGGGTGCTTTTCCAAACTCTGGCCGCTAACAGCCCCCAGGATCTTTTGAAAGAGATAGACCAATGGTGCGCCCAATTAAGAGAAATGGATGAGGCGGTCCTAAAATAGATGCCTGGCAAAGAAAGAAGACAGGAGAGCTCTGCAAAAATCTTCTTAGAAGATGCACCTTCATGACTTCTTCTGATCATCCGCAAGGTCAAGAGATATTCATGAGAAACCGGCTAACTATAGACTGGCCTTTTCTTAAAGAAATGCCTTCCTATCTAGATCCTTTGATCAAGGTAAATTGTGAAGATAAACCGCCAGCTATTAATCTTGAGCCCCATAA
>Ga0154640_1198_pt3 | contig 9623 bp, 7 predicted proteins | sample Rifle2008BG13ft_FD_116069 | JGI IMG/M metagenome (GOLD analysis project Ga0154640, IMG submission 116069) | Deltaproteobacteria bacterium RBG_13_58_19 | reverse complement strand
TCAAGGCAGCATGAACAGCGTCTTCGACCTCATCCGGAACCTCCGGATCGCCCTGGGATGCATTGGCGAGCTGCTTGGTTACCTGCTGCGTTTCGTCAGCGTGTTCCTCCGGAGTCGGACCTCGCTGGCCGCCCGGCTGTCAGCTGGGCATGTGCAAGCGGAGGATCGATCAGAAGCAGCATCACAAGCCGCAGGCTTTCGGCTCCGGGGGGACGCGATGTGCCGCCCAGTCGACTGCGTTCATGAGGTGGGAGTTTGCTGATATCTGCTATATTTCAGCTACTTAGATAATCAATGATAAGTTTGAATATGGGAATCATATATTGGACCTCTGACCCAGCCTCACCCCCTCTCTCCCCCCTTCCCTGGCTAACACCAAGGTCTAAGCGTGAACACGCCGCAGAAAGCGAGTAACGCTTTTTTAGAGCTATTTTTAGGGGAAGCTTATGGTGCTGCCTGGGCTGGCTATGAGCCTTTTATCTTTGATTTAACTCTTGGCCGAAAATCAGGTTGAAATTTACGGCGCCGGGGCCCTTCAACCAGTGAGGTTAACTTCCTTACCCAAAATCACCTTTCTTTAAAGGCCCAGGACCGTCCCAAATCCCCCGCCCCGACCACTATCATAACCTTGACCCTTTCCGAAATTTTTGCCACACCCAAGCGTCACTTTTTTGAGAATACGACCACAATAATTTTGGTGCCCAACCACTTATCACGAGCGGAGCCCACCCTGCCCCCATCCTAATCGTTAAAAACCGCTAACTTGAGTTGGGAGTTTCCGGTCCAGAATGCCTGTTTGATGGTGGGCAAAGGTACCAGTATGAGAGATGCGATTAAAGCCCTTTTTCCAACCCGACCTGGACAGAATTCACTCCATAATTTCCGATAGCGGTTCTTGGTCGAGTACTTTAATGTTTTGTCCAGTGAACCGAAGCGCGCCCCAAGTCGCTGGAGAAAATAGGGCCAAGGGCTACGTGGGGAATTGAAGGGTGAATACCGCCCCGGCACCTGGTTCACTCCAGACGGAGAGGCGACCGCCACACTTCTCCAACAGGTGCAGGGTTACCTCCAGGCCCAAATGGCTGCTTTCCGGCTTGCGTTCCCGGGGGGTCAGGAGATCTTGCTTTAACCGGTCCACTTCGACGCCAGGACCGTTGTCTCTTACTTCGATCTGCACCATCCCGCCTTCTTGAGCCACCCCCACCTGGATGTAGTCGGCGTATTTCATGGCATTGCTCAGGATATTCTGGAGGGTGACTTCCATGGAGTAAGGCTCGAAGGGGAAGATCATGGGTTCTTGTTCGGCCTCCAAAGGTTGACCGTTGATTTCCACCCGGAGGTCCTTCTCCTTGAAGCGTAAACTCATAAGATCCCGAATGGCATACTTCAGCAAGGGATAGATGTCGCCGGGAGCAGGATTCAACGAGTCGCTGGTGAGGGCTTTTAAGAATTGCAGTTCCTCTCCCAGAGTTTGAGATAGCCGGTGAGAGGCATCGTCCAAAACCAGCATATCCCGTTCCAACGCCTCGCATTCCGGCAGGTCTCCCAGCTTGCGCTTGATTCGGTTGGAAAAGCCGCTGATGCCAATGGCCAGGTTCTTATAATGATGCCGCAACGCCGCCACCTGCAACTCGAACTCCCGGTGCAGGGTTCGCAGGCGCTGGCGTTGCTCCTGGAGGCGGAACAGGAAATAGCCCAGGGCGGCGCCGTAGAGAAGGCCGGTAGTGGTGATGCCGGGCCACTCCATGGGCCTAAAAATTTGGAGGAAAGCCTGACTCGGCTGTAAAGGGGTGCCTTTGAAAAACTAATCAAAGTAATTCTGCAATAAATGATCCAGAGGTTCGCATACCGCCACTTCGAACAATGCGCCCAATATTGCCCCTAACAGGATATAAGTCCACCCACGCCCCTGCTGATGCGGAAGCTCCAGGCGCACAGGCTGCTGATGACCACGGTTCATGGCGGGTACCTTTAACATTTCGGAGGTCTTCGGGTTGGGTTATTAATGCAGGACCACATTTTTTTCCTTTTATCATAAACTTAATGGCTGCATCGGCAATTGCAATGCTCCTGGGTGCTTCAAGCTGATGTCCCGTCATAGCCCAGGCCCTGATGCCGACTGAGGTAACGGCCTCTGCCAGCCGGGATCAGGCTTGTTCCCTTAACCGAATTCGGTTTTGGCTGGCGACAGGAAGTCAAGCCGGTCAAAATTGCTTGTCTGAGGGGGGAAATGAGGTTATAAACAATATCGAATGAAGATACGAGGCTGCCGATTTTTCTGCGTCGCGCTCTGCGTCGCACTCTTCCCTGCCCTGGCCTTTGTCCAGATAGTTTCCTGCCAGCAGGATGACTGCCTGGGAGAGGCGTCCCCTTGCCTTTGCCATTGCGCCTGTCATCTGTCTGGCCTTCCCATTAGCAAAGAACTGAACATATTTGCGTTGCAAGCAGCCCCTTACCATCCCCCCGCTTTGCCGCCCCACGCGGATCTTCACGTTGCCGATTTTTTCCGTCCCCCACAATCCTAAGGCCTTTCTTTTCTCTTAATTTTCCTTAAGTTAGTTATAAATTTTGATCCTCAAGTTCGTTACGGGGGAGGTGTCCCATGCGCCTGAGAAGTTTTGTCCTTCCGGCGGCTTTATGTTTTGGGCTGATGATCGCAGCACCGGCGGCAGCCGGCCCGTCGACTTATTCTCTGCAAGATTTGGAGGAGATGGCCCTGAAGATCAACCCCAATCTCAAAAAGGCCGGCGAAGAGATCAAGAAAAGCGAAGCCGAACTGCGCATTGCCAAGCAGTATCCCAATCCCCAGGTGGAAGGCTCGGTGAGCCATGAAAAAGTTATCCTGGGGGATCCGGCCCGGGGTACGGGCTATTCTTTTGCCGTTTCCCAAACCCTCGAATGGCCCGGCCGCCGGGGCAAACGCCAGGAGGCGGCCCGGTTCGGCATAGAAGCTTCGGAAAAAGCACTCAGCAATGAGCAGATCAACATCCGGGCCAAGGTGCGGGAGTTGTTCTATCGCCTGCTGGCGGACGCCCAGTTGACCCGCATTGCCAAAGAGAACTTGGAATCAGGCCGGGAACTGCTGGATATGGTGGAAAAACGCGTCCGGGTCGGCGAGAGCCGGCACCTGGAGCTGGTCAAGGCCCGGGTGGAGTTTTACACCCTGGAGCGGGAGTATAAGAAAGCCCAAATCACCTGGGAAGGTGACCGCCAGGTCCTCAACCAATTTTTGGCCGACAGCCTGGGAAAGACGTTCCAGATGACCGGGGACCTTGCCAAGTTAGATGAAGTTATCCCCCTGAAGCGCTGGCGCCAGGCGGCTCTCACCGCCCATCCCTTGATGGCGGCCCAGGAGGCGACCATCCGCCAGGCCCGGACCACCCTGGGGGCCGAGCGCCAGGCCTGGGTGCCGGACGTCACCGCGAAGTTCTTTATCAACAACGATATCGACCTGCGAGGCGTCGGGGGGGGTCTGTCTATTCCTATTCCTCTTTGGAACCGCAAAGGGGGTGAAGTAGCCAGGGCCGCCGCGGAGGAAAGGCAGGCGAAACATGGACTCCAGGCGCTGCGCCAGGAACTGGAGACCAAGCTGGCTTCCCAGTACAGCCTTTACGACGCCGCCCGGCGGCAGGTGGAAACCTATCAAAAAGACATCCTGCCCCAAGCCGCCGAGTCCCTGAAGATCGCCACCTTCAGCTACCAACAGGGCGAAACCGGCTTGCTGGAATTACTCGATTCCCGGCGCGTTTATCGGACCACGGAGCAGGACTACTACCGGGCTTTACTCGACTACTGGCTGGCCCGGGTGGAACTCTGGCGGGTGGCCGGAGGGGGGGTATGATGAGACGCGATCTCCTTAAACCTAAAAATATTCTCATCGTTGCCGGCGTTCTGGCCCTGGCGGCCTTTGCCTGGATTCTCTTCTTCGGCGGCCAGCCGAAGCAAAACGGCTTCGCCAAAGACCAAAAGCAGGGGAAGGAGTCACACCAGGAGGGCCAGGTTAAGTTGGACCCCGAAGCCCTTTCCCGGGCAAAAATTGAAGCGGTGGCGGTCAGCCGCAGCCCCATGGAAAAACGGGTGCAGCTCGCGGGCGAACTGTCTTTTAATGAAGAACGACTGGCCCGGGTGAGTTCCCGCCTGGCCGGACGGATAGTGAAGATCGCGGTGGATTATGGGGCCCCGGTGCGCCAGGGCGAGGTGCTGGCGGTCATCGACAGCGTGGAGCTTGGCCAGGCGCAGAATAGTTTTATCCAGGCCGTGGCCAGCTACCGCGTGGCCCAGAAAGCGTTTGAACGGGCGCGCCTCTTATGGCGGGAGAAGGCCATCAGCCAGGCCGAATTTCTGGAACGCCAAGCCAAATTTGAACTGGCCCAGGCGGAGATGGATTATGCCGAGAACCGACTCCACCTGCTAGGCTTAAGCGACGTCGACATCGGGCGCTTGCTTAAGGGGTCGCGTTCCCGCTCCGGCCCCGGCGGCTTTCACGCCAACGTGGAGTCCACTTTCCCCCTGCGCAGTCCCATTGCCGGCCGGGTCGTGGATCGAAAAGTCACTCCTGGTCTGGTGGTCAAAGTGGACGAGGAGCTCTTCACCGTGGCCGACACCTCCTCTCTGTGGTGCTTCATTCAGATTCCCGAAAAAGACCTGCACCTGGTGACGCTCGGAAACCGGGCGCTGGTCAAGGTCAGCCCCCATCCCCAGGAAGAGTTTCCCGGGGTCATCGATTATATCTCCGAAACGGTGGATAAAGCCACGCGCATGGCCCGGGCCCGGGTGCGGGTGGACAACTCCCAAGGCCGGCTCAAGGCCGGGATGTTCGCCACCGTCCAGGTGGCCGCCGGGACCAAAGAGGGCCTCAACGTGCCCGAGGCCGCGGTCCTGGCCGCCGGGGACGAAGCCTACGTCTTCGTGGAAAAGGAACCCGGCGTCTATGAAAAACGCGTCGTCAAGCCGGGCTTAAAGACCGGCGGCCGGGTGGAAGTCCTGGACGGATTGGCCCCCGGCGAGCGGGTGGTGGTGCAGGGCGGCTTCATTCTGAAGTCGGAACTGGAAAAGGAAAGCCTGGAGGCAGAATAGCCATGATCGAAAAAATCATTTCCGGTTGCCTCCGCCAGCGCTTCCTCGTCTTAATGGCCCTGGTGGGTTTGTCGGCCTACGGCATTTACTCCGCCATGAAGCTGCCGGTGGACGCCTTTCCGGACGTCACCACTATCCAGGTCCAGGTGATCACCACCTGGCCGGGGATGTCCCCGGTGGAGGTGGAACAGCAGGTCACTTTTCCCATCGAGGTCCAGATGGCCGGCTTGCCGGACCTGGTTGAGCTGCGGTCACTCTCCAAATTCGGTTTATCTCTGGTCACCGTGGTCTTCGAGGACTCAGTGGATATTTATTTCGCCCGGCAACTGGTCCTGGAAAGGCTCCTCGCGGCCCGGGAAAAACTGCCCCCGAAGTCGGAGCCCGTTTTAGGCCCCATCTCCACCGGCCTGGGGGAGATTTATCAATATACCCTGGAGGAGCAGGGTTCTCCGGCCCAGACTTCCCAGGGCGAAGAGGTGCTGCGCCTCATGCGCCTACGCACGGTCCAGGACGCCATCGTCCGCCCGCTCCTCAAGACCGTGCCCGGGGTGACGGATGTCAACACCTTTGGGGGCTATGTGCGGCAGTACCAGGTGAACGTTGATCCGGACCGGCTGCGCAAATATGATCTCTCCCTGCACCAGGTCTTCAGCGCCCTGGCGGCCAATAACGCCAACGCCGGGGGCAACATCCTGGAAAAAGGCAGCGAACAGGCCCTGGTGCGCGGCATCGGCCTCATGCAATCGGTTCAGGACATCGAGGAGGTGGTGCTGAAGGAGGTGGACGGCGCCCCGGTGCTGGTGCGGGACGTGGCCGTGGTCCGGGAGGGTCCGGCGACCCGCCTGGGGGCGGTGGTGAAAGACGGCAAAGCCGAAGCCGTGGCCGGGATTGTCCTGATGATCCGGGGCGGCAGCGGCCGGGAAGTGGTGGCCGCGGTCAAGGAGAAGGTGAAGCAGATTAACCAGGGCAGCATCCTGCCCAAGGGCGTCAAGCTGGAAGCCTTCTATGACCGCGCCGGGCTGGTGCGGGATTGCATCAATACGGTGAGCAAGGCCATCACCGAGGGCGTCATCCTGGTGATCTTCATCGTTTATCTCTTCTTGCGGAGCTTCCGGGGGGCCCTGGTCATCGCCCTGACCCTGCCCCTGGTGGCCCTGGTCACCTTCATCGCCATGCGCCAGGTGGGGCTCTCCGCCAACCTCATGTCCCTGGGGGGCCTGGCCATTTCCATCGGCATGATCGTGGACGGCGCGGTCATCCAGGTGGAAAACGTCATGCACCGCCTGGGAGAGGCGAACGGCGCCCGGGGCTTCCAGCGCACCGTGCTGGAAGCCGTCCTGGAAGTGGTGAAGCCCAGCCTTTTCGGCGTGTTGATCATCGCCATCACCTTCTTACCCCTCATGACCCTGCAGGGGATGGAGGGCAAGATGTTCGCGCCCCTGGCTTTTACCGTGGCCATCGCCCTCCTGGCGTCCCTTTTGCTCTCTATCTCCGCCATCCCCGCGCTGTGCTCGTTTATCTTCAAACCCGGCCCCGAACGCCCCAGTCCCCTGATGCGCGCCGGGCTCTGGCTCTATCGCCCGGCCCTGGCCTGGGCCCTGCAAAACCGCAAAATGGTGGTCCTGGCCGCCGGCGGCCTGCTGGTCTTTTCCCTGGCCATGACGCCTTTCCTGGGCACGGAGTTCATCCCCCGCATGGATGAAGGCTACCTGACTCCCCAGGTTATCCGGCTGCCGTCTGTCTCCATGGCTCAGTCTTTGGCCATGGAGCGCCAGATGCAGCAGGTCCTGCTCAAATTTCCGGAAGTGGTCTCGGTAGTTTCCAAGGTCGGGACCCCCGAAATTGGCACCGACCCTATGGGGCCTGAGCTCAGCGATCCCATCGTGATCCTCAAGCCCCGCCGGGAATGGAGGACAGCCCGCACCAGCGAGGAACTGATGGACAAGATGCGGACCGAACTGGCCAAGATACCCGGGGTGAAAATCAATTTCTCGCAGCCCATCGCCCTGCGGGTGGATGAACTCATCTCCGGGGTGAAGTCCCAGGTAGCGGTGAAGATCTTCGGCGACGACATGGAAATCCTGCGGCGCAAGGCCGAGGACGCGGCCCGCCTCCTCAAGGCGGTCCGGGGAGTGACCGATCTCCGGGTGGAGCAGGTGGCGGGGCAACCCTATCTGAATGTCAAGATTGACCGCCGCCGCATTGCCCGCTACGGCGTCAACGTGGCCGACATCCAGGAAGTCATCGAGACCGCGGTGGGTGGCAAGGCGGCCACGGAGGTCATCGAAGGCCCGCTCCGGGTGGAAGTGGCACTACGTTTCCCCGAGGAACGGCGCAACAGCCTGGAAGCCATCGGCAACATCCTCATCGACGCCTCGGGGGGGCGCCGCATTCCCCTGGCGGAACTGGCCCGGATCACCGAGGAGGCGGGGCCGGTGCAGGTCAGCCGTGAGAACGCACGCCGCCGGGTGGTGGTGGAGTTCAACGTGGAAGGCCGTGACATCGGCGGCCTGGTGGCCGAAGGGCAACGGCTCCTGGAAGCCCGCCTGGGGTTACCACCCGGTTATTATCTGACCTGGGGCGGGGCCTTCGAAAACCAGCAGCGGGCTATGCACCGCCTCATGGTCATCGTCCCGGTAACGGTGCTCATCATCTTCCTGCTCCTGTTTATGACTTTCAATTCGCTCCGTTATGCGACCCTGGTGATTGTCAATCTCCCTCTGGCCCTCATCGGCGGCATCCTGGGCCTGCTGGTCACCGGCCTCTACCTGAGCGTGCCGGCCTCGGTGGGATTCATCGCCCTCTTCGGGGTGGCGGTGCTGAACGGCGTGGTGCTGGTGTCCTATATCAACCAGTTGCGCCAGGAAGGGCTGCCCCTGGAGGAGGCGGTGCGGCAAGGCTGCGAGCGCCGGCTCCGGCCGGTGCTGATGACCGCCACGGTGGCCATTCTCGGCCTTATCCCCCTGCTCTTCGCCACCGGGCCGGGGTCGGAAGTGCAGCGGCCCCTGGCGGTGGTAGTGGTGAGCGGACTGTTCACATCCACCCTGTTGACTCTAATTGTTCTGCCAGTGCTGTACGGCAGATTCGCCGAACGCCTGCCGGAGATTTAGGAGGTGCATCTTGAAAGAGGTTCGAGCTTACATCCAGCCCTTCATGCTTTCCAAAGTAACGCACGCCTTGCAGAAGATTGCCGGGTTGCCCGGAATGAGCGTGATCGAGATACAAGGCTTTGGCCGGGGCAAGGTAAGGGTGCCCGGAGACAAGGTCGTCCGGGAATTTGTCCCCAAAATGCGCCTGGAGATGGTGGTCAAGGACGAGCTAGTCGAGGAAGTGGTGCGCACCATTGAAAAGGCGGCCCATACCGGGAACCCCGGAGACGGCGTTATCTTTGTCTTGCCGGTGGAGCAGGCGGTGCGCATCCGAACCGGCGAAAGAGATGTCGCCGCTATCAGATCGCTGAAAAATGAGAAAAAAGAAGAAGGCTGAACCAAAAGCCGTGGGTCCGGGAATCGTCAAGGAGGACTTCCCGGTTCAGGGTCTCGACTGCGCTGATTGCGCCCATTCCGCGCCTGGAGCCCGGGGTTTCATGAATTGGATAGGTAATCTCTGGGGATGCACTCTTCCAGGAAGTAGTTAGCAACAACAACCTCAAGTCTGAAATTTTAATCGGGAGGGTAAATATGACACATTGGCGGCTTTTAATCCTGATTATCCTGTCGGGCATCCTGATGGCTTGCAGCACTTCCCTTCAGGAGCACAGTTACATGCAAGAATACGGCTATCGAGGCGGAAGGGGCCAGGGATATCGCAAGTTGCCTTATTATGTCTCCCAGGAGGTCCATGATTGCATTCAAGGAAAGATCAACGGACGCATCACCCGTCTCCGGGTGGAAACTTTTTCTTTGGATATGGAGCCGGGATTGGCTATGGATGTTCAAACTGCGGACCGTGGTTTGGTGCACGTGCATTTGGGGCCCATTTGGTTCCTGGAGCGCCAGGAGACCGATCTAAAACCGGGAGACGAAGTGACCGTCCAGGGATTTTGTTATAAATTGGAGGGCCAGGAAAGACTTCTTGCCGCCGAGGTCGCGCATAAGGACCACACTATGGTATTACGGGATCCTCAAGGCAGTCCTTATTGGGAGGCCTGGCGGAAAAAGTAAGATGTGCAGGCGAGATGATGTCCTGCGGTATGAAAAACCATCATGAGAACTCTGTAAAACTGGATGTGCGTGGGGGAGGGTGAGCCACAGGCTGAAAGCCTGTGTCACTGAATGCTATCCTCCCCTCAAACCCCCTTCCAAAGGCTGGAAAGACCGGGCTTATGACCCCAATCCAATTCCTTTCTCACCTAAGGGTTGGGGGAAGGGAACTTAAGGGGAACGGGAAATCATTCCACAATTTTCGCCAGCAGGTCCTGGTTGAGTATTTCCGCGGTTTGCCCGGTAAACCGAACCAGGCCTTCATTTGCCAGTTCCTTGGCGGTGCGGTAGAAGGTCTCGTGGGTCATGCCCAGGAGGGTCGCCAGTTCTTTACGGGGAACGGGA
>Ga0154640_1088_pt1 | contig 9640 bp, 7 predicted proteins | sample Rifle2008BG13ft_FD_116069 | JGI IMG/M metagenome (GOLD analysis project Ga0154640, IMG submission 116069) | Deltaproteobacteria bacterium RBG_13_58_19 | reverse complement strand
ACCGAAAATATCGTCATAAAACCTGACCATTGTCAGCGGATGCTTACTCTTTATCAGCTCGATCTCATTGATCAAATACTCGACACTCTTCAGCCTGACGATCCTGCCCTTGTGCTGGTACATCTTATTATAAGCGTGGTTAAAGCAATAAGAGCACTTGAAGGGACAGCCTCTGCCGGCAAAGAACGATTTGACCGGATTCTCTCTAAGGATGGCAGAGCTGCGGTAAACGGAGTCTCTATCCGGGAACGGCAGACCATCCAGGTTATCCACTAGGTCAAGCATGGGGTTATCCACCACCTGGCCTTGGTCTGTCTTTACCGACATGTTCGGGGTCTGCCACATGTCATCGGTCCCAAAAGCATTGACAAACATGGGAAAACTTAAGTCTCCTTCTCCCCGACAAATGGCTTCTACGCCATCCTCGGAAATAAGAGCGGGGGAGAAAGTTGGATGGGGGCCGCCAAAAACGGCAAAGAAACGATATCTTTCTTTTAACGTATTATTTATTTGCCGATAAAGGTTCATGGATTCAGACGTGACGGAATAGGCGATTATATCTGGCTGAAAATGTTCCACCTGAAGGAATAACCTGTTAAAATTATAAGAATATTCTATCAAACCAACCTGATGTCCGTGTTGTTTTAATGCCGCGGACAAAATGGGAATAGAAGACAATTCGTTTAAGTATAGAGGAAGACTAACAAACAACACTCTAGCCATCTTTACTCGATCAAGGCCTGGGTTCCGGCTTAGGTTTGAAGATATTATTTCTGATGGGTGGATACTGTCGGAAACACACGGAAAAATTAGACCTTGCCTTTGTCAAAGGGAAATCACCGGGTGTCCGCCAATGAGCCGGTAGATTTCCGCTTCGGGCCACTCCTAAATACTTCCCTGGGTCGCTTTACTATCCCGGTTCGCTTTGGGGTATCCGCCAATCCCCGGGCAGGTAAATCTTTCCTTTATAAGACATATTATCCACAATATCTTTGGACCAGCTAATCTCCAAGAGTTGGGAGACGACCGCAATATCGTGTAAGTCTTCGCCGTCACCGCCTATTTTAACTTCCAGGCGGTAAACCCCCGGGGCCAGATTAAAAGAAGGCACATCACATTCCAGGGTCAGGTCGCCATTCAATTTAATTTCCCGGAGCAATCTCTGGGGAATTTGAATATTCACCATTAATAGTTCATTTTTGGGGTCGATGACCCGAATGGCGATCCTGGGAAGTCGTTCAATCTTATCGTCGGTACTAGTGATTTTGACCACGAACTTAATGAATTCTCCACTAAAAATCTTCTGCACCGGCTGTAATTGCTGGTTCAAGAGGTGAAAATCATGCAAACAGACCACCTTGCTGCCCACATCTTTATGGACAATCTTCTGACGTCGGCCGGGAACCTCCGCGGTGTCCTGGGCCCCAACGCTGGTTAATTCATAATATCGGGCTGCCGCTTCCTGGGTATCACCCCAATAAACCGGCTTGCCATGATCCAGTAGCAGGGTCAGGGGACACAAGCGTTCCACCGCATTGATGCTGTGAGACACAAAGACAATGGTGGTGCCTCGCTCTAGCATTGATTCCAAGTGGTCAAAACACTTCTTCTGGAAAATATAATCTCCCACGGCCAGGACTTCATCAATCAGCAAGATATCCGGTTCTGCATGTACGGCCACCGAAAAGCCCAGGCGAGTGTACATGCCGCTGGAATAAAACTTGACGGGTGAATCCAAAAAGTCGCCGATATCGGCAAAAGCCACGATCTCATCGAAGCGCCGCAGGACTTCGGAACGCTTGATTCCCATGATGGCGGCGTTCACAAAGATATTTTCTCTTCCGGTCAGCACGGGATTAAAGCCGGCGCCGATCTCGATCAAAGCCCCGACCCGACCCTTTATTCTAATGGAGCCCGAATCCGGTAATAAAATGCCATTCAACATCTTGAGTAGGGTCGATTTTCCCGAGCCGTTGCGACCGATTAACCCTAACCTCTCTCCTTGGGCTAAAGTGAAACTAACCTTATCAACGGCCCAGAATTCGTCTCCCCGTAATTGCCCGGAACGTCTATCCAAGCCAAAAATGGTCCGGCAGACATCCAACGGGGCATAGCTCATCATTTGCGCTAAAGAGCGGCTGAATTTTTTGCTGGCTTCTTTAACCCGGACGACTTCTGGAGGCATCAATATTCTCTTGCTGATAAGATTATGTCCAGAAAATCAAACAATTTCAGCTATTTTATATTCCACCAAATGAAAGACCCGCCAGGCCAAGAGAAAGAAAAGCAGGGCCAGGGCACTGGCCCAGGCAAACCCCCAGGGGTCCGTCAGGTGGCCGGTAATCACCATGTCCTTGGAGGCCACAATCAACGGAGCCAGGGGATTCACCTTGGCCAGGGTAACAAACCAGCCACTTTGGGGGACGGGATAGAGTACCGGGGTCAATAACATGAGCAAGGTGGTGGCCATGGTCACCATGTTGGATACATCCCGCACCAGCACTTGCAGCAGCGATAAGAAGGAGCCCAGCCCCAGGGTAAGGAGAAATAGGGGCAACAACGTGAAGGGCAGCCAAATAACCGTTAATTTAGGGGGAACTTGATAGATGACCAGGATAAGTGCCAGAAAAGCCAGCCGGATAAGAAAATCAAAGATTACATGGCCCATGGCAGAAATTAATAAAGCTTCTTTCGGGAAGTTGATTTTAATGACCATGCTGCTGCTGGCCACCACGGCGTTGCAGGTAACATTTAGGCCCCCGGCAAATATTTGCCAGATGGTCAACCCTAAGAAGGCATAAACCGGGTAGGGCACCCCCGTATCCCCCACATTTAGGATACCGGCGCGATTTAAAAAGACAAATGTGCCCACGGCCATTAGCGAGGGAACCAGAGCCCCCAAAATTCCCAACAACGATTGGCGGTAACGGGCGGCAAAATCACGCCGGAAAAGCCGCCAGATTAGTTCCCGGGTGACCAGAATCTCATTGATCATGTCCCGCCAAACCGTAGCTTTCCAGCCGGCGATCTGATCAGAGGCATAGAGACGTTCTTTGGCATCCATGGCAATTATCCTAAAAAGCACATTTTCTCACGGCGCCAAGGCCGAAGAATCGATTTTCCAGAATCTTTTCCGCTTTGATAACGCTGGACCGAAAACCTGAATGAAAAAGAGGTCCCAGCAGAAAAAGGGTGGTAAGGAAATTATAAAAAACCGTTACCTGGATACCAGGGAAAATCTGGTTAAGGAGGTGGTAAGCCAGGATGGCTCTCTGAACCCGTCCGCCGGGAATGTTGGGTGTCTGACTCCGGATCAAGCTTCCATCAATTGCTTAAACGGCATCCAGGAGATTATCGTCCAGGATTAGTTATTTCCTGGGTTCTTGATTGCTGTCTAGCGGATAATTATTAAACAATCCACGTAAAAGTCAAGGAGGTTTCGCCGGGGAGACCGGCCAGTCAATCGCGCCGGCTTCGGCGGTTATACAAGTAAGTTCGCCAGTGATCAATCCGGTCACCCTGATTTCTCCTGGGATCCTAGAAAAATTGCCGTGATTACTTGACCATTAAACCTGTTGATCGTATAAACATCAGGATAAAATCTAGTGCCAGGTCGGAAAGACGGACCTTGACAATTTCCGGACTGGGACCCCTTGATTTCCTGGGAGTCTGCCAGGTGGCGATTTCCCCGGCAGTTAATGGCGAGGCGGTTATTGCCTGGCTGAGCAAATTCCGGCGTGACGCGGTCAAGAACCCGGTGGATATAAACCCTAATAGCCACGGGTAGATGAGTACTTACATAATCCGCGCCCAATGGTTGTCCTAGCGCGGCTACCTTTGGTCAGACGTGCCCCCAGGCCCCAGGGCTCTGAAATTAGCTCCCCGGTGTCTCACCCGGCCATTAAGGCCGATACCCAGTGATGCCATTGTCATGCCAGCCGGCAACAGGCAAAAATCTATGCTGAACCAGCGTAGTGATTATCTAGTTATCCTGGTCGGCAGCTATAACCGCAAGAAGTCCCTCAAAAGGGCTCTGGATTCCATCTCCCGGGGAACCCGCGGTTCCCACGAGATCATTGTTGTTGATGGGGGTTCGGTGGATGGCACCATCGAATATCTCCAATCGCACCCTGGTATTACGCCGGTTTTTCAGGGCCAAATGCTGGGTCTGGCCCGCAGTTTCAACCAGGTGTGGCGGGAGGTGGAAAGTAAATATACGTGTTGGTTAAGCGATGATACGGAATTAGTGGACGGCAGCCTGGATTTGGCGGTAGAGATCCTGGAAAAGCATCCGGAAATCGGCATGGTGGGTTTAAAAACCAGGGATACTCAGCGTACAGGCGTCCAACTTCCTTACACCGGCGGCATCTCCCACTATGGCATTCTCAACTGTAATCATGGCGTACTTCCCACTGCTCTTCTCCGGGCGGCGGGCTACTTTAACGAGAGCTATCATTCCTATCTAGTCGATCCTGATTTAACCGCTTCGGTTTTGTGTACGGGAAAGCTGGTGGCCATGACCGAACCGATTGGTGTCCTGCACCATCGTGAATATATCAATGATGAAAATGAAAGGGTGCGGCGAAAAAGGGAGGCCCATAAAGGTGTGCCGGTTTATCTGGAAAAATTCCAGTTTCTCGACGTTCCTCCCCCCCTCAGTTTCCAGATCAGGTCCTTAATCCTCCGCCATTTGGGCCGAGTTCTATTTGCGAATGCCCCTAGAGACATGGTAAGATTTGGCTTAAATAAACGGGATTGGAGAAATATTGCTGAAGGACGGTTCATCAAACTTACCGACCCCTGGAACAACCGGCGAGAGCGTTTCCACCTGGTCCAGAAGATTCCCTATCGCCTCCTTTCATTGAATACTAATCCCCTCAGGCACCTAGTGGCGCCTCCCCCAAAATAAATGGCGAATGGTCGGCAACAGGGGGAAATCCTTTGCCCCCGGAAAGAGGTACAGGTTATCGCCGGGCCGCATCTTGCTTAACCGGCTGGCCGGGCGAGAATAAAGGCAACCCAACAGATGCCCAAGATACAAATTATTCCTCGGGAACAGTTTGCCATGATCCGCCGGGCGGACTTAAAGTGGTCCGACAGGCTGGCACTTCTGGCGGATATGTGCCGGGCCAACACCCTGGCCGGCGTGAAGCGGGCCGGCTCCGGCCACCTGGGTTCCAGTTTTAGTTCCTTAGACATCGTCACTTTCCTCTATTACTCCGAAATGAACGTGGCGGAGTTAGGTATCGATCATCCTGACCGGGATATCTACTTCTCCTCTAAAGGCCATGATGTGCCGGGCCTTTATGCCGTTCTTTTTTCCCTGGGGATTCTTCCCAAGGAGCAGTTGTTGAGCCTTAGGCGGCTGGAGGGGACCTCAGGCCACCCGGACGTAAGCACCCCTGGAGTTGAAGCCAATTCCGGTTCCCTGGGCATGGGCGTCTCCAAGGGCAAGGGTATGGCCTTCGCCAAGAGACTCCTGGGCCGGGGAGGGCGGGTCTTCGTCATGACCGGGGACGGGGAACTGCAAGAGGGACAGATCTACGAAGCCCTGCAAACCGCGGTGCATCAGGGCCTCACCAACCTGCACGTCATCGTCGATAAAAACGAGGTCCAGTCGGACAAGCCGGTCCAAGAGATCTCGCCTCTGGGGGACCTGGAGGCCAAATTCCGGTCCTTCGGCTGGCAGGTGGCCCGCTGCAACGGCCATGATTTCCAGCAGTTACAAGGCGTCTTTGCTACATTCCGGACCGTGACGGATAAGCCCAAGGTGCTCATCGCCGATACCATCAAGGGACGGGGAGTCTCCTTCATGGAACACCCCGCGGCCTTGAAGGCCGGAGGGGGGCTGTACCGCTGGCACTCGGGCGCGCCGGATGATCAATCCTTTACCCAAGGATTTGGGGAACTCATTGCCGGAATCCAAGACCGCCTGGCCGCCCTGGGTTTGCCTCCTTTACAGTTGGAGGAGGCGCCTCCGGAGAAGAAGGAAGGCGGCCGGGTCACCCGGGAATATGTGGCGGACGCCTTTGGTGAGGCCCTGGTGGCCGCGGGGGGGGCGTGCCCGGAGTTGGTGGTGCTGGATGCCGACCTGGCCGCGGATTGCCGCCTCCGGGCCTTTGAAGAAAAATACCCGGAACGCTTCATCGAAGACGGCATCGCCGAGCAGGACATGGTCTCCATGGCCGGGGGCCTGGCCCTCCAGGGTCTCTTGCCGGTGGTCAATACCTTCGGGGCCTTCCTGGCCGCCCGGGCTAACGAACAGATTTACAATAACGCCTGCGAAGGGTCCAGGATCATTTATGTCTGTCACTATGCCGGCCTGATCCCGGCGGGACCGGGAGCTTCCCACCAGAGTATCCGGGATATCTCCTTATTCAGGGCCTTGCCTAACTTTGTTATCCTGCAGCCGGCCAACTCCCTGGAAACCCAGATGGCGGTGAATTATTGCGTTCACCAAGCCACGGATAACTGCATGCTCCGGCTGATCATCGGGCCTTCGCCCCGCACCATTTCCTTGCCCCCGGACTATACCTTGGCCCTGGGGCGGGGGGTGGCGTTGACGGCAGGTGAGGAGGCCCTCCTGTTGGCTTACGGCCCGGTAATGCTCCATGAGGCCTTGCTGGCCGCGGAACTCCTGGCGGAGGCGGGCTTTGGTCTTAAAGTCATCAATATGCCCTGGCTGAACCGGGTTGATCCGGAGTGGCTTAAGGAAGTGCTGGGACCCCACCGGGCGATTTATCTAGTGGAAGACCACGCCCCGGTGGGAGGCCTGGGAGACTATCTCCTCAACCTATTGGTCAGGATGGATCTTCTAGGGGAGCGGAAATTTGCCATCTTTGGGGTGGAGGGCTACCCGGCCTGGGGGACCCCGGCCCAGGTCCTGAGCTATCATGGTCTGGACGGGCAGTCCCTGGCCAGGCGGATTGGGGAGGCCCTTTAATGACGAGCCATACCCATGGGGCTCCGGTATTCAGCTTTAGGGAGAGCTCTTCGTGTCTCATCTGAAAGTGGCGATACCCCTCTATGGGAAGATGGCCTTGCGCAGCTTCCATTCGCCCCATTTCTTGGAGGCCCTGGCCCGGCATCATCTAACCCCCTTGTATTTTTTAGGACCCCACTATTTTCAGCTTTGTGAACAGGACTCTCCCCGTTACTTTGAACTTAAGACCAAGGATTACGACCAGGAGCACCAGCATTGCCGCCTGGCCCGCTGGCTCCCGGAACTGCGCCGCTTTGTGGTGCGTACCGACACCACTGATTTGCGCTTCCGGGAGAGCATCGAGACCTCCCTCTTCCAGGCCCCGGTGGCCAGGGTGTTGGCCTATGCGGCCTTAATGGATGTGCTCAGGCGGCTGCCCGGTATGGGTCCCTTGGCGGCCTGGTGGGAAAACCGGGCCGACCGGCGGCAGGTACACCGGCAGACCTTGTGGGATCAAGGAGTCCGGGGGGTGCTGACTCCCGGTTTCGGCTCTTATGGCTTTGAGTATGAGGGTTTCTTTGCCCGGGAGGCAAAATCCCTGGGGCTCAAAGTAGTGGCGGCCATCACTAATTATGACAATATAGTCAATCGGGGTTTTCGGGGCTTTATGCCCGATAAGGTGGCGGTGTGGAGCCGGCTGATGGCGGATGAGGCCATGAGTCTGCAGAAGATTCCCGCCTCCCGCATTGAAATTACCGGGCCGGTTCAATTCGATCACTTGTTCCAGCCGCTGCCGGTGAGCCGTGAAGAATACCTCCAGTCTCTGGGACTGGATCCGGCCAGAAAGACTATCCTGTTTGCCGGTGGGGTGAATATCACCAGATATTTTGAAATCTATCGCCTCCTGCTGGACTCCCCCGCTTTCGGGGCCGCGTCCCGCCCCAACCTCATCATCCGGCCTTATCCCCACAGCAAGCTCCTGTCTTCCCCGGGCTGGCAGGTGTTGGAGAAGCTGTTTTCCCAAAATGACCGGGTCTACATCAGCAATCCCATGAGCACTTCCGCCGATAATTTGCTGGCCTCGGACCTGAAGCGGGACCTGGCTTGGGGCCAAGATGCCGATGATCTTTACTATCTTTTGAAAGTCAGCGAGGTGATGATCAACATCTTTTCCACCATCAGCCTGGAAGCGGCGATTTGCGACCTGCCGGTGATTCATCTGGGCTATGATCTTTATACTTTCGGCCATAGTTACGACATGACCACCGCGTTCCAACAGAGGCAGACCCACAACCGGCGGAAGCTCAGGCTACAAGCGGCTCGTATCGCTAAGGACGAAAACGATCTTTTAAGACATTTGGGCGCCTATCTTCAGGATCGCCGCCTCGATGGGGAGGCGCGTCACGCCTACGCCCTGTCGGAGTGCGGCTACCTGGATGGGAAATCTTCCCAGCGGCTGGCCGCCTTATTGGAGAGCTGCCTGGGAGCAGGACAGGGGAACAACTGATGCAAAACTCTATCCGGCAATGGCTGGTCTCTTTGGGGCTTGTAAAACCCCCTGGAGGGATGGCTCCGGGGCCCCAAAGTCTGAAAGAGCGGACCGCGCAAGCCGGCAAGTCCCACTATCCCCGTCTCCATTATGACGAAGAGGATCAGGCCAGGGAGGCCCTGGAGATAGTGGCTGACTATACCCTGACCTCCTATGAGCGTCTGGTGACACTCTGGCGGCAAGTCCGTTATCTGGATCGGGCCCGCATTCTGGGATGTCTGGTAGAGTGCGGCACCTGGCGGGGAGGGTCGGTAGGCATGATGGCCTTGGCTCATCTGGCCGGGGGCCGGCCCCTAAGAGAGTTGCATCTCTTCGACTCCTTTGAGGGCCTGCCGGAACCGGACCAGGAGAAAGACGGGGACGCGGCCATCGATTATGCCGCGGGCCGGGCTTCCGGGAAGTTGGCCAGCATCGGCCAGTGTGTGGCACCCCTGGAGGATAACCGGCGGCTCTTGGGGGAAATTATCGGTTATCCCGTCTCCCTAACCCACTATCACGTGGGCTGGTTCCAGGACACCGTGCCCCGGGACGCCCCGGAGATCGGGCCCATTGCTTTGCTTAGGCTGGATGGAGACTGGTACGAATCCACTAAAATTTGCCTGGAGGAATTGGCCCTCAAGGTGAGTTCCGGAGGCATGGTGGTCATCGACGACTACGGCAAATGGCCCGGCTGTCGCCAGGCAGTGGACGAGTACCTGAGCAAGTTGAATCGGCCCCTATTCTTGAATCACATTGATCCCCCGGGAAGATACTATATAGTCCCCTAAGAAGCTTGCAGAGTCACCGGGATTTGCCGAATTCCCAACACCATAAAGAACCGGCCTGGTCGTGAGAAAAGACTACACAGTGATCCGGGAGAATACTCCCGCCGAGGAAATTGCTTTTGTGGAGGAGTTCTGGAGCCAGCGCTGGGACAGCCGGGAGTGCGCGCCTGACCCGGGGTCAGTGGCCCGGAGCGAAGAATACAAGATCATGGCCTCCTTCCTGAAAAGTATTCCGGCCGGCAGCCGCATCTTGGACGGGGGTTGCGGTTTGGGGGACTGGACCGTCTTTCTCACCGACCAGGGTTTCCAGGTGGTGGGGCTGGACGTAAGCCAGCGCACCATCGCCCGCCTTCAGGAGATCTTCCCCAATTATCAATTTGTCCAGGGAGACATCCGGGCCACGGG
>Ga0154640_1106_pt1 | contig 9711 bp, 8 predicted proteins | sample Rifle2008BG13ft_FD_116069 | JGI IMG/M metagenome (GOLD analysis project Ga0154640, IMG submission 116069) | Deltaproteobacteria bacterium RBG_13_58_19 | reverse complement strand
ATAGAGGTGGGTGTGGCCGTCGGCCACCTGGCCGTGGCGGATCAGGTAGAGGCGGGTGGGGGTGAGTTCCCTGGCCTGGGCCAGGGCGCTTAAGCGCATCGATTCTCCTCCAAGATGACCTGGTCTTCTGCTTTTAAAATGTAGCCGCAGGCTTCAGCCTGCGTCAGCTAAAGCTTGCGGCTACACTTTGTTATCGACAGCCTGTTACCTGCTCTGAGTTCTTAATGTAGGGTGGGCACTGCCCACCAAAACCATCCTCTGGAGAGCAACCCTAATTTGGCGGGCAATGCCCGCCCTACATAAATTGCCCTGAAACCTAGTGTCATGTCCCAGATGTATCTATCATAAGTTTTGTAGGGGCGCACCTGCGTGTGCGCCCTTGAAATCGGGCGGACACATAGGTCCGCCCCTACAGGAGACGCTATAAGTTTTTGAAAGAAACATCTGGGATATGACACTAGTGGCGGGTTTCATATTCATAAATAAGGGGACCTTGGCAAGGCCGATTTTTTACCCCCCTTTCCTAAAGGGGGGCAGGGGGGATTAGCATAACCCCTTAATAATCCCCCTTTAAAAAAGGGGGACTTAAGTCTTCCAGGTTTGGTAGCACAGCCTTTCCAGGCTGTGCCGCAAATACCGCACAGGCTGGAAAGCCTGTGCTACCAGGGTTTGGGGCCTTGCATTTAACCTCGTTCCCAAGCTGTGCTTGGGAACGCTTTTACCGGCCAAGTTTAACTTGGCATTCATTGTCGTTCCCAAGTGCAACTTGGGAACGAGAGGAAAATAAAATTTTGTAGTCAAGGAGATGGAATTCGAGTAACCAGATGGCGAATCGTCTTAAGAAAATCCAACGCAGCCTTTTCAATATCTTGTGCGCGATTCTCATAATCATGAAGCACCTTATTTGCAAGGTCTCTCATTTGATGAAGATTTAAACCCTTTAAATAGCTATGCTCCCTTTCTGCTTTAGAAATTATTCTGTTAAGATCATCACCCAAAATATGATAATATTTCTTTAGAATATGTTCCATGAGGGCTCTGCACATTGCTACCGAGGCTTCAGTAAGGCCAAATATATAAGCGCGTACCGCTTCATTATAAAGCTCTTCAATTGGTGTTATATTGCGGCTTAACATGTGGGTAGGTATAAATAACTCAGGAGCACTTTGCCTTTGGTTATAGATTTTCGAATAGTCAATGCCGATGGTATCTAGAAAAAAATCCCATACCTCTAAGTGTTTGTTATTAATAAGTCCATCAAAATAATCATTAACGACCAAGTCTCGTAGAGAATCATATAGTTCATTCATTATAACTGCCGGATCATCTACTAGTGGGTCAAAGCGCTCTTCGCGGTCAAGCCCAAATTCATCCGCTAAAAGGTCCCATATATATTGATAATATTCCTCTGGCGTTTTTTCTTGTTCCTTATAGAATTCCTCTGGCGATCTCCCATCGGCTAATAACTCTTCTTCAAATTCTCTTCGAAATTCTTCATAAGCCTCTTTTGAGAAACGTTTCGCCTCAAATTTTGCAGCCTCTGCCACCACTGATTCCCAATGTTTTTGATACTCGTCCCATTTTTTATAAAAAGGAGGAGGAGAGATTGTGTGTTTCTTTTTCTTCTTAATCAGAAGCCGAGAGATTTCTCTATATTGGTAATCTAAATCCCAGCATAACTCAGAAAGATTTGGTTTTTCAGTTAGGAGCCACCTCAAATTCGCCGGGGAATTATTGGTTTCCCTTTGCAATCTGTTGAATAGAATCAAGAAATTTCTTAGCTTAGATATCATCAGCTTAACCCCGTTCCCAAGTGCAACTTGGGAACGAGTGTAATCCAGGGATTGGCTGGGTCTTGGCGTGAAGCGCTATTCTTCCAAAATAACATTGTTGGGGACCACCACGATGCCCCCCTCGGTCACGGGAAAACGCAGGGCGTCAGCCTTCGGGTCCCAGCCGATGGTGTAGCCGGGAGGGACATGGACCCCGTCTTCGATGACGGCCCGCTTGACTTTGGCGCCGGCGCCGATGAGGACCCCGTCCCAGAGGATGGCCTCCTCCACTTCCGCACCGGCCGCGATCATTACCTTGGGGGATAGGACCGAGCGGCGCACCGTGGCCTCCTCCAGGATACAGCCTGCCGAAATCAGGGCATCGGTGACGGTTACCGGTTTCCGGCGACTGATATAGCGGGCCGGGGGGGAGAAGGTCAGATGGCCCCGGATGGGCCAATCCTCATCAAACAGCCGGAATACCGGTTCATCTCCTAGCAGGTCCAGGTGGGCGGCGAAATAGGCGTCCAGGCGGCCGATATCCCGCCAGTATTGGGGGGTCCCGGCCACCGGATGCTGGAAATTAAAGGCAAAGACCTTTTTCCGCCCCACCATCTGGGGAATGATGTCTTGGCCGAAGTCATGCTTGCTGTCCTTCCGTTTGGCGTCCTTGATGACTTCCTGGACCAGCACTTCGGCCCGGAAGAGATAGACGCCCATGGAAGCCAGAGTGTAGTCCGGGTTCCCCGGCAATCCCGGGGGATTCTTGGGCTTTTCCAAGAAACCCACCACCTGGGAATCGGCGTCCACCTCCAGGATGCCTAGAGAGCTGCCTTCCCGGCGGGGCACCATGACCGCGGCCACGGTCATGTCCGCCTCCCGGGTGAGATGGAAGTTCAGCATCTCCAGGTAGTTCATCTTGTAAACATGATCGCCGGAAAGGATGAGGACGTGGCGGGGCCGTTCTTCCTGGAGCAGCTTGAGGTTCTGGTAAATGGAATCCGCGGTGCCCCGGTACCAGCGGTTCACCATGATCTGTTGGGGGGCCATGGAATAGATGAATTCCCCCAATTCCGGGTGCATGATGTCCCAGGCCAGGCGCAGGTGTTGATCCAGGGAGAAGCCGCCGTACTGGGTCAGCACGTAGATGCGCCGAATCCCGGAATTGAGGCAGTTGGACAGGGTGAAGTCAATGATGCGGTAGATGCCCCCAAAGGTGATGGCCGGCTTGGCCCGGTCCCGGGTCAGGGGAGAGAGGCGCTCCCCTTTGCCCCCGGCCATGATGATGGTGGTAATTCCTTTGAAGGGGTCCATGCGGGTCTATTTCAGGAGTTCTTTGATCTTCTCTTTCAGTTCGGTGAGGTCCGAGGATTTGACGATATAGGCATCCGCGGACCAGCTCATGAAACTTTCCTGATAATGGGAGTAAGCCGTATTTAAGATGACCTTCAGGCCCTCTTTCAGCCCCAGGATGCGGGGCAGGGCCTCCAGTCCGTCCATGCCCGGCATACGGATGTCCAGGATGACCAGGTCCAGGGGCAGACGTTCCACCAGGTCCAGGGCTTCCTTGGCGCTGCCGGCGGTATGCACCCAATAGCCTTCTTCCGTCAATTCTTCTTTCAGGAGGTCACGGATGGATTCTTCGTCATCCACCACCAGGATGGTTTTCATGGGCTTCACTCCTAAGACAGTTTCCGTCCTGATGCTTCCAATATAAGCCCTAAATCTACGGAGAGCAACCAGGGGTGCTCATTAAAACCGCTAGCCGAAAAAATCAAGGAAAGGCCCCGGGCGGGGGACGCCAGGCCTCCCCCAGGAACAGGGGCAGTTCCGCCGCGCAGATGGGGCCCGTTTGGACTTCCCAACCGGTGTAATGGGCCAGTTCTTCCCGGAGGGGAGCCAGGACCCCGGGGATGATGAGGCGGCGGCGGTTCACCTTGGCGGCCAGATTATGGGCCGTGAGGCCCTGGTCCAAACGCTGGGGGGTGAAGCTCCGGTAAACCATGGCCATGTCCACCGTATCCCCCCGGCAATCCACCAGGAGCAAGTAAAAAGGACTGATGGTGGTGGCCAGGACGCCGGTCAAGACGGTGAGGGTGTATTCGCTGTTGCCCGTAACCAATACCGGGGAGTCGGCATCAGGGTCATTGAGGTCAAACAGGTCGGGGGCCACGGGCCGGGGCAGTTCCAAGGATTGCACCGGGGGCATGATTTCGGCCGCGCGTAAGGCCAGGGACAGGGCGTAGCGCTTCTGGGGGCTTAAGCCGGGGCAGTCTTCCAGGCGGAGGCTGCCCTCCTGGAGCCGCCCGGCCAAGGCGCCGGCGCTCTCCACCCCCATCCCTTGACAATCCCCGGGCGTCAGATACCTTGCCAGGTCGATGCGGTCCAGGTACAGATCAGCATAGAGCATGGTTCCCCCGGCGGCCTGGAGTTTCAGCCACCTTAACAGGAATCTTTGAGCAGGTCAATGCCTCCGTCCCGGTCCCAGGCCACTTCGGACCTCATCCTAGCCCTACCTAATTTGGAACCTCTGCAAAAGTGGCCTTGAGCCTAGAAGGGCCTGGTTTTTAATCCCCCCTCCCCCGGTGGGAGGGGGTCAGGGGGAGGGGGAGTAAATGAGATAACTCGCCGGTTTATATGAGAATTATCTCACCCCCACCCTAGCCCTCCCCCATCAAGGGGGAGGGGATTTTAGGCAAGTCCTCCCGGGTTCGGGTATTTTGCAGAGGTCTCACAGCTTGTAAGCAGACGTTACCAGGATTCTGGAGGAAGCCTAGAAGCTATTGCAAAACCTATTTTTCCTGTCATCCTGAACAAAGTGAAGGATCTCAACTCATTAAAAATACGAGATTCTTCGCTTCGCTCAGAATGACATTGCGGGCACCGCAGAGGTTTTGCAATAGCTTCTAATGAGGATATACCTCCGTAACTGAGGGTAACTTTGGCCCGCCCGCAAAAACCCTTGCTTTTCTTAGCCAATTGCGGTATAAAACCTCAGAATTAGCTGCCCGGATTAGTGCGCCCCAGTCCGGAAAGGAGACTTGACCAAACATAACTAGCGGGAAAGAATAATAAAGACAGGGTAAAGGAGGCGGCCCCGAGCCGGAGATTGTCGGTACGGGGACCAAAGACTGCCCCTTAAACTTTTGGTAATCTGGCCATCACCACCCCCAAATAATCCCACTTTCTTCTGAAACCAAAAGTTTCCCCAGGCCCCTGAAAATTGTCATATGGAAAACATGGTAACCTGCGCCAACATTTCATCTCTTATTTTGCCCCATCTCATGGAGCTGACCCCCTATCAGGCGGGCAAGCCCCTGGAGGAATTAGCGCGTGAGTTGGGCCTCAAAGACGCCATCAAGTTGGCTTCCAACGAAAATCCTCTGGGCCCTTCTCCCCGGGCCCTGGCTGCCATTCAGGAAAATCTCGCCAATCTGCATCGCTATCCCGACAGCCACGCTTACTACCTCAAAGAGGACTTAAGCCGCCATCTCGGGCTCAAGCCCCAACAGTTGCTTCTGGGTAACGGCTCCGACGAAGTCCTGGACCTGCTGATCCGGGCCCTGGTGCCCCCGGGGGGTGAGGTGCTCAGCACCACCCACACCTTCTTGATGTATGGCCTCCTGACCCAGGCGGTGGGGGGCACCTTTCGGGTCGCCCCCTTAAAAGAGCACCGGGTGGATCTCAAGGCAGTGGCCCAGGCCGTCAGCCCCAGGACCAAAGTCGTTCTCTTGAACAACCCCAATAACCCCACCGGTACCGTTTTCTGGCAGGAAGACTGGGAAGAATTCCTGGCGTCTCTTCCTCCCACCGTCACGGTGGTGTTGGATGAGGCCTATATTGACTTCGCGGATGACCCCCGGGTGCCCCAGGGGCTGGCCTATCTGGACGAGGAGCGCCCCCTGGTGGGGCTGCGCACCTTTTCCAAGGCCTATGGCCTGGCCGGCCTGCGCATCGGCTATGGTTACGGGCCCAGCGAATTGATGGACTACCTGAATCGCCTCCGCCTCCCCTTCAATGTCAACCGTCTGGCCCAGGTAGCGGCCCGGGCCGCGCTCACGGATACCGAGTTCCTTAAGCGCACCCAAGAAGTGGTGCGCCGGGGCCGGGATTTTCTCTGTCAGGGGTTGACGGCTCTCAGGTTGAAATTTGTGCCCACACAGGCCAATTTTATTCTCATTGATGTGGGCCGGCCGGGGCGGGAAGTCTATCAAGCCATGCTGCGGGAGGGGGTTATCATCCGGGCCATGGACGCCTATGATTATCCCGACTATATCCGGGTCAATGTAGGGCTGCCGGAAGAAAACGACCGCTTCCTAAAAGCGTTACAAAAGGTAATGGGGTTATAACGGCGGGTTGGCGCGGCGCGGGATCATCACCATTGACGGTCCGGCAGGGGCCGGGAAAAGTACGGTGGGCCGGCTCCTGGCCCAATCTCTGGGATATATCTACTTAGACAGCGGCGCCCTTTATCGGGCGGTGGCCTGGCAGGCTAACCGGGTGGGTCTGGATCTGGATGACCCTGTGGCTCTGCCGGCCTGGCTCCAGGAATTTCAGCCCCGGGTGACTTCGGATGCCCAGGGTTTCCACTTGGCGATTGACGGCCGGGAAGTGGATCAGGAACTGAGGAGCCCCCAGGTCAGCCGGGACGCCTCCCGGGTGGCCACCCTGCCCCCGGTGCGACGCTGGGTAGCTGAGCACCTGCGGCACCTGGCCCGGGAGGGCGGGGTGGTGGCCGAAGGGCGGGACATGGGCACCGTGGTCTTTCCCGAGGCCGAAGTTAAGATTTATTTGGATGCCAGTCTGGCCGTGCGCGCGGCCCGGCGGGATAAGGAATGGCAGAATAAGGCCGACTCCTTACCCACCCCGGAGGCGGTGATGGCCGAGCTGGCCAGCCGGGACCGGCAGGACCGCACCCGGGCGGAAGCGCCCCTGCGCCTGCACCCCGAGGCCCTGTGCCTCGATACCACGGACCTTAAACCCGAAGAAGTAGTTCAACAATGTCTGGCCAGGATCAGGGCTGCCCTGTCGCCTGGACAGATTGTAGAATATAACCAGTAAACCTGTTTAAGGGGGACAACACTACATGGCTTCTCTGGAAAAAAATGAACTGATCACTCACAGCTCTACGGCGGAGCTGGAAACCTCTTCCCCGGGAGAAGAAATTGAGGCCCAATCTCCAGGGGAAGAGTTAGAAACCCAATCTCCGGGGGAAGAGTTGGAAGCCCAATCCCCAGGGGAAGAATTAGAAACCCCATCTCCAGGGGAAGAGGTGCAAATCTCATCCCCAGTAGAAGAGTTGGAAGCCCAATCCCCAGAGGAAGAGGTGGAAATCTCCTCCCCAGGGGAAGAGTTGGAAGCCCAGTCCTTAGGGGAAGAGTTAGAAGACCTGCCCCAGGAAGAAGAGGCCCCTGCCCTGGCTGCTTCTCAGGCCGCCCCGGAAGAGACCCCTCCGGAAGTATCGGATGAGGACGAAATGAGCGAGCTCTATGAAGAAAGCCTGAGGCGCGTTCAGGAAGGGGAGGTGGTAAAGGGCCGCATCGTTTCTATTACCAAAGATTTCGTCATGGTGGATATCGGTTATAAAAGCGAAGGCCAGATCCCCATCCACGAATTCACCACCCCGGAAGGGGAGGTGACCGCCCAGGTGGGGGACCAGGTGGAAGCGCTCCTGGAAAGCCGGGAGGATGAAGAAGGCCCCTTGATGCTTTCCAAGAACAAGGCCTCCAAGATCAAGATCTGGGAAGAAATCAGCTACGCTTACCACAATGACGGCGTGGTGGAAGGCACCGTGGTGGCCAAGGTCAAAGGGGGGCTGTCCGTGGACCTGGGCGGGGTGCTGGCTTTTCTGCCCGGCTCCCAAGTAGACCTGGTGCCGGTGCGCCACACCGACCACCTCATCAGCCAGCGCCTGACCTTTAACGTTTTGAAATTCAACCGCAAACGCCGTAATGTAGTGTTGTCCCGCAGAACTTTACTGGAGAAAGCCAAAGATGAAGCCAAGGCCACCCTGCTGGCCACCCTGGAGGAAGACAAAGTGGTGGAAGGGGTGGTGAAGAATATCACCGACTACGGTATCTTTGTGGACCTGGGGGGCCTGGACGGGCTCTTGCACATTACCGACCTGTCCTACGGCCGTATTCGCCACCCCTCCGATCTCTTCAAGGTAGGGGATACCATTTCCGTCAAAGTCCTGAGCTTCGACCGGGAAAAAGAGCGCATCTCCCTGGGCCTCAAGCAACTCACCCCGGACCCCTGGACCACGGTGGGTGAGAAGTTTCCTTTGGGCGCCCGGGTTACCGGCCGGGTGGTGAGTCTCACCGATTACGGGGCCTTCATCGAGTTGGAGGCCGGCGTGGAGGGCCTGATCCACATCTCCGAGATGTCCTGGACCCGGAAGATCCGCCACCCCTCCCAGATACTGACCGTTAACGATGAAGTGGAAACGGTGGTCCTGGAGTTGGAGCCCCAGCGCAAGCGCATCTCCCTGAGCTTGAAGCAGGTGAACCCCAATCCCTGGGAGGTCATCGGCGAAAAATACCCGGTAGGCTCGGTGATTGAAGGCAAAATCAAAAACATCACCGATTTCGGCATCTTTATCGGCATTGACGAAGGCATCGACGGACTGGTGCACATCTCCGACATCTCCTGGACCAAACGCTTCAAACACCCCTCGGAACTCTACAAGAAGGGGCAGGTGATCCAGGCCAAGGTGCTCTATATCGATAAGGAGAACGAACGTTTCTCTCTAAGCATCAAAGAGTTGATTCCCAACCCCTGGCAGAGCATCGAGGAGCGCTTCCCGCTGAACGCGGTGGTTTCCGGCCCCATCACCAATATCACCGATTTCGGCCTGTTTGTGGAGGTGGAGGAAGGCATCGAAGGGCTGGTGCATATCTCCGAGTTGAGCCGGAATAAAGAGAAGATGGCCGCCCTCAAGGTAGGGGAAGTGATCCAGGCCAAGGTGATTCACAGCTCTCCCACGGACCGCCGCATCGGCCTTTCCATCCGCCGGATGGAGACCGAAGAAGAACAGAAGAATTATCGGGATTACCTGAAATCCCATCACGAAGCCACTTCGAACCTGGGGGAGATCCTCCGGGAGACCCTGGAAGAAAGCGAGTTGCGCAAGCTGGCCAACAATAAAGTCGACGACTTAAACGAGTTATGAGACAACGCTCTTTTTTCTCCTCCTGTCTGCTGGTAGTCCTGGTGCTCCTGGTCTTTCTGGGCCTCATCTCTTTCACCATGGCCTGGTGGGGCAAAGGCGCCTTACGGGCCAAGGAAGGGGTGGGGGTGGTGGAGGTCAAAGGCTTGATCACCGAATCCCGCCCCACCCTGGAGAAATTGAACCGCTTTCAGGAGGACCAACAGATCAAGGCCATCGTCCTCCGGGTCAATTCCCCGGGGGGCGCGGTGAGCCCGTCCCAGGAGATCATGCGGGAAGTGGAGAAGGTGCGCCGGCACAAGAAAGTGGTGGCCTCCCTGGGGACCCTGGCGGCCTCCGGGGGCTATTACGTGGCCTGCTCCTCGGACCTGATCATGGCCAGCCCGGGCACGGCCACGGGCAGCATCGGCGTCATCCTCAAGCTGGCCAATGTGCAGGAATTGGTGAAAAAATTGGGGGTGGAAATCTATTCCCTGAAGGCCGGGGACTTAAAAGACCTGGGTAACCCCTTCCGCCCCTTGACCCCCAGGGACCGCACCGTGTTGCAGCACCTCCTGGACAACCTCCATCAGCAGTTCATCCGGGATGTGGCCCGGAACCGGAAAATTCCCCTGGAGAAGATGAAGGAATTGGGGGACGGCCGCATCTTTACCGGGGAGGAGGCCAAGCAACTGGGCCTGGTGGATGAAATGGGAAATTTTGAGGACGCGGTCCAAAAAGCCGGGAAACTGGCCGGAATTAAAGGCAAAGTCGAAGCCATCTACCCGGAGA
>Ga0154640_1006_pt1 | contig 9800 bp, 9 predicted proteins | sample Rifle2008BG13ft_FD_116069 | JGI IMG/M metagenome (GOLD analysis project Ga0154640, IMG submission 116069) | Deltaproteobacteria bacterium RBG_13_58_19 | reverse complement strand
ATTTATGAAATCTGAAAAGCTGGAACACCGAAACGAACAACGCATCCTCATGGGCAACGAGGCCCTGGGCCGGGGGCTGGTGGAGTGCGGCTGCACTCTGGCCGCGTCTTATCCCGGCACCCCGGCTTCGGAGATCCTGGCCGCGGTGGTAGACTTTGCCCAGGAGACCGGGGTGGCCCTCCACGCCGAGTGGTCGGTGAATGAAAAGGTGGCCTATGAGGTGGCCCTGGCCAACTCCATGTGCGGCCGCCGCTCCGCGGTGGCCATGAAGCAGGTGGGCCTGAACGTGGCCTCCGACCCCTTTCTCCGCTCCGCCTATCTCGGCGTCAAAGGGGGGCTGATCGTCATCGCCGCGGACGACCCCGGCCCCCACAGTTCCCAGACGGAACAGGACAGCCGCTTTTTCGCCATGTTCGCCAAGGTCCCGGTCCTCGATCCCTCCAGCCCCCGGGAGGCCAAGGAGATGGTGGGCCGGGCCTATGAATTATCGGAAAAATATGAACTGCCGGTGCTGCTGCGGCCCACCACCCGGGTGTGCCACGCCCGGCAGAACGTGCCCATCTTGCCTCCCATAAGTCTGGAAAGGCCCGCCCGGTTCGAGAAAAATCCCGGGCGCTGGTGCGCCACCCCCCAATACGTGGGGGAACTGCACCGCGTCTTAAACGATAAGATCGACCAAATTGCCCAGGAGCCGGAGTTCGCCCCCCAGCTTACCCCCGGTGACGGTTCCTACCCCGGTATCTGCCTCATTGCCTCCGGCGTGGCCTTGGCCCATACCTGGGACTTGCTGGAAGAGATGGGACTGCTGGGCCGTGTCGATCTCTACCAGGTGACCATGCCGTATCCCCTTAACCAGGATTTCCTCACTCACCTCAACGCGCATTACCAAGAAATCCTGGTCCTGGAAGAGACCTATCCGGTCATGGAAATGCAACTGGCCCACGGCCGGGTCCAGGGGAGAAGGTCCAAAGCGGTGCCGGGGGCCGGGGAACTCACCCCGGACGTCATCCGCCCGGTGCTGGAGAAATTCCTGGACCTGCCGCCCCGGCCTGCCGTCTTAGGCCCGGCAGGGGGCGGCGTCCGTCCCACTCTCTGCGCCGGCTGCGGCCACCGGGCCGCGTTTTACGCCATCCGGGAGACCTTTCCGGACGGCATCTTCCCCAGCGACATCGGCTGTTATACCCTGGGGATGAATCTGGGTGCAGTGGACACCTGCCACTGCATGGGCGCGGGACTAAGCCAGGCCGCGGGTTTCTATCATGCCTACGCCGCCGGGGGCGGGGAGGTCCCCGCCATCGTGGCCACCATCGGGGACTCCACCTTCTTCCACGCCGGCATCCCGGCCCTGATGAACGCCGTCTTCCAGAAGACCCGCTTTATCCTGGTCATTCTGGACAATGCCACCACCGCCATGACCGGCCACCAGCCCACCCCGGAGAAGGGCCTCACCGCGTCCGGAGAAAGGGGCCAGCCAATCTTTATGGCCGATCTGGTCAGGGCCTGCGGCGTGGGGTTCCTGAAAGAATGCGACCCCTATGACCTGGTGGAGCTCATCTCCATCTTGAAAGAAGCCGACCAGTACTGCCGGAGCCCTCTTGGCGGGGTGGCCGTGATTATCGCCCGGCATCCCTGCCTCCTGGACCGGAAAGCGGCCCAGTCCCAGACGGTCTACATCATGGCCGTCACCGAAGATTGCACCGGTTGCCGCCACTGCCTGGATGACTTTGAATGCCCCGGCCTGATCTTGGACGAAGCGGACGCCCGGGCCGCCATCGACCCCACCCGCTGCACCGGCTGCGGCGTCTGCACCCAAGTGTGCCCGGAAGGAGCGATTACGGCCAGGGGGAAAGAGTAGATTTGGGGGAGGGCAGGGACCTCAGGTCCCTGGCCCTCCCCCCACAACAGGACCAGCTATGAAGCAGCAGATTATTGTCAGTGGTTTGGGGGGGCAGGGGGCTTTGACGTTGACCCGTCTGTTGGCGGAGGCCGCCTTTGCCGGGGGGCTGGAGGTAATCACATCGGAGACCCATGGCATGGCCCAGCGGGGGGGCGCGGTTATTTCCATGATCAAGGTGGGGGCGTTTAAGGGGCCGTTGATCCCGGCGGGAGCGGCGGATTTAGGGCTGTTTCTTCACCGGGACAGCCTTCCGGTGCACCGCTTCTATCTGAAGCCGGGGGGCGCGGTCTTTATCGATGCCAGCATCCCCGGAGATTATTTCAATATTGATGCCCGGGGCCTGGCGGCCCAAATGGGCCTGGCGTCGGTCACCGCCAACCTCATCCTCTTAGGTTACGCGGTAGGGCAAGGCGCGCTCTTCTGCGGCCCCGATCTCCTGGAGCAGGTAATCACGGCTAAAACCCCGGCCCGTTTCCGGGAAGCCAACCTTCAGGCTTTCCGGGTGGGGCTGGAAACGGCGGAAAGAAAATGATTGTGGGGGAGGGCCAGTAGCACAGGCTTCCAGCCTGTGCTCAGGTCCCTGGCCCTCCCCCCACTTAAAAGAGTTATTTAGCGGCCATTGGGCATGAGTCTTTTATCAAAAGGGAAGAATTTCCTCCTTCGGCACCGCACGGGCCTTACTGTCTGGGCCCTCGGCGTCCTTCTCCTGCTTACGCCTCTGGTTATCCGCAATCCCTTTCAATTGGGCCTCCTCAACCTCATCGGCCTCTATGTCATCGTGGTCCTGGGGCTTAACCTCTTTATCGGCTATGCCGGGCAGATTTCCTTGGGGCATGCCGCCTTCTTCGGGTTGGGGGCTTACGGCTCCGCTATCCTTACCGCCACTTATCACTTGCCGCCCTGGCCCACCATGGTCCTGACCGCGGCTGCGGTGGCGGTGACGGCCCTAATCTTGGGCGTGCCCACCTTAAGGCTGCGCGGCCACTACCTGGCCATGGCTACCCTGGGTTTTAACTATGTGGTGCACATCATTTTCGTGGAATGGGACTCGGTCACCGGTGGCCCGGCCGGCATCTCCGGGGTGCCGCCTCTATCCCTGCCGGGGATCACCTTCAATACCGACCTCAAGTTCCATTACCTGGTCTGGGCCTGCGCCCTGGTGGCCCTGACCTTATGCCTTAACTTGGTGCGGAGCGGCGTGGGGCGGGGGCTGGCCGCCCTGGCCCAGGACGAGGAGGCCGCCTCTTGCCTGGGCGTGGACGTGCAGCGGGATAAGATTCAGGTCTTCGTGCTGTCCGCGGTCTTCGCTTCAGTGGCCGGGAGCCTTTACGCCCATTACTTCGGCTACGTCAACCCGGACGCCTTCAGTATCTTTAAATCCCTGGACCTGGTAATCATGGTGGTGGTGGGGGGCATGGGCTCCATTTGGGGCACCCTCTTCGGCGTGGCCCTCATCACCCTCTTGCCCCACTTCCTGGAATTCCTGGAAACTTACTATGACTTAATCCACGGGGCCATCCTGGTGATAATCCTCCTCTTTCTGCCCCAGGGCTTCGTCACCGGACTGATGGACCTCCTCAAAACCCGCCTGGCCCGCCGCCGCCTGGCCGCCAGGCAGGAGGGATAGTTAGGAAAATAGTTTTTGGGGGAGGGGACCAGGGGTTTCCCACAGGCTGGAAGCCTGTGCTACCGACCTCTGGCCCCCTCCCCACAACAAACTTAAAAACTATGGAAAAAGTATCTGATAGGGTGTTGCTGGAGGTATTGGGTTTAAGCAAGTATTACGGCGGGGTGCCGGCCCTGGGGGAAGTGAGTTTCGGCGTCGAGAAGGGGAAGGTCACCGCGCTCATCGGCCCCAACGGCGCGGGCAAGACCACCCTCCTCAACTGTCTTTCCGGGGTCATCAAGCCGGATCAGGGGGAAATTCTCTTTGAGGGGGAGAAGATTACCGGGTTTCCGGCCCACCGGGTGGCCTGTTTGGGGATTTCCCGCACCTTCCAGAACCTGCGCCTCTTTCCCCGCCTTTCCGTCTTGGACAACGTGCTCTGCGGCCTCACCGTCCAGGCCGGGACCTCTCTTACGGAGGCGCTGTTGCGTCTCCCCGCCTTAAGGCATCGGGAGCGGCGCCTTCGCCTCACGGCCCTGGAGGCCCTGGACACCTTCGGCCTGGCGGACAAGGCCGGGTGGCCGGCGGGAGTCCTCCCTTACGGGGACAAAAAACGGGTGGAGATGGCCCGGGCCTTTGTGTCCCAGCCGGTGCTGACCCTGCTGGATGAGCCGGTGGCGGGCCTGAACACCGAGGAGACGGCCCAAGTGGCCGGGCTCATCCGCCAGATGCGCCTGGCCGGCAAGACCATGCTCCTGGTGGAGCATGACATGGATCTGGTCATGTCCGTGGCCGACCAAGTGGTGGTCCTGGACGGGGGCAGCCGCATCGCCGCCGGGCCCCCGGAGGAAGTGCGCACCAATCCCCTGGTCCTGGAGGCTTATTTGGGAAGGATGAGCGTCACCGCCTGAGGGGGGCGGAGGGAAATGATTATTTGGGGGAGGATTGTAAGCGGGCCCACCGGCCCTTAGCCACCTCCCCCAAACATCAGCAAGCCGGGTGGTAGTAGGCGGTGCCGTTGCCCCACCAGGTCAGTTTATAGCGTTTATCCCCGAAGGAGATATAGGGCCTGACCCAGAGGATGACCCTCTCGATCAAGCGGCCGTGCAAAGGATGGGGGAAGACGGCGGTGACGATGTTTTCCGGTTCCACCGTAAACGTGGTGGTGGGTTCAAAACCATGTTCATCCATGTTTTAGCAGCTCCTGATCTTCTTCTGCCGCCGACTGCCCAGGAGGTCACGGCTGGGCCAAAGAAAAGCCCCCCAAGCTCTTAAGGGGCAATACCGGGAAATAGCCTCCCCGGCAGTGGTGGAGAAGGGGAAATTCCCTGAAAAGTTGATTTCGGCGGCCAGCGGTAACGCCAGCCTTTTATGTAATAATAAGTTCTGTAGCCTTATTAATCAACTACACGGCCATAATTCTTTCTAAACAGCAATAATTAAGAGAGGCGGAGTTCCCGGAAAGAAAGCCCTTGCCATTACCGGGGGAAGCCTTTTATTATTCTGGCGGGGATGGCGATGGTAAAGAGAACTACCCGATTTAGGCTGGAAAAACCGGAGGTCCCTTAAGGCGCCGTGCTCATTAATTACCGTACCAAAGGAATGGCTGCCGTTATTTTAATGGCCATCTTCGTCTGGGGCTGTGCCCCCCGGCTAGTCGTTCCGGCAGAGGTGCGCCAAATGCAGGAGAGGGCCAAGATCTTCTTTTATCAAGGCCTGGCCATTACCTACTACGAACAGGGACAGGGGCAGCCCATGGTTCTCCTGCACGGTTTTGGCGCCTTTTCCTATACCTGGAGGAATGTGGAAAAATATTTTTCTAAGAGTAACCGGGTGATCTCCATTGATTTAAAAGGATTCGGCTTATCCGCCAAGCCCGACGACAATGCCTACTCGGCCAAAGATCAAAGCCGCCTTATTGCCCAATTCATCAAAGAGCAGGGCATTGCAGAGGCTATTTTAGTGGGAAATTCTTTCGGCGGGGCCGTGGCCCTGTTGACTTATCTGGAGTTGGCTAAAGAAGCCCAAAACCCCATCAGCAAATTAATCTTAATCGACAGTGCCGGCTATCCCCAGGAGATGCCGGATTTTATTGCTATTTTAAGGATACCTCTCCTGAACCGGTTGTTCCTCTCCCTGGTTCCCAGCCGGGTCCAGGCCAGGATGGTCTTGAAGAAGGCTTTTTTTGATCACGGCAAGATTACGCCGGAGATGGTGGAAGCCTATGGTAGTAATCTGGCTCAGCCCGGGGCCCATCAGGCCCTGATCAAAACCGCCGGGCAAATCGTGCCCCCGGACCTGGAGCGACTCCTAGAACAATACCCCAGCATCAACATCCCGGTTCTCATCATTTGGGGGGAGGCGGATAAGATCGTCCCCTTGGCCGTGGGCCGGAAGCTGGCTGAGGCGATTCCCCAGGCACAACTGGTGGTAATCCCAAACTGCGGGCACATTCCCCAGGAGGAATGTCCGGCAGAAACCCTGGAGGTGATGGCGGACTTTTTAAAAACCCGGGGGAACGGGGAAAGATAAGGACAGGAAAGGTTTTTAGGGGCTGAAAAACAGTTTCCGTTCCCAAGCCGGGCCTGGGAACGGAAACGATGCAAGGTAAGTCCGGCAGCCGGCCCGGGGCCGGGCCCTCGTTACTACCATTACCGAGACCAGCAGGCTTCTACCTGATGGCCCTTAACAGAACCACCCCTATTTCAAGTTGACGGTGAAGCCTTCCAATCCCAGGGTGATATTCACCCCTTGCTGGGTAGACCGGAGGTTGATGACAGTCCCCTTCTCGTTACGCATGATCAAACCGGCCACCCCCTTGGCCAGGGTTAAACCGGCTTCCACCGCCACGTATTTCCCGGCAAAGTCGGAGGCCTGATTCATATTGTAGACATCGCCCACCGCTTTAATCTTGGCGATGCCCACCGTGGCCACATTGAGGCCCTTGATGCTAAACTTATATTCCTTTCCCCTGAACTTAAGGGTGCCGTCACCCCAACTGAAGCCGACACCCGCCGCGACCGAGGCGGCCTCAAGGGTTACCTCGCCGACGGGGTAAGGTTCCGTGGGCTGAGCGCCTACTGAGGATACGGCAAAAAGAAGGAAGACCACCAGGGCCAGACTCACCAGCTTTCGGTTTGTGCGCATTAACTTCTTCTCCTTTCCTAGGGGGTTTAAAAAATTAAACATACCCCAACTCTAAGATTTAATTAATCCTTGTCAAGTTAACATCGGTTTTTTAGCCCTATTTATTAAAAAGTAATGGATGATGTTTGGGGGAGGGGGCCAGAGGTCGCAGAGCCGCTTACACTCCTCCCCCCACCCAAAATACTTTCTTAGCTCCGGCTCGCCGCATTTTTGGCCGGCAGTATGGTGTTGGCTAGGGGGCGGGGAGTTGTATATAATGCCTTTGTGATGACGCTGGCCCCGGGGGAAACCGTGGCCCTAGTGGGGACCAACGGCCCCGGGCAAGACCGGTATAGATTTACTGGGGGACGTGCCCATCCTACATTTTATAAGTCCTTAAGACCTGGCGTTATCCCGTAGGGGCACCGCGTGCTGTGCCCTATACGGGTCAACTTATTTTAGGGATACGCTCTCATATTCTCGAACTAAAGAGGAGCTGAAAAATTGGATATCGGTAACTTAACCCTTACCAAACTGGTGGCGGATCTTAAGCTGGCCGCGGCAAAATGCCCCAAGTGCGAAGGCAGCCGGGAAACCGTCTTCACCGCCCGGGGCCGGGACAACATCGTCAACTGCCTGGAGTGCGAGCCGATCTACAATATCCTGGAACACCTGGAAGCGGCAATGAAACTACTGAAAGAGATTTAACCATGTCGGGCGGGCCCGGCCCGCCGCTTTAATCTAGGGTGGTCAATACCCACCCGACGTGACTAAAAGAGAGGTAGGGGGTAACAGAGCGCTTCCTCTGCGCCGCGGGGAGGCGCGCCGCTTATCAAGAACTGGGTCCCCCAGGCAAGGTGTTCATGGCCGCTGAGTTAACCGTGGGTACCCGGATTTACCGCCCGGCCGCCCTCGCCGGCGAGGGGAAGGACCGTATGGTGCTGGACACGCCTGCCATGCAGCACTTTGACGACGGCACCGTGATGCTCCGGGCTGTGCCGGATGAGGCCCTGGCCCCGGACTGGAAGGTGGTCCCCTGGGACTCACCGGGAGGCCGGGTGTGCGTCTGCGACGAGCCCATCCCGGAGAACTGGACCCACTTCCAGGTCCTCTTCGCGGACGTCAATTTTGTGGCCGTCTCTCCCGTAGCAGGGGATTTGGAAGGATTGAAAATGAAATATCTGGGGGTATTCTGAGTTAATCATGTAGGGCGGGCCCGGCCCGCCGCTTTAATCTAGGGTGGTCAATACCCACCCGACGTGACTAAAAGAGAGGTAGGGGGTAACAGAGCGCTTCCTCTGCGCCGCGGGGAGGCGCGCCGCTTATCAAGAACTGGGTCCCCCAGGCAAGGTGTTCATGGCCGCTGAGTTAACCGTGGGTACCCGGATTTACCGCCCGGCCGCCCTCGCCGGCGAGGGGAAGGACCGTATGGTGCTGGACACGCCTGCCATGCAGCACTTTGACGACGGCACCGTGATGCTCCGGGCTGTGCCGGATGAGGCCCTGGCCCCGGACTGGAAGGTGGTCCCCTGGGACTCACCGGGAGGCCGGGTGTGCGTCTGCGACGAGCCCATCCCGGAGAACTGGACCCACTTCCAGGTCCTCTTCGCGGACGTCAATTTTGTGGCCGTCTCTCCCGTAGCAGGGGATTTGGAAGGATTGAAAATGAAATATCTGGGGGTATTCTGAGTTAATCATGTAGGGCGGGCACGGCCCGCCGGTAAATCAATGGTGGGCGTGGCCCACCCCATATGACTATGGAAATAAGGAGCAATAAATTAATTCTATTAACAGGGGCAGGTTTTACCCATAATTTTGGTGCGCCCTTGGCAGACCAGCTTTGGGGCATGATATTTAATCATAGAAAAATTCAAGCATCACAGCGAGTTAGAAATATCTTCTTAGGCAATCCTGATTTCGAGGCTGTTTATCATGAGATTATGGAAGGTTCTTATGATCCTCAAGAAAAAGAAGCCACTAAGGAAGCTATTACTAAGACTTATTATTATATTGATAAAATTGTTATGAATTTTAGTTTCAATAGGGACTCTCCATATCCTGTAAATATTTATAAAGTTCAAGCTATGATTAATGCTTTTTCTGGCACTTCAAGGGAACCAGGTTTCTTATTTACATTGAATCAGGATCTTTTTCTTGAACGAAAATATTACAATGGTGAGCGACCACTTTTACCAGGCATTCGACATAGAATAGAGTGGTTCACTCCCAATCAAGGCCCATTAACCCGAGAACAATATATATCTCTTCCGTCAGAAGCCGAGGTAATCAACCTGTCAAAAGACTTTAAAATGGGGAGCAGGCTCTTTTATCTAAAATTACATGGGTCTTGTAATTGGATGAGTTCTATCCATGGCAACCAAATGGTGATAGGACGCAAAAAAACAGAGAAAATCAACGAAGAACCGCTTTTAAAATGGTATTTTAATATTTTCAACAAAGTATTATTTCAGTCAAGTTGTAAATTGCTTTTGATTGGATATGGTTTTAGGGACGAACATATCAATGAAATATTATCCAATGCTGTAAATGAATACGAACTAAGAATCTATATTATATCGCCTCTATCTCCTGTTGATTTTCGAAATAGGCTATTCGAAAGGAACTATGGGGAACAAATATGGAATGGAGTTGGCGGATATTATTGTTATACTCTTGCTCAATTATTTCCATCTGACCAATCTGAATCAATGGGTTGGGAAATAATTCAGGAGCAGTTTTTTGAACGAAAAATTATTTCATAATTGCTTTTCTTTATTATATTCAAAGAGACCTTTTTGGGGACAAAATGCAACCTACTTATGACGGCTGAGAAAACAGATATTTTGCTTAAAATAGACCACCTCACCGTCCACTACGGCGCGGCTCAGGCGCTGTTCGGCATCGATCTGGCGGTGGCCCCGGGGGAAACCGTGGCCCTGGTGGGGGCCAACGGCGCGGGGAAGACCAGCCTGCTGAAGGCGGTCATGGGGCTGGTGCCCCCCTCCGGGGGCAGGGTGTTTCTGGAGGGTAAGGACGTCACCGGTTCCTCCCCCTCGGCCATGGCGGCCCGGGGCGTGGCCCTGTGCCCCGAGGGCCGGGAGATGTTCGGAGACTTGACCGTCCGGGAGAACCTGGAGTTAGGCGCTCTACCCCTGTCTCTCAGCCGCCGGG
>Ga0154640_1005_pt2 | contig 9840 bp, 9 predicted proteins | sample Rifle2008BG13ft_FD_116069 | JGI IMG/M metagenome (GOLD analysis project Ga0154640, IMG submission 116069) | Deltaproteobacteria bacterium RBG_13_58_19 | reverse complement strand
AGGCCGGCGTCGCTGACCACCAGGGAATCCCGGTCAAAGATCTCCAGGATGGTAAGGACGATGAGGGCGCCGGCCACCATCACCCCGGCCTTGGCCGCCTCCAGTCCCGGCAGCCGGGCCCGCTCCGCCTCCGGCAGTGCGGCCAAACGGGCCGCCAGTGCTTCAACCTGGGAACGGGTTAAGATCATATTATTGACCCGGTCCGGGTCATACTCGGTCATCTTTAAGGCCATGGCCGCCAGGGTGGTCACCGCGCCGGCGGTACCCACCAACAGAGGCGGCGCTTTCAGGCTGGGGGTGAAGTTATCTAGATAAAATATTTTTAATTGTTCTGCTATTGTTTCTTTCAGAGAGGCGACGGCTTCCGGTTCAGGGGGATCCCCCAGGGGCTGGGCCTGGCTCAGGGTCAGGACCCCCAAGGGCAGGCCGGCCAGGAGAGGCTCCTGTTGGGGGCGCACTAAGGCGAATTCCGAGCTGCCCCCGCCTACATCAAAGACCATGACGTTAGGATTCTGCAAAAACTTCGGGTTTAATACCGACAGCACCCCTTGCAAGGTAAACCGGGCCTCTTCCTGGGTGGAGAGGAGGCGCACCGGGAGGCCCAGGGTCTCCTCCAATTGTCTCAAGACCTCCTGGCGGTTCCTGGCCTGGCGTACCGCCTGGGTGGCCACCGCCTGGCAGACCTCCACCCCATAAGCCCGGATAGTGGCAAGGAAACCCTGAAGGGCCAGCATGGTGCGGGCCAGGGCCGCCGGCGCCAGAGCGCCGGTCTGGGCCAGCCCCTCTCCCAAACCGGTAATGGCCCGCTCCCGGTGCAGAAGGCGGCAGCGACCCGGAGCGGTGCGCTCCGCCACCGCCAACCGCACCGTCAAACTCCCTACATCCACCGCCGCAATACGTTCAGACAATTTACCAGAGGAGGTTATGGTTATAGATAGATTTGGGGGAGGGCCAGGGGTTTCCACAGGCTGGAAGCCTGTGCCACTGGCCCCTGCCCCCTCCCCTCAACTCTCCAGCGTATACACCTCCGGCCAGGTGCGGTTTTTTTCGCCGCAGTCCAGGCCGTAGCCCACTAAGAAGCCTTTGTCGATGACGAATCCCACATAATCCAGGGGGACTTCCACTTGCCGGCGTTCTTTCTTGTCGATGAGGCAGCAGATTTTGAGAGATTGGGGTTGGTGGGCCGCCAGGTGCTTCTTTAAAAAATCTAAAGTGAGACCCAAGTCGACGATATCTTCCACAATCAAGATATGGCGGCCTTTAAGGGGCATTTCCACATCTTTGGTGATATGAATTTCCCCGGCGGATTGGGTGCCGGCGCCATAGCTGCGCAGGCGGACAAAATCCACTTCCACCGGGAAGTCCAAAGCCCGGACCAAGTCCGCCAGAAAGATGAAGGCCCCTTTGAGGACCCCTATCATTATCACATCCAGGCCCTGGTAATCCCGGTTGATCTGCGCCGCCAACTCCTTCACCCGCCGGGCGATGGCCTCCTGGGAGATGAGTAAGTGTTTGGCCGCTGCCATCATGCCTCCTTGGTTGAATTCAAGATAAGAAAAGGAGGTAAGGTTGTCAAACCCTATTTCCAGGGGACTGAAAGGGGGCAGTCAATCAAAGGCCAGGAAAAATCTCGTGGACCTGCCGGGCGGAAGCAGGGACAAATGGCCCGGTTCCGGGTGATCCGGACGGCCAGGGCCTGATCCGGCCGGGGGAAGCCCTGCCCTCCGCCCTATTGACTATTCCCTCTTGATAATAAAGAATAGGTCAGAAGGTTGGGAAGGAGCGGAATGAGATAAAATGATTTGGTGGAAAAAGAACAGGCCCGTTAGATTATCCCAAATTATTATTCATTCAATTTATATTTTATTATCCCTCTTAATTATAACAACTACATTATTTTTTTATGGTTTTCTGAACGATAAAATTATATTTACCATAATCTTTATCAGTCTGGTTTTATTTGGTTTTGTCGGTTCCCGTAATGCCCTCTTGATATCTCTATCATTTCTCGCGGCAACCCTCCTGATTTCCCTATTCCTAAATGTAAGCGGCCTAGAAAATCGAATATATTATCGTCCCTATGAAGTGCTGACCATTTTTAATAAGAAATTGGGTTTCTATACCTTTAAACCCAATGCCTACCTGGAGATGTTCGTGCCTTTTGGAGATATTTATGCAATAGGGACAAGAAAAGACATTGATAAAGAACCCCATCAAATAATATTTAAAACCGATTCCCTAGGCTTTAGGAATGATGCAGACTATCAGGGGGAAGAATATCTTCTAATCGGAGACTCTCTTCTAGCCGGGATCGACGATACTCAAGAAGACATTCTCCCCTCCCAATTGAAGCGGTTTCAGATCAATACTTATGCCCTGGGGCATTCCGGTGGCATACGGGAGTATGTTCAATACATTACCTACATGCGCCATCGCTTTGGCAACAATTTTCAGGCCCTGATCTTCTTGTTTGAGGGGAATGACTTCCCGGAGAAGTTTAAGGCTGCCGGACCGCCAAAAAGGGACAACCCCGTCAGCAGGTATTTCCGCCAGTATAAAGCTTTTTTTAAGGAGACCAACGTCTATCGCTATACTTTCAGTCTTTACCAGAGATTTTTTAAAAAGAAATGGGAGTCGGAAGTCTTAGAGATAAATAATAATAGGATGGGTTTTTTGACCGATCATATAAAGGTGAGCCAAAGAAAGCATTATGACCTGCCGGAAGATCTGGCGGGGATGTTGGCCGCGGTAAAGGAAAATATCGGGCACATCTTTTTTATCCCCACCAAATACCGGGTCTATTACCCCCTGGCCCACCAGGATCAGGCTGCATCGTTGCCCCACGCCCAGTGGGAGGCGGTGGCCAAACTGGGCCAAAGATTAAATATCGGCTGTACGGATTTGACCGGGCCCCTGCTGGAGGCCTCCCGAAGATTAAGCCAAGATAACCGCTTCACTTATTGGAAAGACGACACCCATTGGAATAAATGGGGCATTGCTGTCGCCGCCCAGGTGATAGCGGGAAAGATGCAGAATGGAGAGATCAAAATTATTGTAGCCGGCGGGCCAGGGAAGTAGGGGCGGTCAACTACCTCTTCTCCGGCCCCACTCGGATTATTCCCTCAAGGAAAAAATCTTGCGCCTGGCTTATCCCTTTTTAGTGGCCTACCTTTTGGACCTCCTCTTGGGGGATCCCCCCAGTTGGCCCCATCCCGTTAAAATAATGGGGCACATCAGCGCCTTTTGGGAAAAGGTCTATTACCGCCCCCAGGTTATGGCCGGGGCCATCTTCTGGGTGGTGGTGCTGGGCACCATTGCTACCCTGGTATTGTTAGGGGTGGACGCCCTTTCTCTCCTGCCCCCGTGGGTGGGTGCAGCGGTCTTTACTTATCTTCTTTACGCCTGTCTGGCTACTCGCGGCCTGCACCGGGAAAGTCAACGGGTGGAGGAGGCCCTGGCCCAGGGTGATCTGGAGGAAGCCCGCCGCCTCCTGGCCCGGATCGTCGGGCGGGAGACGGACCGGCTCACCCAAAAGGAGATCCGGCGGGCGGTCATCGAGACGGTGGCGGAGAATCTCTCCGATGGGGTGGTGGCCCCCATGTTTTACTGTATTTTCCTGGGACTGCCGGGAATGCTGCTTTACAAAGCAGCCAACACCCTGGACAGTATGGTGGGCTACAAAAATGTGCGGTATGCCGAGTTCGGGCGGGTGGCGGCCCGGGTGGACGACGCCCTGAACTTTCTCCCGGCCCGGCTGACCTCCCTTTTGATGGTCCTGGCAGCCGCCATCGTGGGGTTGGATGCCCGGGAAGCCTGGCAGATCGTGGGCCGGGACGCCCAAAAAAGCAGCAGTCCCAACGCCGGCTGGCCGGAGGCGGCCATGGCCGGGGCCTTAGGGGTGCGCCTGGGAGGCCCCAGCACTTACTTCGGCGTGCAGGTGAAGAAACCTTTCATCGGGGATGCCACCACCTCTATCAATGAAAGCCACTATCACCAGGCAGTGCGCCTCTTGTACACCACCTCCCTGATCATGGCCACCCTCACCTTCCTGACCCTCCTCCTCACCGGCGCCGGCCTTTGGGGCTTGTTGGGGTGAAGTGAGTTGTGGGGGGAGGGGCCAGGGAGATGATCTCCCTGCCCCTCCCCCAAATCATTCTCCCCTCACATCCCCCCTCACAATTTCGCTCTTTTGAAGATTTTTTCCGGGAGGGCTTTGATGATCAGCATGATCCATTTCCAGAACCATTTAGTGTAGATGATCTCCTTGCCCCGGCGGTAGGCCTGGTAGACGTCCTGGGCCGCTTCTTCCGGGGTGGCCATCAGTCTTGCCGGCAGATCCAGGTGTTCCGTCATCTTGGTCCGGATGAAGCCGGGAAGCACGGTGAGGACCCGCACCCCCTTGGGGCTGAGGCGTTGGCGCAGGCCGCCTAGATAGATGGACAGGGCCCCTTTGGCCGCGCCATAGATGTAATTGCTTTGCCGGCCCCTTTCCCCGGCCACGGAACTGATGGCGATGATGAAGCCATGACCCCGCCGGGAAAAATCTGCGGCAACGATTTCCAGGATGCTCATCGCCCCCAGGAAGTTGGTGTCAATGATCTTTTTCGCCTCCTCAAAATCCTCCTGGGCCCGTTGTTGATCCCCTAAGTAACCGAAGGCCAGGACCACGCCATCCGGCGGCGGGTTGAGACCCCGGTAGAACGCCCCGTGGGAGGCGTAATCAGTGGCATCAAAAAACCGGGGCTCCGCTTTCACCCGGTAACGGATCTCCAGATCCCCGGCCTTTTTGGCCAGAACCTTGAGGTCCCGGGAGGCCAGATAGAGGTGGGCCCCTTCGTTTTGGGCGAATTTTCCGGCTACCGCGTGGGCCGTATCAGAGTTGGCCCCTAAGATCAGCAGGTGCATATTCAGACTCCCAACCGTTTGGACTGCAGGGAATTGTACTTGACTCTAAAGCCCTTCTTCTCCCTTAACTCGACAAACTGCTCCCAGCGGGGATAGCCCCGGCGGAAAGTCTCCCCGGACATACGCACGTCTTTGGTGAGATAAAGGCGCCCCCCATGGTCCAGGACGATGCGGTCCAGTTCGTCGAGAAAGGGAAACAGGTTCTTTTGGATTTTTAGGTCCACCGCCAAGGTGTAACCTTCCAGAGGGAAAGACAGATAATTGTCATTCTCCCGCCCCAGCAATTTCAGCACCCCTAAAAATGACCCCATGCCGGCCGCGGCCAATCGACTCAGAATTTCCTTGAGGCCGGCAAAGCTGGCCTCCTTGGGCAGGGCCAACTGATACTGGGTGAACCCCCGGCGGCCATACATCCGGTTCCAGTGGCCGATCTTGTCCAGGGGGAAAAAGAAGTCGTCCAGAGGCATTAGCCTCCCGGCCACCGGATGGGCCTGTTTCTGATAGTAAAGCTGATTGAACAGCTTGATGGCATATCGGTTCAGGCAGAAAGAAGGAAGTTCCAAGGGAATAGAGATGGTTTTGGCGGCTGCCCGGTGCAAACGCCCCGTCTCGGCATGCTCCCCCAGCATCAAAAGGGATCGTCCCAATTGCCCCTGGGGGGCCAGGCAGTCGATCCAGGCCACGGAATAGGTGACGGCCCGGTTTTCCTCAAAGAGATGGAAGACTTCCTCCAAATTGGCGCAGCGGATCACCGTTTCCCGGATCAAGGCGCTCTTTACCGGCTGCAACCTAAGGGTGGCCCGCAAAATGACCCCGGTCAAGCCCATGCCCCCGCAAGTGGCCAGGAAGAGGGGGCGGTTTTCCTGGGGACTTACGCGGACCACCTCACCCTGGGGGAGCAGCAGGTCCAGGGAATCCACATATTCGCTGAAACAGCCGGCCCGGTGGTGGTTCTTGCCGTGAATGTCGCTGGCAATGGCGCCCCCGATGGTGATGAACTTGGTCCCCGGGGTTACCGGCAGGAACCACCCCCGGGGCAAAAAGGCCTGGAGCAACTCCGCCAGGGTGAAGCCGCTTTCACAGGTAAGGAGGCCGGCCTCCGGGTCAAAGTGCAAGACCTTGTCGAAGCGCCGGGTAAAGATCACCCGGTCGTTTAGAGCACTATCCCCGTAGCTGCGGCCCTGGGCGTGGACAATTACGTCCTCCGGATCCTGCAAATATTTGTGCAACTGCTCCGGGGTTTCAAAAGAACTTCCCTGGGCCTGAATGCGGGGATATCTGCCCCACCCGGTCAGATGCATGACAAATTCACCCGGTTAAGGAATAAAGACATAAAAGGGGAGAAAGAAGCACAAAAGCCACAAGACAATAATCGCCTGGAGGAGATGGTCCTTGATGAGGATCTCCGTGGGCGAGCCGCTCCGCCCTTCCACCAAGGTAATCTGCAAATAGCGCAACAGCCCGACAATGACCCAAAAACTGGTGAGATACAATTGGTCCGTGCCATGTTTGCTGATAGTTTCCGGGGAGACCGTATACAGGATATAGGACACGATAATCACCGCGGCCATGATGGCCATGCTGGTTTGAATGAATTCCAGGCTATAACCATCCAGACTTTTGCGGGTATTGTGCCCTTCGGCCAGCAGAAGCAGGTCATCCCGACGTTTGGCCAGGGCTAAAAAGAGGGCCAGGAGAAAGGTCATGATTACCAGCCAGTGACTGACCGGAACCTTGGCTGCCAGGCCCCCGGCGAAAATCCGCAAGACAAACCCCAGGGCAATACAGAACACGTCAATAATAGCCAGGTGCTTTAAAAATAGGGAGTAAACCGTATTGAGAACCAGGTAGGCCCCCATAATTAGAAAAATTAGGGGAGGCAAAAACGCGGCCACCAGAGCTAGGGCGAGGAGTAACAGAATAGCTAAAAAAATAACGGCTTGGGAAGGCTTTATAGCCCCGCTGGCCAAGGGGCGGCAGCTTTTCACCGGGTGCTGCCGGTCTTCGCTGATGTCCTTGAGGTCATTAAAGACATAAACACTGCTGGCGGCCAGACAGAAGGCCAGAAAGGTCCAGAAGGTCAGCCAAATTGCCTGGGAATCAAGGAGCTTGTAGCCGAAAAAAAGGGGCAGCCAAACAAAGGCGTTTTTGAAATACTGATGGGGGCGGGCCAGTTGCAGGTAAGGCTTGAAGAAACGCATGCCGGAATTAAGCCTTATTATCCATTTTCACCTAAGACATTTGGGGAAACAGCCGCTGAGGCTTAAGGATGAAATATGGTGAAGTATAGTAGGGGAGGGGGCTAAGGGGCGCAGGCCCACTTACAATCCTCCCCCCACTTGAGAAATCTTATTCTCTTTTAAGTTATTAAGGCCGGTGGTAGTCCCAACGGGAATCGAACCCGTGTCTCTGCCGTGAGAGGGCAGTATCCTAGGCCGCTAGACGATGGGACCGCCTGGGGTTTTTTTATATGCAAATGCCGGATTCTTGTCAATGGCTATTTGTTTAGGGGGGAAGGGCACCGGCAGGGACTAGAGGATTCAGGGGGTGAGATGCTCCTCAGCCAATTCAGCCGCCCGGCTCACTTCTTCCCGGGTGTTTAAATTAATGAAGCTTAGGCCCTGGGGGTCCACGCCCTCTACTATCTCTGGAGTTATTACCTGGGCCCGGCTCTTCTCCAAAAAGGCTTGGAAGGAGCGTTCAGTTTTCAAGAAGTCCGCGAGGCGTGGCCTTAGTTTTACTGAATAAAGCCCGGGAAAAGGTTCCAGCCCCCTAGCCGAGCGGCACACCCAAGCCGCCCCTGTGGCTTTTCCGGCGTGGCCGGCTAAGGCGGCGACTAATGCCGAGGACAGGAAAGGGGTATCCGCCGCGGCCACCAGGACCCAAGGGGTCCGGGCGTAGAAGAGCGCGGTCAACAGCCCCCCCAAAGGCCCCTGCTGGGGATAAAGATCGGTAACCAGGGGCAGACCCAAGGCCAAATGCACCTCAGGCTGACTGGTGATGAGCCAGACCTCCGAGACCACCGGGGCCAAAGCCGCGGCCACCCATAAGGCCAGGGGCCGCCCGGCCAACTCCAGGGTGGCCTTGTCCCGCCCCAAGCGCCGGCTCCTTCCCCCAACCAGAATGGCGCCGGTTAGAGGAAATTGGGGGGAGGGCCAGGGACCATTGGTCCCTGCCCTCCCCCCAGATCTATTCCTTATTGCCGGCATCAGCCTAAGCCCAGGTATTGTTGCAGGAAGCGGCCCAGTTCCGCCGTTTGGTGGGGCTGGAAGACCGGCAGGGAAGATTCTAGAGGTTCAGGGCTCACCAGGGCGATGAGTCGGGGGTAATCCGTCCGGCTGTCGGGGTTGTCCGGGGCAATCAGGGCCACTTTAGGGAGGGGGCCCGTTTTATAGCCTTCCACCAAAATCAGGTCCGCCTGGGGGGCCAGGGTGGTGAGGACCTGGGTTAACGGCGGATCAGTCGGACTAGATTGGGTGATCTGGAGCAACCCCGGCGCGGCCAGGGCCACCACTTGGGCTCCCGCCTGACGAAAGCGCCCGGTGTCCTTGCCGGCATCGGCCAAATCAAGTTTATGGCTATGTTTGAGCACGGCTACCTTGAGGCCCTGGGCGGCAAACCAGGCCAGGAGCCGGCAGATCAGTTCCGTTTTCCCGGAGCCGGAGGGGCCGACGAGGGAGATGGCTTTGGCCATGGGACTAAGGAGATTCTCAGAGGGTGGAGCAGCCAAGGATGAGGAGGTCAATCCTGCTTGGGGACCCTTTCCAGGACCCTTTCTTTTTTTACCGACCGATTAAGGTAGACGGCGCAACGCTCGCAAGGCCCGTTGCACTCGGTGTCCCGAAATTGCCGCACCTCAAAACAGGGCCGCCAGGGATTTTGAAACGCGGCGCAACCTTCCTTTTCCTGGCAATCAAAGATATTCCAGCAAGGCGCCAGCACCATCAAATTGCGGAGACAGGCCAGGGTAAAGCCCCGTTCATGGATGAGGTTATTGATCTGCTGGATCTGGGTGATATCAAAGGTGGAATAAAGGCGGTTATTGGTATTTCTTTCCCGGATGGGCTTGATGAACCCCTCTTTCTCATATTCCCGGATGCGCTTCTGGGAGAGGTTCACCAGACGCGAGACATCGTTGATGAGATAGAGATCTCCTATCCGAGCCTGTTTGTTCTTTCCCCGGGGCATTGACCAGTCTATAAGAAATTCAGTTTAAACGTATACTACCTGAAAAAAACCGAAATTACAAAAAGAAAAATATCCCGGCAGATCAAGTGGGATAATCTGCCGGGCGGAGGCCGCCGGTCTTCCTCAGGCAGGCGCGAGGGCTGGGGTCATCGACAGGGTAAATGAAAATGATAAAATGGACTCACCTTGACTTATAAGATTTTAGAGATCAGCTCGGTCCCGGGAGATTGACTGCCCGGAGCCGCTCCTAGAGCCGGGAGGTGAGAAGCATGCAACCCCTAGATATCCAGATTAAGGGCCGCCAGCTGGAGATTTTACCGGAATGGCGGGAGAAGATCGCCGAGGAGTTGGCCGGAGTGCAAAAACATGCTTACGACCCCATCCTCCATGCCCGGGTGGAAATCATCGCCACCCGGCACCACCGCCAGGGGGCCTTTGAAATCCACCTGGTTACCACTATGGCCGGGGATACCATTACGGTGACGCGCCAGGGGGAGCAGGTCTTGCCCCTCATCGTTGAGGCCTTTAATGTCCTGGATCGGCGTCTGCGGGAACACTCCCAGGTCCGGCAGCAAAAGGTAAAGGTCCATGAAGAGCTTGCCCGGCAAGGTAGGATTGTCCGGGTCTTTCCGGATGAGGACTACGGTTTTCTCGAAGGTGCCCAAGGCTTGGAGGTCTATTTTCATGCAAACGCCCTGAAAAAAGGGCATTTTGCCAACCTTACCCCGGGGATGAAAGTGGAATTTG
>Ga0154640_1230_pt4 | contig 9901 bp, 7 predicted proteins | sample Rifle2008BG13ft_FD_116069 | JGI IMG/M metagenome (GOLD analysis project Ga0154640, IMG submission 116069) | Deltaproteobacteria bacterium RBG_13_58_19 | reverse complement strand
GCCGCCCACGGGGCAGACGTATTCGCAGTGGCCGCAGCCGATGCAGCGGTCCGGGTGCACCACCGGGAGTTTCACCAAGCTCTTCTTTCCCTGGAGATCGGGGACTTCCTGATCTAGAAAGGTGATGGCCTTGGGAGCCACCGGGCAGTGTTCCTCGCACACCAGGCAGTCGGCGCCTTCGGTGTAGGGGATGCAGCGGTTGCGGTTGATAAAGGCCGTCCCCAGGGCGATGGCCTGTTTTACCCCCAGCTCCAGTTGGGGGATGGCCCCGGTGGGGCAGACCTGGCCGCAGAGGTTGCAGGAATGGGCGCAATATCCCAGGCGGGGGATCAGCCGGGGGGTATAGAGGCCCTCCAGGCCGGCTTCCCAAAGGACGGGCTGGAGGCCGTTGGTCAGGCAGACCTTCAGGCACTGGCCGCAGCGGATGCAGCGGGACAGCACTTCCCCTTCATTCTGGGCGCCGGGGGGCCGGATCAAAAATTCTTCGGGGCGTTTGGCCAGGGAGCCTAAGCGAATCAAAGGGACCATCGCCACTCCGGCGGCCAGGGAGGTGATCACCTGGCGGCGGCCCAGGTCCAGTTGCGCCCGGGGCGCCTTGGAGCGCCAGGTAAAGGTCACCCGGTCCTCTTTGTCGCATTGAGCCAGGCAGCGGAGGCAGAGCTGGCATTCGGCGTTCATGTGCCGGGAAGGTTTTCCCGGGGCAAAGGCCGACATCTTGCAAATCTCGGTGCAATCGCCGCAATCGGGGCACAGGGCCGTGGGCCGGCGCCGCAAGCGGGAGTAGCGGGCCACCAGGCCGTAGAGGGCTCCCAGGGGGCAGAGGGCCCGGCACCAGAAGCGGGACTCCAACCTTTCGGCGGCCACCACCAGGGCAAAGAGAATCAGGGTCAGGAAGGGCAAGAGATAGACCAGGGGCCGGAAAGGCAGGAACGCGGCCTTAAGGAACTGATAGACCGGCTCGCTCAAATAAGTGACGGGCGGTCCCAGGCGATACAGGGTCAGCCCTGCCTTCTCGATGCCATAGCCAAAAGCCGGATAAAAGACGATGGCCAGGGTGCGGTAAAGCAGGGACAAAGGGTCGAACAGCCCCACCAGGTTCAGGGAGAACGGGGCGCTGACCAAGAGGAAGATGAGGAGATAATATTTGGCCCGGCGCCAGCGGGCCCCCACCCCGGCCTCAGGCCGGGGGGAGAATAGGAGGCGGCGGCAACCGTCCAGGGTGGTGCCCAGGGGACAGACCCAGCCGCAAAAAAAGCGGCCCAGCAATAGAGTTAGGGCAATAAAGACCAGGGACCACCAGAGACCGGCAATAATAGGAGAGAAGGTCAGCAGGTGGGCCGCCAGGATCAAAGGGTCGAACCGGAAAAATAGGTCCACCGGCCAGGCCAGGACTTCCTGACCGACGTATTCCGCCTTGAGGAACAGGAAGACAAATAAAAAGAAAAAGAGAATTTGGCAACCGCGCCTAAGGTCCACCCAGGTGCGGGCCTTTACGGAAAAACTGGGATTTTTCATGATCGTGTCAAAGGTAAGCCTGTGGAGATTAGTCTTAGAGAATATTGGGGGAGGGGGCTAAGGGCAAAATTAGCAGTCAGCGGTCAGCTTTCAGCAGTCAGCTTTGGGTTTTTTTAGCCGATAGCTGACTGCTGAAAGCTGATAGCCCTAAGTCCCTGGCCCTCCCCCCACCACTCACATGAATTTTATCTTGCTCAGGTCCATTTCTCCCCGGCCGGCTTCATAGGATTTGGTGATGTGGCCGATATCGCCGGGTTTAAGTCCGAATAAGGTAGTGCCGAAGGCGTCCAGGGCCACCGGGTCGGTGCCGGCCAGCACCAGGTTCTTCACGGCCACGTCTTCCAGGCGGCCTCCGGAGGGACCATTTCTAAGCAGGATGCGGGTGGCGTCCAAGACGTGGAGGTCCGGGCGCAGGATCAGGTTCATGTCGGCGATATTCTGGTTCAAGCCCACGTGGCAGCGGCCCCGCCAGCCGCCGATGGCCCCCATCATGTTTTTCAGGCACATGGTGAGGCGGGCCTCGGAGTGGTTCTTGGCCACCGGGATGTTGATGAAGCGGTCGGCCTCCAGGATGTCTTTATAGAAAAGCCATTTCTTCAGGGCCTTGGCCTTAGGCACGGCCATCTCCACAAAGCGCCGCTCATCCACGAATTCCACCACCGCCCGGGGGTCTTTGAGGCCTTCCACCGCGGCCTTGATGCCGCTGTTGACATAGGCCTTCCGGGCGTCGTGACAGGTGTGGTCCAGGACTTTGACCTGTTTGGCGCCGGCCTCCAGGCAGAGTTCCACCACTTGCCGGACCACGTCGGGATGGGCATTAGCCGCCATCTCCGGGGCCCGGTCCCAGGCCATGTTGGGTTTGACCACCACCACTTCCCCGGGGTTAACAAATTTTTTCATGCCCCCCAGGGCCTGGATGGCGTCCCCGGTGATCTGGGCATAATTGTTGCCCTGGACCTTGGACAAAATGGGCTGGGGCTTCTCCAGGGGAGCCATGGCCCACAGCTCCTCGGGCATAGTAATAAGGCGCCCGGCCCCGGCCACCAGACTTAAGGCCGCCAATCTCTTGAGAAAATCCCGCCGGTCCATTATTCCTCCCGTCGGATTAACCGGTGAATGGTATTTATCTGTTATTTTGTCCAGAGAGAGATCGGTTTGCAAGTTTTTCTTGACAACCGCTGGGAAGACAATTATTATTGACTTCCAAGTCAATAAATTGACCGGCAAGTCAATGAAGACCGTTCGCACTACCAAAAAGGAAGTGGTCACCGCTTTTCGCACCCGGGAAATTCTGGCGGCAGCCCGGAGCTTGCTGGAACAGGGCGGAGTGGAAGGGCTCACCATGGATGGCATCGCCGCGGCCGCGGGAGTTGCCAAAGGCACCCTTTACCTGTATTTCCCAAGTAAAGAAGAGCTGATTCAAGAGATGTTGTCTCAGGCAGGGGAAAACCTGCTGGCAGCCCTGGAATCCCTCATCAATACCCCCAGACCTCCAGAGGAAAAGCTGCGACAAGTGGTAACCTGGCTCCTTAATCATTTGGAACGGGAACGGGTCTTGTTTCCTGTCTTTATGCAGGAGTTGCGGCGGGAACGCTCCGGAGAGCCGGGCCGGGGCCGCCGTCTCCAGGACCTGGAGGAAAAAATCATGGCGAAGCTGACGGGCCTATTTGCCGAAGGCATCGCCCAGGGGCAGTTTATCCCGGCTGATCCTCGTCTTTTCACCTTTTTAGTTATGGGGCTGGTCAGGGCCGTGGGCCATTATCAGATGGCGGCAGGACGGGAAGGCGCCGTTAAAGAAGCCCTGCCGGTTCTCTCTACCCTGATCTTTTCCGGGTTAAGGCAACGCCCCCATCCCTCAGAGGAGGTGCCCCCAGCATGATGTTCTTAAGATCCTGGGTCCTGTTCCTCTCCGGTGCGATGATTTGGGGATGGCTGCTTACGGCCGGGCTGGCCGCAGAACCACCCCACACCTTGAATCTGAAGGAAGCCTTGCGACTGGCCTGGAAGGCCAACCCGACTCTCCAGATCAGCCGCCTGGAAGAACTGGTGGCCGGGGAGGAAGTGGTGCGGGCCCGCTCCGGTTTTCTCCCCCAGGTCAAGGCCGAAGCCGGCCAGACCATCTATGACGACCCCACGAAAATAAAGTTCAAAGGCACAACCGGAGAAGTCTCCTTCCCCATGACCAACCGCAATTATTGGAGCAGTAGGGTGACCCTGGAGCAGACCATCTTCGACTTTTGGGCCACTCCTTCCCGCTACCAGGCCGCGGTGCTGGGCAAGACGGCCACCCGCCTGGACACCGTCCAGACCCGGGACAACCTCTTTCTCCTGGTGTGCCAGGGCTATTTTAAGGTGCTTCGGGCGGAAAAGATGGTCACTGTGGCCCAGCAAGAGGTGACCCAGCTTCAGGATCATCTCCGCATCGCCCGGGACTTTTTTGAATTCGGGGTCACTACCTACAACGATGTCCTCCAGGCGGAAGTGGCCTCCGCCGATGCCGAGCAGCGGCGGATTACCGCCCAAAATGATGTGGTGAATCTAAAATCAGCCTTAAACAAGCTCCTGGGCCTGCCCATTCCCGCTCCCCTGACCCTGGCGGAAGAAAAGGCTCTGGCTTTACCTGCCTGGCAGTTGGAGGAGGCCGCAGACGTGGCCCTGAAACAGCGGAGCGATCTTAAGGCTGCCCAGGAACGGGTGCAACAGGGAGAGAAAACTGTCACCCAGACCCAGGCCGGCTTTTTTCCCCGCCTCTTCCTGCAGGCCGGTCACACCTTCCAGAAAAATGATTTTTGGGTGCATGACAGTCAATATTTCGCCATTTTTGGCATGCAATGGAGCTTATTTTCCGGATTGGACACCCGGGCCCAGGTGCGCCAGGCCCAGCAGCGCCTGGAACAGTTGCAGGTGCGGCGCAAAGACCTGGCCGAGCAGGTGCGCCTGGATGTCCAGACCGCTTATTTGGGACTCAAAGAAACCGCGGAGCGCCTCCGGGTCACCGAAAAGGCGGTGGCCCAGGGGGAAGAAAATCTTCGCCTCAATGAAGAACGCTACAAGGAAAAAGTGGGCACCGCCACCGACGTCATCGATGCCCAGACCCTCCTGACCAAGACCCGGGTCAATTTTTTCAATGCCCGCTACGATCATCAAATAGCCAAGGCCCAGATGTTGTGGGCGGTGGGCTACATTAATGACCTTTTCTCCAAGGAAGAGCAGCAAAATGGCCCTGGCCAATAGACACTTTTTCCGGATCGGCCTCTCGTTGCTCCTGATCCTTATCCTGGGAGGGGGGGGACTGGCTTACTGGCTCTATATCAGGGCTTACGTCAGCACCGATGACGCTTATGTGGCCGGGCATCAAGGAGTGATCTCCCCCCGGGTGCCGGGGCGGGTGCTCCAGGTGTTGGTGGAAGATAACCAATCGGTCCGGGAGGGCCAACTCCTGATCTCTCTGGACCCCCGGGACTACGAGGTGGCTGTGGCGGAGGCCGTCGCCGCCTTAGATCGCCTGCGCCAGGAAGTAGACCAGCGTTACGTCGCGGTCAAGGCGGCTCAGGCCAGGGTGGCCCAAACCACCGCAGTCTTCCATAAGGCGGAAACCGACCGAGAGCGTTACCAAAACCTTTTTGCCCGGCGCACTGTTTCCCGGGAAACCCTGGACCGGATAGTCACGGATTATAAGGTCAGCCAGGCGGAAAAGGACCGGGCCGCCCAAGAACATCGCCAGTCCCTGGCCGCCATCGGCGGCTCTGCCAATATTCCTCCGGAAGAACAGCCGGCCCTTAAAGAGGCCCAGGCCCGGGTGGAGCAAGCCCGTCTGAACCTGAAATATACCAAGATACCGGCCCCCTTTGCCGGCTATATCACCAGAAAACAGGTGGAACCGGGTAATTGGGTAACCCCGGGAAGGCCCCTGATGTTGCTGATCCCCTTGACTTACCAACAGGTATGGATCGAGGCCAATTTTAAGGAGACCCAGATCACCGAGGTGCGCATCGGCCAACCGGCCAACATTAAAGTGGATACCTACCCCGAGGTCACTTTCCAAGGCCGGGTAGATTCCCTCATGTCCGGCACCGGCGCGGCCTTCTCCCTGCTCCCCCCGGAAAACGCCACCGGCAACTGGGTCAAGGTGGTGCAGCGCGTGCCGGTCAAGGTAGTCCTGGAACCTCCCTTTCCCGAAAATCATCCTCTGCGCCTGGGGATGTCCGTGGTGGTCACCGTTGATACCCGCAACCGTACCGGGCCTCGCTTATTATCCCAATAAATTCAGGGAAGCCGGGAAGAACCGGAGGCCAGGGCAGGCTGGCCGGCCCCGGGGAAAGGCCAGGCCTGCTGATGGAGGGTAGCGGCAGAATGTCTTTTGAGGCGAGATTTAACCAAATCCTGGCGTTGGCGGAGGTCTTAGCCGCAAGGAAGCCGACCCTCATCTCCCTGGCCCAAAAGGACCTTAACTTTACGGTGCGGGACACGGAATTTGAGGTTAATTTGGCCATAGAGCGGCTCCGGATGTTCGGGGAGACCCGACCATTATTGGCGGACCGCCAACCCCTGGGGGGAGAGGGCTCCCAGGTGGCCATCATGCTTTCCTACAACGGCAGCGCCTGGTTAAATATTGTCATCGCCTCGGCCTATCTGGTGGGAAACCAGGTCCTGGCCAGATTCTCTTCCAAAGGGGCCGACTTGCTGGCATTGACGGAAAGCATGTATCGGCCCATCTTCCACGAGGAAATTCTGTTCTACCGGGGCAGTGGCAAAGACTTCTTAGAGGCAGCCCTAAAAAATCCCCGGGTCTCAGCAGTGGTAGTCTTTGGGTTTGACGCCAACATCCTGCCCTATCAGGCGGCTTTTCAGGAAAACGGCAAAAAATTGATCTTTGAAGGCCCCGGTACGGACCCCTTTATCGTCTTTCCCGACGCGGACCTGGATTTGGCCCTGGCCGATCTGATGGTCGCCAAATTCGCTTATTCCGGACAGACCTGCACGGCCCCCAAGAGAATCTTTATCCACCAGGACATTTATGAGGAATTCCTGACCAGATTTGTGGAAAGAGTGGCAAAGCTCAAGGTGGGGGACCCGGCTGATCCGGGGACCACCATTACGCCGGTGGCCAGCGATCTGGCGGTCCAGCGCCTCCACCGGCAATTGGCGGATGCGGTAGAGAAGGGGGCCAAAATCCTGACGGGAGGGAACATCCAGGGAAACCTGGTATTCCCCACGGTAATCCGTGATGCCACCGATGACATGCTGGGGCTTCAGGAAGAAGTCTTCGGACCCGTGGCCTTTACCTCCAGCTTTGCCGGCACCGAGGAGGTCATAGCCCGGGCCCGCCAGAGCCGCTATGGTTTAAGGGCCGCCCTCTTTGGCGGCGAGGAGGCCAACCGGGCGGCCGCGGCCCTCAAGGGTGAGGATTACTGCCATCCGGTGCCGGATTATCTCTTCGGCAAATTCGGCACCGTGGCCGTCAATGAAAAACGGGCCGCTTCCTGGCGCGGAGCCTTTGTCACCAAAGCCGTGGGGGGGTATGGTTACTCCGGCTGGGTCTGGGAGACGGTGGCCGGCCGCTTCCGGATCAAGCAGGGACCCAAACTGATCAGCCTGGAGACCTCCTTGCCCGGCTAACAAAAGGGAGATTCTCCCCAACCCCATTTATCCCTTGATGAAAAGTCTCGGATGACAGCCAACTCACCCGCCGGCCCTCCAGAAGTCAACAAATGGCTCATCACCATTGCGGTGATGGCCGGCACCTTCATGGAGATCATCGACACCACGGTGGTCAACGTGGCCCTGCCCCATATCGCCGGCTCCCTCTCCGCCGGGGTGGATGAGGCCACCTGGGTGCTCACCTCCTATCTGGTCTCCAATGCCATTGTGCTCCCCATCACCGGCTGGCTCTCCGCCCTCTTCGGGCGCAAGCGCTTCCTCATGCTGTGCCTGGTCCTGTTCACCGTCACTTCTATGCTCTGCGGCATGGCTCCCAACCTGGGGTCCCTGATTTTTTTCCGGGTTCTTCAAGGGGTGGGAGGCGGCGCCCTGCAGCCCCTGTCCCAGGCCATTTTGCTGGAGACTTTTCCACCCCGGGAGCGGGGCATGGCCATGGCCATCTGGGGCATCGGGGTGGTGATCGCCCCCATTATCGGCCCCATCCTGGGGGGGTGGATCACCGACAATTGGAACTGGCGCTGGGTTTTTTATATAAATCTGCCCATCGGCCTCCTCTCCCTGGCAATGACCCGGGCCTACATCTTCGACCCCGATTATATCCGGACCCAGCGGGCCGGGCGCATCGACTACGTAGGGCTGGGGCTTCTGGTGGTGGGCCTGGCCGCCCTCCAGATAGTCCTGGATAAAGGCGAGCGGGAAGACTGGTTTGAGTCGGCCTTTATCATCCGCCTGGCCCTGATCTCGGTGGTGGCCCTGGCCTTTCTGATCTATTGGGAGCTGAAAACCGAACACCCGGTGATAGACCTGCGCCTCTTTAAAGAGCGCACCTATGGCGCCGGGGTCAGCATCATGTTCTTTTTCGGATTTGCCCTCTATGGCAGCGTGGTGCTTCTGCCCCTTTACCTGCAAACTCTGATGGGTTATAACGCTACCTTGGCGGGCCTGGCCTTGGGGGGTGGGGGCCTGGGCTCTTTAATGGTGATGCCCGTGGTGGGCCGTCTCACCACCCGGGTGGACAGCCGCCTGTTGATCGGGATAGGGCTGTTGATTAACTGCCTGGCGGTCTATCTCATGAGCCTCTATAACCTCCAAATCGATCTTTTCCACGCGGCCTGGCCCCGCTTCATCCAGGGCTTTGGCTTGGGGTGCACCTTTGTGGCCCTTACCACCCTGACCATGTCCCATGTGCCCCAGGAAAAGATGGGCAACGCCACCGGCATCTTTAACCTGCTGCGTAACCTGGGGGGGAGCTTCGGCATCGCCACCATGACCACCTTGCTGTCCCGGCGGGCCCAGTTCCACCAAAGCCACCTGGTAGAACGCCTGACTCCCTTTTCCCTACCCTTCCATGAGTGGCAGGCCCGGGTGGGCGAGGTCCTCCCGGGGGTGGGTCAAGCCTGGGAGTTCTGGCAAAACTCCTTGCCCCTGGCGGGCCTCTACCGGGAAGTGCAACGCCAGGCCCAAATGCTGGCCTTCTGCGATGACTACTGGGTCTTGACTATCCTCTTTTTGGCCCTCCTGCCCCTGGTCTTCCTCATGCGGCGAGGCCACGGGCATCATTGAGGAGAAGATTTTGAGGGGAGGGGGCAGGGGTCTGCGACCCCTGGCCCCCTCCCCCACAAACCATCCAAGGATAACTACTTGCGGCGTCTTACTTTGGTACTATTGGCGGTGGCCACGGTTTTTCTCATCTGGATGTTGAACCAGGTGGGTTGGGCCAGGTTGGGGCAGCATCTCCTCCAGGTGGGTTGGTATTGGCCTTTGCTTCTCTTGCCTTACGGGATAGTTAACTGGCTGGACGCCCTCTCCTGGGACTTTCTCCTCTTGACCCAGGCGACCCGTCCTTCTTTGAGCCGTCTCTTCTTCTTGCGGTTGGGGGGGGAGTCATTAAATCAACTCACCCCCACGGCCTCCCTGGGGGGTGAGGCCTTTAAGGCTGCCCGGCTTCAGGCCGGGGGCGTGCCTTGGGAAGAAGCCACCGCCTCGGTGGTGATCCACAAAGGCATCCTGGTCCTGAGTCTGGTCCTGTATATCTTTCTAGGACTGGCCTTAACCCCTTTCCTATTGCCCGGGGCCGCCTCCCGGCTGGGGGTGCTCAGCCTGGCCGCCCTGGCCCTGGGGGCCGCGGGACTGATCTTTGTCCTGGTGCAGCGCCGGGGCCCTTGCCTCTCGGCACTCCGCTTTCTGGAGAGATTGGGTTGGTGTCCTGCCGGCCTCAAAGAGAAAGAGGCGGACCTGAACAACCTGGACGCCCAGATGGCCGGATTCTATCGCCACCATCCCGGCCGGGGTCTTTTGGCCTTCACCCTTTTCTTCCTGAGTTGGGTGCTCCATGGGGTGGAGGTCTATCTGATGTTCTGGCTGCTGGATTATCCCATCGGCTGGGGTCTGGCCCTCTGTCTGGATGCCCTGGCCATGCTGTTCACCGCCTTAGGCTTTATGATCCCCGCGGCGGTGGGGGTGCAGGAGGGAGGGAATATTCTCTTGGCCCTGGGGTTTCATTTGGGGGCTCCCCTGGGGGCCGCGTTCAGTATCTTGAGACGCCTCCGGGAAGCCTTCTGGCTGGCCCTGGGTTTGGTGGTAGTGGCCCGGGAGAAATAGGGCACGGCAAGCCGTGCCCCTACAGGTGCTACCGCTTTCAGTTTTCGGTTTTCAGTTTTCGGTTAAAAGATTAAAGTTTATCAATAAGTTATAGGCATGCTGGGTAACATTTGAAAGTGAAAAT
>Ga0154640_1226_pt1 | contig 9951 bp, 8 predicted proteins | sample Rifle2008BG13ft_FD_116069 | JGI IMG/M metagenome (GOLD analysis project Ga0154640, IMG submission 116069) | Deltaproteobacteria bacterium RBG_13_58_19 | reverse complement strand
CCAGGCGCCCCTCCTCCTGCACATGAACGACCCGGTGGGCGCGCCTTACCCCGGCAAGGCGGCCATCCATCTCCCGGAAATTTATAATTTGATCAAAACCTTCCCCCAGGTTACCTGGATTCTGGCCCACTGGGGCGGCGGCCTGCCCTTTTACGCCCTGTTGAAAAAAGAGGTGCCCGAAACTCTGATTAACGTATACTTTGATACCGCCGCCTCCCCTTACCTCTACCGGCCGGAAATTTACCGACTGGCCGCGGAAATGGTGGGCCCGGAAAAAATCCTCTTCGGCAGCGACTACCCCTTGCTAACTCCCAAACGCTACCTGAAAGAGATGGACAAGGCCAACCTGCCGGCAGACTGGCGCAAAATGATCCTGGGCGAGAACCTGGCTAAATTGCTGGGGTGGTAGGATTTGAGGGGAGGATTGTAGGCGGGCCTGCGGCCCTTAGCCCCCTCCCCCAAAATCTCTTCTACAAAGGAACCTAAATTGCATCGGCTTTCTGACGTTTTGGTAATCGGTTCGGGGTTGGCGGGGTTGAGTTATGCCTTGAAGGTGGCGGATCAGGCCACGGTTAATTTAGTGACCAAGCGGGGGTTGATGGACACCTCCACCCGCATGGCCCAAGGGGGCATTGCCGCGGTGTTGGGACCTGATGACCGCTTTGAATATCATATTCAAGACACCCTGACGGTGGGGGAGGGGTTGTCCCATCCGGAGATTGTGGAGATGGTGGTGCGCCAGGCCCCGGCGCGCATCGCCGAACTGGTGTCCCTGGGGGCCCATTTTGATACCAACCCGGATAACGGGTTTGATCTGGGCCGGGAGGGGGGCCACTCCCACCGGCGCATCATTCATGCCCATGATATGACCGGGGAAGAGGTGGAGCGGATCCTGGTGGAGAAGGTCCTGGCCCATCCCAATATCCAGGTGTTTGAAAATCACATGGGGGTGGACCTGATCTCCCGGCAGAGGTTGGTGCGCCGGGGCGCGGTGGTGGCCAACGCCGAAGAGTCCTGTCTGGGGGCTTATGTGCTGGATATTCAGACCGGTATGGTGGACACCTTTCTGGCGGCCGTCACCTTGCTGGCCACCGGTGGGGCCGGCAAGGTCTATCTTTATACCAGTAATCCGGATATCGCCACCGGGGATGGGGTGGCCATGGCTTATCGGGCCGGGGCCTGGATCGGCAACATGGAATTCGTCCAGTTTCATCCTACCTGTCTTTACCATCCCGCGGCCAAAAACTTTCTCATCTCGGAAGCCTTAAGGGGGGAAGGAGCCGTCCTTCTGGACCGGCGGAACCGGGCCTTTATGGAGAAATATCACCCCTTAAAGGACCTGGCCCCCCGGGATATCGTGGCCCAGGCCATTGACAGTGAGATGAAAAAACGGGGGGAGGAATATGTTTATTTGGATATCAGCCACAAGCCTGCCGATTTTATTAGAAGCCGCTTCCCCAATATTTACCAGAAATGTCTGGAGTTCGGCTTTGATATCACGAAAGAGCCCATACCGGTGGTGCCCGCGGCCCATTATATGTGCGGCGGGGTGGTAACCGACCCCTGGGGCCGCACTACCATTGCCAATCTTTTTGCCGTGGGGGAAGTGACCATGACCGGCTTGCACGGCGCCAACCGCCTGGCCAGCAATTCCCTGCTGGAGGCCCTGGTCTTTGCCCATCAGGCGGCCCAGGCGGCCCGGGAATCCCTCCCTAATTTGCCGGTTCCGGCCGTGGCCCTGGTTCCCGAGTGGAATCCCTTGGGCGCCACCGATAGCGAAGAAATCGTGGTGGTCTCCCATAACTGGGACGAGATCCGGCGTTTCATGGGTAATTATGTGGGCATTGTGCGCACGGATCGCCGTTTGCTCCGGGCCCGGCATCGCATCGACCTCATTCAGCAGGAAATCAATGAATATTACTGGAATTTCCTGATCACCAGCGACCTCTTGGAACTTCGCAATATCGCCACCGTGGCCGATCTCATCATTCGCATGGCCATGCAACGCAAAGAGAGCCGGGGTTTACAATACAATCTGGACTACCCCCAAAGAGATGATGAAAATTTTAAAAGGGATACCTTGCTCTCTTCGGAAGGCTGGCACTGATGCCAGGTGAGAAGATTCTCCTAGTAGACGACGATCCCACCATCCTGGACCTCCTCAGCCGGTTTTTGGGGGGGCAGGGTTATGACGTCACCGCGGCCCCTGACGGCCACTGTGCTTTAGAGGCCATCGGCGGAGAAGATTTTCCCCTGGCCTTACTGGACCTGAAGCTACCCGACATGTCCGGGTTGACCGTGCTGTCCCACCTGAAGACCCGTTCTCCGGAAACCGAGGTAATTCTCTTCACCGGGTTGGCCGCCCTGGACAGCGCGGTGCAGGCCTTGCGCCTGGGGGCCTATGACTATCTGGTGAAATCGGAGCTCAGGCTGCCGGAACTCCTGGCCGTGGTGGAGCGGGCCCTGGAACGCCGCCGCCTGACGTTGTCCAACCGGGATCTGCTGAATAATCTGCGCCAGGCCCAGGCAGAGCTGGCCCGGCGCCGGGCCCAAGAACTGTTACAGATCCGGCGCATTGGGGAGGCCCTGGCCCGGCCCCTGACGCCGGAGCAATTGGTGGAGGGGCTCATCGACCTTATCTGGGAGGGCCTTTCCCTGGCGGTCTTGGGATTGCAAATCCAGTGGCAGGGGGATAATCCCCCTAACCAGGTGTATCGGCGCCGCACGGATTTGCCCCCCAGCGCCTTCCAGAACTTTAAGGATTGGCTGAACCGGGAGTTGCTCTTTATTACCCAGGGCTTTCCTACTAATTTAGGCGCAAGTGAGGCCCCGGGGAAAAAACCGCAGAAGGCCATGCTCCAGGAAAGGGTGCAGGCCGGGGAGGTGCTGGGCCTGGTAGCGGCCGGGCGGAAGCAACCTTTCACCCCTGAAGAAACCGAGCTTTTTCGCATCTTCGCCCTGCAAGGGGAAGCGGCCTTGAAAAACCTGCTCCTGTTTGAGGAGGTGAAAAGCCTGGCCATCCGGGACGGCCTCACCGGACTCTATAATCACCGCCATTTCTGGGAAATCCTGCCCCATGAAGTGGAGCAAAGCCGACGTTACCAGCAGCCCCTTTCCCTACTCTTCATCGACATCGATAATTTTAAGAAGGTGAATGATACCTATGGCCATCACCAGGGGGACGTGGTTCTGAAGACCATGGCCCATTATCTCCAAGAGGCGGTGCGCCACGCCGATTTGCTCTGCCGCTACGGGGGCGAGGAATTTGTGGCCCTTCTGCCCCAAACTCCCAGGGAACAGGCCAGACTCCTGGCGGAAAGGCTCAGGGCCGGCATCGCCCGGATGCCCATACCCTTGGCCGATGATAAGATATTGATTACCGTGAGTATCGGCGTGGCCGGACTGGAGCCGGAGATGGACGGAGAAGCCCTGGTGCAAGCGGCCGACGCCGCCCTCTACCGGGCCAAACAGACAGGAAAAAACCGGGTGTGCAGTTGGGGGGAGGATTAGTTTGGAGGTTTTGCGGGGAGGGCCGGGGGGAAATTAGTAAACAGTGATCAATAATCAGTAATCAGACTCGGTAAGTATCTTTTTCCTGCTCACCGCTCACTGTTCATCGTCCTCAGCCACAAAACTCAGGCAATAAAATCCACCACCTGGTGGCCGTGTTTTTTTAAGTCATTGATGATGGGGGTCAGGTCGCATTTTTTCAGGCGGAACAGGTAGCAGCGTTTATCCCCTTTGGTGGTCCCCAAAGCGATATTGATGATTTTGCCTCCGGCTTTTTCCACCAGTCCTGAGACTTCCTCCAGGACGGCGGGTTTGTCCTCCAGGAGAAGATCCAGGCGGGAACTGCTCCGCAGCAGTCCCAACATGGATAAGAAGGCGGCCAGGAGGTCCATGGTGGTAATCACCCCTACCAGGCGCTCCCCCTCAATAACCGGCATACCCCCGATCTTATTTTCATAAAGCAGCCGGGCCGCCTCTTCCACGCCGGTTTCCGGGGTGACGGCGATGGGGGCCTGAACCATCACGTCGGCCACGGTGATTATTTCCAACATGGAGGCCAGGAGCACCTCCCGCAAGATGCGGGAGGTAATCCAACCCACCATGCGATCATCTTTTATCACCGGCAGGTGACGGATGTTGTGCTTTTGCATCAGCTTCAGGGCCTGACCGATGCGCTTGCTCGGAGCAATGATGACGGGGTCTTTGTGCATGATCTGACCAACCCGCATCTGATGCCTCCTTGAACCTGAATCTGGCCCACCTTAGAATAAAGAGGCGGAAACTTCAAGGAAATTCCCGCCTTGATAAAGAGGTGTAGAGGATAGTGTTGTGGGGGAGGGAGCTAATCAAAGATTGGGGTAAAAGGCGAAAGGGCGAAAAGGCGAAAAGGGGGTTAGGAAAGAAAAACCTTTTCGCCTTTTTCCCTTTTACCCTTTTTCCCCATTATCATAATTCCCCTGGCCCTCCCTCCACTCCATCAATGCTTATAGCCCACGGGCATGATGAGGAGGGGTTCGTGTTCTTTGGGCAGGCCCAGAACCTGACTCATGCTATAATCCACAAAGGCCCCGACGATGCCGGCCCCCAGGCCCAGGGCCTCCGCCTGGAGGAAGAGGTTTTGGCCCACGTGGCCCGCTTCCATGTGGGTATACATGATGCCCCTCTCCCCGTAGCGGCGGGTGCAGCGGCTGTATTCCCCGGTAATCACCACCATCACCGGGGCCTCGGCCATCCAGGTCTGGTGCAGGGCCGCCCGGGCCACCCCGGCCCTGAGGTCCCCTTTGCTGGTAAGTTCCAGGCTATGATCCCCCGGACGATAATGATAGAGGCCGGGGCCGAGCTGGCCCACGCCCCGCTCCCCCACCACCAGATACAGGTCCAGGGGATAAGTGGCCCCCGCGGAGGGCGCGGTGCGCAATCCCCGGGGATCGCTCATCCCGTCCGCGCCCCAAAGAAGCTGGGAGACCTGCTTTAAGTCCAGAGCACGGTTGGCAAAGTGACGCACCGTGCGCCGTAAACTCAAGGCCTCCTCCACCGATAACTTGCCCTGATGGACCGGAGGCGGCAACTTGATGATGGCCTCCCCCCGACTTCCCGACGGCATAAATAAAAGACCGATCAGCAACATGACGCTTCCCCAAAGGATTTTCATGGATTTATCCTTATCTTACGGTAGTGACTAGTGGGGGGGGCCAACGGGGAAAATTAGCAGTCAGCTTTCGGCCGTCAGCTTTAGCCTTTTCTTTTTTATAGCTGACAACTGACTGTTGAAAGCTGATAGCTTGTCCCCTGGCCCTCCCCCCACCAGCAATCCCTGGCACATCTCGAAGGCCTGTTCCATGAGGGTCTCCAGGTTGGCCACGTCTTCCCGGTTATATTCTAAAAGCAAGTCTAAGGCGGTGCGGTCGCCCCGTTGGTAGCGTTCCCACAGGAGGACGGCGTCATAGCCGTCCAGGTGCTCCACTGCCGGTGGCCGGCGGATGCCGAAGCGGGGTTCGATTCTCTTCAGTCCCCCTTTGAACCCCAAACGCGTCAGGAGAAAGCGCAGATCCAGATGCAACGGGGGTAGGCGCAAATGGGGGAAATAGGCCTTGAGGACCGGGAGATCGAACTGGCTGCCGTTAAAGGTGACGATCAGGTCAACGTCCTCTAAAGCCTCAGGAAACTCTTCCAGATTATGTCCCTGGACGAACTGGCGCATGGCGCGGCCGTCATAAAGACCCACCACGGTCACCAGCAAATGGGGCCAGGACGCCCCGCTGGTCTCAATGTCCAGATAGGCGGCTTTGGCACGGAAATGGCGAAAGGCGCGCCAGTATTCCCCTACCGGCAGGCGGGGGGCAAAATAGCCCGGCTCATCCAAATGGACCAGGGATTGCTGCAACTCCGCCTGAAGCCACCGCAACCGGGCCGAGCCCAACCCCGACACCCCCTCCACCACCAAAAAATCCTCCCAAGTGACCAGCCCCTGACGCCAGAAATGAGCCTCAGTCCTGAAACCCACCCCGGGAAGATGAACAAAAGTCCGTTTCAACATGGTTTATGGTTTAGATGATGATGATATGAGATTTGGGGGAGGGGGGTAAGGGGTCAAAAAATTGGCGAAAAGGCGAAAGGGCGAAAAGGGAAAAAGGGGTTGATTTGGGAAAAAATCCCCTTTTCGCCTTTTTACCTTTTACCCTTTTCCCCCATTATCATATTCCCCTGGCCCTCCCCCCACATCATCAATTCACTTCTTGCCCCGGGCCCGGATTTTCAGGAAGATGAGGCTGCCGGAGGTAGCCATGCCCATGATTCCCAGGCCCAGGCAGAGGCGGTAGACCTTGCCCCCGAAGCCGCCTCCTTTATGGAGTCTGTCGGCCAGTTCCTCCCACCATGGTTCCCCCTGGTCCGGAGGTCCCCACCAGGCTGTGGGCACCATGGTGACCACGTTAAGGAGCACCCCGCTCCCGGCCTGAAGGATGATAAACAGGGCCAGAAAAATGCCGACGGTGCGATGCCACTTACGCAGGTTGGCTTCGGTCATGGCAGGTTCGCTCCTTATCCATAATCTTATAAGATATTCTACTAGCTAGATAAATAGCAATTTTTAAAATTTTTCCCGGCCAGCCGCCGGAAAAGCCTCTGGCCATAACAAGGATGAGCGCCGGTTCCCTTCCACCTGGACAGGCTGGCTATTCTTCTTTCAATAAGGTGGCTAAGTGGGGTTGCATGGCCCGCCAGGCGGGATAAGCCCCCGCGGCCAGGCCCAGGCCCACCACCAGGAGCAAGGTTTGCCAGTAGATGCCCGGAGTCCAGTAAAGGCGGATGGTCCAGCCGAAGGCCTGCTTATTGATGACCAAAATGAGGAGCAGGGAGAGGAGGGCCCCGGACATGGCTCCCAAGAGAAAGGAGAGGAAGCTGGCCAGGCCGGACTCCACCAGGACCATGCTGAGGATCTGGCGCCGGGAGGCCCCCAGGGCCTGGAGCAGGGCCAGTTCCCGTTCCCGGTCCATGATGAGCACCAAAAAGGTGGTGATGATGCCGAAGACGGCCACCAGCACCGCCACCCCTTCCAGGGCGTAGGTCAGGGCAAAGGTGTCGTCAAAGATTTCCAGGATGCCGTCCCTAAGTTGCCGGTGGGACAGGGCCAGGAGGCGATAGCGGCTGCCGTATCTCTGCTGCAATTTTTCCTGAAACTCTTTTACCTTGCCGCCATCTCTCAGATAAAGCCGCACCGCGTTCAGATGCCGGTCCGGCCAGAAGCGGCGGAATTGGCTGATATCCATCCAGACGCTGGGGCCGTCGGTGCGGTAATCATAAAAGACCCCGGCAACGGTGAGAGGCTGAGGCCCGGAAGGAGTGGGCAGGATCAAGGTGTCCCCCTCCCGATAGCCAAAGGTCTCGGCTAGGGGTTCGGAAATTACGACTTTACCCTCAGTTTTCGGTGTTCGGTTTTCGGTTTTCGGTTGATCGAGGGGGGATAAAGGTAAATCAAAACCCTTCTGGTCCCCCGCCTTATCCCCAACCCCTCTCATAATCTCCTGGGTATCGCCTCTTCGGAACCAGAGGCCGCCGTGTTTGGCCAGCACGTCAAAGCTGCCGCCGATGGCCAGGATATAGCGGTCCCGGAAGGGGAGGCGAACGCAGCGGTAAAGGTAGATGTCCGCCACTTCCGGGTCCCGGCGCAGTTCCGGCACGATCTCCGGAGGCAGGTAGTGGTCATAGGCGGCGGTGGAGAAGACCGCGGGGCCGAAGAAGATGTCGCCGCTGATGGCCCGGCTGATCCAGTCATTTACCGTCTGGCGGAAGGAGCCGATCATGGTGGCCACCGCGATGAGCATACCCAGGGCGCAGGCCAGCGCGGCAATGGACACGGCGCTCCGGGAAAGGGAACCGGCCAGGTAGCGGCAGCCCAGGTCTCCCGGCGCTCCCAGGAGGCGGCGCCAGACCGGCAGCAGCCCCCGGCCCAGGGCCCGGGTGGCTAAAGGGGTGAAAGAGGCGAAGGCCAGGAGGATGAGAAAGGCCGCGGCAAAAGCGGGGAGAGGGGGCCCGCTGCCCACCCTTAGGAAGGCGGCGACGCCGGCCAGGGCCAGGGCCCCGAAACCCACCCAGAAGATAGCTCCGGCCCGGCTTTCCAGGCGTTCCTCCAAGTCCTCCCGGTACCACACCGCCCGAACCCGGGTGCGGGCCGCTTCCCGGGCCGGAATCAAGGCGGCCACCAGGGTGGCCCCCACCGCCAGGCCCCAGGCCTGGAGCAATAAGGTGCCTCTAACCAAGACCTCCTTGGCTTCCACCGGGGTGTAGAGAGAGCTCATGGTATTGGTCATCAGCCCCAGGGCGGCTTTGGCCAGTCCCACCCCCAGGACCAGGCCCAGGAAGCCCCCCAGGGCGCCGCTCACTATCCCTTCAGCTAAAAAAAGGAGCAGCACCTGGCCGGGAGTCATCCCCAGGGTGCGGAGCAGGCCGATCTCCCGGCGGCGCCGCACCACCGATAAGGTGACGGATTGGTAAATCAAGAACATGCCCACAAAAAGGGCGATGGCGCTTAGGACCGAGAGGTTCAAACGGTAGGAGGCCACCAAACCTTCCATCTGGCGTCCCTGGGCCCCGGGCCGCATCAGCTCCACACCCGGGGGAAGCTCGCCCCGCAATTTGGCGGCCATTTCCGTGTCGCTGCCGGTCCCCATCAGGTCCAGGTAATCCAATTGGCCCGCCCGGTCCAAAAGTTCCTGGGCCCCGGCCAGGTCCATGAGGAGCACCGCGCCCTCCAGGGGATAAAGACCCTGGGGGGAGCGGAAGATTCCCACTACCTTAAGATTCTGGCGGGCCGGGCCCACCATCACCGGCAAGGGGTCACCGGTTTTCAATCCCAGGCGGGCGGCCAGGGGCCGGCTCACCAGGACGCTTTGGGGCTGAGTGAGAAATTCCTTCCAGGCGTCGGCCTCCAATCCCTGCTCCCGGGAAAATTCGTAACTGCGGAAAGGGATTTCCGAGAAGGGATCGATCCCCAGGAGGAGCACCGGACCCTGGCGGGGTGGGGCCAACTCCAGGACGCTTTCCACCACCGGGGCCACCGCCTTGACCTCCGGCAGGCGGCGGACTTTGATAAAGAGGGACTCATCCAGGGGCGCGCCCGGACTCTGGAGACGCCACTCCGCCTTCCCGGCCACGGCCTGGACCCCGTTCTGGAAACTCTTCAAGGCGCTGGCCGCGGCCAGGGAGATACTCAGATAGACGGCGGTGCCCAGGGCGATACCCAGGAGGCCCAGGGCGGTGCGCCCCGGATATTCGGTCAAATGGCTCAAAGATAGGCGAAAAAGCCAGGGCCTCATGGCTCAAGTTGCCCGTCGTGGAGGCGCACCACCCGGGTGGCGTAAGCGGCCGCCTCGGGCGCGTGGCTTACCAGCACGGTGGTTTGGCCCCATTCCTGGTGAAGACGGGAGAAGAGTTCCAGGATCTGGGCGCTGGTGGCGGAGTCCAGATTGCCGGTGGGTTCATCGGCCAGGAGCACCGCGGGCCGGTTGATCAGGGCCCGGGCAATGGCGGCCCGCTGCATTTCCCCCCCGGAGACCTGGTGGGGCTTGTGCTGACTTCGGGGAGTAAGGCCCACCTGGGCCAGCCAGTGGGAGGCTTCTCCCCGGGCCTCAAGGTAGGTAGCCCCCTGGAGCACCCGGGGCAGGGCCACGTTCTCTTCCAGGGTCAACAGGGGCAGGAGATTGAAGGATTGAAAGACCACCCCCACCCGATCCCGCCGGAAAAGGGTAAGCTCCGCTTCCGGCAGCCGGGCCAGGTCCCGGCCCTCCACCAAGATATGGCCGGAGGTGGGCGGCTCCAAGCCGCCGATTATGTGCAAAAGGGTGCTCTTGCCGCAGCCGCTTTTACCGGTGACGGCCAGAAATTCTCCGGGGGCAATGAAGAGATTGATGCCCCGGAGGGCCTGGATCTCCACCACTCCCCGGC
>Ga0154640_1224_pt2 | contig 9967 bp, 10 predicted proteins | sample Rifle2008BG13ft_FD_116069 | JGI IMG/M metagenome (GOLD analysis project Ga0154640, IMG submission 116069) | Deltaproteobacteria bacterium RBG_13_58_19 | reverse complement strand
TGAGCAATGGTAAAAGTAACCGGCCCCGCCGTCGCCTCCGTGGTCACCACGGCCCGCTGCCAGGCCACCTGGGTGATGCCGGGATAGGGGCCGTTCAATAGGACTGAACAAAGATCGTCTTCAGCCGCGGCATCATCCACCACGAATGCCCGGGCATAGGCCAGATCGGCGGCGGCGGTTTTGCCTTTGCCGGCATCGGTTGCGGAAACATATTCCGCTTTTACGTGAGTGCCCACCGCCAGGACGGCATTGGCCTGCAATTTGCTGACGCCGAGTATCCTTACTACTGCCGCTTCATAGATCTTGGGGGCGTTCTGCAAAATCCCCAAGACCACTTCCGCCTCCGTATCCGGGCGCCTTACTGTTTTGGTGGAAGTCAGCACCACAAATCGGAATTGATCATTGGTGAGGTCTTCGGCAGCCGGAAATGAAATATCCAGGATTCCGTTTTCAAAACTCATGTCCTTCTCCTCCTTGTTTTCTGGGCTTCGGGGGCATTAATGCATGCCACCCGGCTGCCACTGTTTCACCAGCTCCGCATTGGCGGGATCGGCGAAGACCCGCCGCTGCGCTTCGGCCAGGTCGATTTTCTCTTTCAAGGCCAATTCCCGGGCTTTAGTCGACAAGGTTTGATCTGCCGGTTGATCCGAATGCTTCTCTGGCGGTTTGGGGGGGGGTTGGCCCAACGGCGATGGCGCCTGAATTTCCAGGGCTTTCAAGGCTTCGGCCCGCTTGACCTTTTCCGCCTCGAAAAATCGCTTGAAGGTTTCCAAGGCGGGAATCCCTTCTTTGATGGCCTCCCGGGCGGTGACCACATCACCATCCGCTTCCAGAATCTCCATTACCCGGGTGCGTTCATTCTTCGTTCCCTCTTCCCGGCCTGCCGTATGGCCCTCCATCCTGGCCGTTTCCCTGATTTTATTGAGCAATTCCGGGGCCTCGGCCTCCAATTGTTTCAAAGTGATTTCACCCATGGATTGAACCTCCTGGATATTCGGCCCGGGCCATTCGATGACCACCGGAACCTTTTTATGGTTATCCGCCAGCGTGATCGCCGCGGTTTCATCATCAGCCCCCAGGGCACAAAAACTTACTTCCCGCACCCGGGATTCCATCCAGATTTCCGCCGGACCTTTAATTTCCTGACCATTGACAGTCTCGGATTCCTTATCGCTGCCCAGGACTTTGATTTTTTTGGGCCAAACTCCAATAGAGGCCTGCCAAGGGAAACCCTCCGCCGCCAGGGCTTGAACTTCCTGTCCGGCTTGAGTCCTGGCCGAAAAATCGCCCTGCAGCATGAAATTTTGTCCTTCAATCCAAGCCTTGGTGGAATAGCCAACTACCTGATCCCGGACATGTTCACGTAAGACGGGCATTTTTGTCTTGGCTTCAATTCCGGCGGTCTTAATTATCACCTTACCCCACCAAGTCTCAAAAATGGCCCCGGTGTAAGCGGTGATCAGAAATCCCTTGGCCAGCGATCCATCCCCAATTTGGTCCAGGATTAAAGGAGCTGTCAGATTCATGGCGGATCGCTGCGATTTACTATCATCCCAATAAGCATTACAGGTAGCGAAGGCCTGGTCAGGCTCTTTGCCTTCTTTGTCGATCAACTCTCGAGTGCAGCGTGTTAAATAGTCCTGTTTGCTTTCCTTTTTATTCGGCTTTGACATCTTGCCCTCCTTCTGTGGTTCCCGCCGGGAACACCGATGACTGGGCGCTGGCATTGGGAATAGTCAACCCCAATTCAGCAATGCGATCCTGTTCCCGTTTTTTCTGCTCCAGGACTTCTTCCCAATCGCGCCCTTGTCCAGCTACTTCTTCGGCCAGGGTAGAGAGGTTATAATCAATGGCCATTTTAGAGGATTGCACCTCTTTCACTGGATCTACCCAGCCCCAGCCGCCACCGATCCAAAGAGCTCGGGCATATTCGGAACGGAAATCATAAAATTTCGGGGCATCGAATTGGCCCCGCAGAAAGGCCTCTTCCAGCACTAAGTCCCAAAGAGGCTGGCAAAACCTGGCGGCGAACCAGCTCCGCCAATTGATGAACATACGCCGACCTTCCAAGAGGGCAGCACGGGCGCTGGAATAATTGGTTTTGGAAAAATCCTTCACTAATAGCTCATAAGGCAACCCCAGGGCCACCCCGATAATGCGCAATATCCCTTCCACAAAACTACTGAAGGTCTCCCCGCCCCGTTTAGGATCTACTACTTTGATATCTTCTCCCAGAGCCAGATAGGAGACCAGACCCGGTTCGATCCCCTGCACCCGGGCTCCGGTATTGGTTTCCATGCCGGTGGCGACTTGGCTTCCCGCTAAATAGGGATTTGTCTTAGTAATAAAAACCGCCAGGCAGGCCGCCACTCGGGCCGCCACCACTTCGGCTTCCAGATAATCCGCCAGATCCTTGAAATAAGTGAGCACTGGCGCAAAAAAAGGAACGCCCCGGAGCTGGCCAGGACGCGAAGTCCTAAATATATGGAGCACCCGGGGGCGGCCTTGTTTATCTCTGGCCTCAATTCGCTTTGGTTCACCGGCCATTCCGGTCTTGGGATCAAAAGGCGCCAGCCAATAAGCCACCGGCTCTCCCCGGGTTCCCAATTCCACCCCCTGGCTGATTATTGTCTGACTGCCTCCGGCCCCCGGCATAAGGCGGTCCACCTCAATAAGTTCCACCGCCCGGCGGATCGGCCGCCAGGGTTCCTCCGCCATAACAGGCAAGGCAATGATTTCTCCATCTTCCACCACCTTGCGCAGCGCTAGAAATTGCAGCTCATCAAAATCCAGGCGATTCCCTGAATCAGCCCAGGGAGTCCAGGTCTGCCAGATGAATTCCGCCTGCCGCTGTAGTTCCCGGGCCCGGTCTTCAGAAATCCCCAGGATCTCAGCCCGCAACCGTGATTGAGGCCGCAATCCCCGGCCCACGATATTAGTGGCCATGGTCTCGGTGGCGCCGCTGGCCACCGGGTCATTGCAATTGAGATCCCGGGAGCGGTTGCGCAGCACTTGGAGTTCCCAGCTGCTGGGGGTGGTCTGGGTTTGGCCCAGAATCCAGTCACTGCGCAGGCGTCCAGATTCGGCCCCGCGAAACTGCATGGCTGCCTCGATGCGGATCCGGGCAGCCTGACGGTTTGCTCCCCATCTGGGGGAAAAATAGGCAATGGTTCGATCTATGAAATTGATCTTGCTGTCCGAATCCTTTCTTTTCATGTGGGCCTCTGGAATTGGGCCTTATTGATAAAACCGCCGGTGGCCGTCGACTCCAGGCGGTCATATTCCTTGATCCAACGGTCCCGTTCTTTATACATGGCGGCCAGATCCCCCCGGGCCAACTGCATTCCGGCCCCGGCCTGATAGGATTGGGCCTGCTCCGCCTTGGCGATCTTGGCGTCCAGAGCCTCAATCTTGGCCTTGACCTCAGATAGTGTATAAAGTGGCATGGTCCAAGCCTGCCCCATATTTGGACAAAAAAAAAGAGGCACTATACGCCTCCACACCACTCTGTTTCACTAAAATGTTTTTAGATGATTTTTTTAAAGATCTGTTTCGGTGTTCTTAATTTTCATCTTTTCCATAAATCCTTCTAAGGAAATTACGGAGATACGGATAGCCCGGCGTCCCACCCGCATGGCCTCCAATTTCCCCTGATCCTTTAAATCATAAACATGTTGCACAGTGCAATCTAGATATTCCGCTACCTTCTCCGGCCGTAGCCAACCCTCTTTGCGCCCCATGCCGCCCCCCCTGAATTGCCGAATAAATGGCCTCGCCATCTGCCCTACCTCCCTAACCACCCCCGGCTCCGGCCTCCCAGCCAGGGGGATAATTCCGGATTTTCCGCCTTCGCCGCGGCTGCTCCTTGCCGAGGCAGCACCATCACCCCGCCCCAGCATTCCGGATCAGCCATGGCCGTGGCATAGATCGCCGTATCCAGGAGATGGTTCGCCCGCCGGCCCTGAAGCACCCAGCGCAGCCGCCCCTTTCCGTCCCGCTCCTTGGCTTCCGCGGCCAGGTGCGAAGCGAAAATCTCATCCGTGTCCGCATGTAGATGCACCCGTCCTGTCTCCACCCGGGACCAAAACGCGTCTTTCAGGGCGTGGGTGTCCAAAATCCAGACGCGCAATCCCCCGGGAATGGGCAGGCCCTTCCCCGGCATCTTGTCAATGATGCTCATCTGCATCTTTTTCCCGCCGGCCAGGGCCCGGGCCGCCCCTTTGACCCCGAATATCCGCCCCCGGCCTACCCGCCGCAGCCAGGAATAAACCTGCTCCGTCAATGTCGCCTTCCCCGGATCGTCTTCGCCGCCCCCGGTGTCGATGGCCCCACGCCACACCGGATGAGAAATCCCGCCGCCCCGGACATGGTAAACGTCCTGAAAAATACAGATCTCCAGTTCCTCAAAATCCCCCACGAAACCGTAGCGCACCAGGTGCTGGTCCAGCAGCCCGCTCTCCGTCAACACCCAGGCCCAGATGGAATACCAAAAGCCCCGCTTCTGGTTATCAATCCCCACGGTCAAGCCCAGGGCGCCATCGGGCACCTCCAGGGCCGGGCGGTTGGTGCGCAGCTCCAGGATCGCCGACGCCTGCTGCTCCTGGACTGTCTCTTTCCAGGGCTCCGCCAGCCATTGATTGACGAAGACCCGGTAATCCTCCGGCGTATCCTTCACCTGGAAGAACTCTGCGGCGATCTCCGAGAAGTTCTTGAAAGGCGAATATAGGACGTTCCACCAGAAACCCGCGTGCGCCACCGGCGGCAAGGTTCCTTGTTTCCGAACCTGGGCCGGGCTCATGCCCTCCGGCACCCATATCCCTTTAGCCAGCATCTTCGGCTTGTCCCGGTCATCAATCTCCGCCTGGCAGTGCTGACATTCATACCGGGCCACCCGGTTGAGTTTGATATATTCCGGGTCCCGCTTCTCCCGGGGCCAGGCCCCCCGGACTTCCCCCTGGTGCTTGATCTGCCAGAAGGAAAGCACCTGGTCCTCGCCGCAAAAGGGGCAGGGGACCCAGTATTTCCGCTGGTCTGAACGTCCGTATTCCGTGTTGATATGGCCTTCCGGCACCGTGGGCCGGCTCAGATCGATGATCTTCCGGTTCCAATAGGTGGTGGCCCGGTCAATAGCCTGCTTCACCCCCCCCGGCGGGTAGAGATCCGTCTCATCCAGGATCAGATACCGGGCCTCCACGAATTGCAAATCCGCCTCGCTTCCCGCGGTGGCGCAGTGAATATCCATCACATCCAGGGAAAGTTGCGCCAGGGTGAGATCATCCAGATTGCCGGTGAGGTGCCGGGCCAGTTCATGGCTGCATTTCAGCATGATCCGCAGCCGCCGGTTCGCCTTTTTCATCATGGAATGGGTGGGCAGGACCACCAGGGCCGGGCCCGGGTCCTGGCAGATGGCGAACCCCAGCATGTTGTAGGCGCTCTCAGTCTTGACCGACTGGGCGCTGGCCATAATGGTGATCCGCTCCTTGTAAGGGTCGTTGAACGCGTCCATCACCCCCACTGCATAGGGGGCCAGCGTGTTTTTCCAGGTCCCCGAGATCGCCGCATAGGACGGCAAAACCCGATGCGCCGCCGCCCACTCGGACACGGTGATATCCTCCGGCGGCGCCCACGCCGCCCGCTCCGCCGGGGACCAGGGGGCCTGCGATTGTTGATAGTTCTCATTTAACAAAACCCTATCCTACCCAGCGGCATTTTTTTATTACAGCAAGGTTTACGATAACCCGCCACTACCCGCCACTTCTGGGCTTCCCTTGCCGCCTTCCGCCCCCAGTCTCTCCGGCAAGGGCCGGCTGAAGGCCTCCAGGAGCCCACGCACCTCGCGGTGGACGATCACCTCCATTTCCCGTTCTTCCCGGCAGTGGATGAGCTGGGGTGGGAGCCCCCGGGCCAGGGCCAGGAGCCCTTGCTTTACCGCCAAAATCCGGGACACGAACTGCGCCTCCACTTCCCGGCGCTCCACCAGCTCCCCCAGGAGCTTCCGGTACTCCAACTCCCGGGTCCGGGCCTGCCACTCCTTGGCCTTCTTGTCCCAATGGTCCTTGCCCCCATTTTCCCGGGGCAACTCCTGCTGCCGGGGATCTTTCTCTTTCCCGGCCCGCGCCGCCGGTTCCCGTCCATCCCGCCGATCCAACCAGTCTTGCACCTGGTGGCGGTCATACCGCCCCCCGGAAAGCTTTGGAAATACTGGATCTTTCGCCCAGCGGCGCACAGTCCGTGCGGAAACCCCCAAAAGGCGGGCCAAAGCCTCCTTCCCCTTCACAATCGAATCCATCAGGGACATGTCCCCAGCGTCCATTTCTTCAAGCAGACTGGTCATTTACGGACACCCAAATAAATCTTCATAAGCAAAAACCAATCGACCTCTTGGACCCTCGGTCTTTTTGGTCCCAGGAAGGACCCGCTGATAATCAATAACCATCGGCCCCGGCGGATGGTTTGCCATCGGCCCCTATCGGCCAGAGCATCGGCCACTCGATAACCATATGATTTGTTTATTTTATTTTCCTCAGTGGCGAATAGTGGCTGATTATTTAGTAAACTAATTAAAAACGTTCTTCACGAGACCAGAATAGGAAAACAAGCGCCACCTTCCGCCACTCATCTTAAAAAGAAAATAATGTCAATTACTTATGAGTGGCCGATGCTCCAAAAAAGGGGGGCGATAGTGGCGGATGATCAGCCACTAAATACTCCGTAAACTCAGCCCCAGGCGCAGGCGCTGGCCACCCGTCCCCTTATCCCTCTGAAAGCCGCGCTCTGACAGGCAAACGCCAAAGGTCTTCAGCTTCATGCGCTGCTTCTCCGGCATCCCCTGCTCCTCAGCCCATTCAGAATAGGCCTTATAAAGTTCGGCGGAAGAGGCCGATAATCCATAAGCGACAACACAACAATCGGCCAGGAAGTCGGCCAGCACGTCCATCTCCGCCCGGTATTCCTCGGTGGCGGCTATCACCTCCGCCGGCGGTTCCAGGCCATACTTCAGCCAGGACAGACAACCCCGCACCGCCCAGGCCAAGATCCCCGGGGCTTCCGCCTTAAGCTTTTCAGACAGGTCCAGATCCCGCTCTTCCTTGGGAATCTGCACCGGGAAGCGCAAGAACATGATCCGCCGCCAGATGGCGTCGTCATTGCCCTTGATCACCGGCTTGTTATTGGTGGAAAGGAAAAGCTTGAACTGCGGCGTAAAATCGAAGTATTCCCCGTAGAGAAACCGGGCAGAAATCATATCCCGGCCGGTGAGGGCCTTCACCAGGGACTCGGCCAGCCGCCGGCCCCGGTCCACCTCCGAGGCAGTGACGAACCTGGGCCCGTCCAGGCGGGCCACATCCGTGGGGATCTCCCCGCCACTATTCTTGGCCAGTAGCGTTTCAATGGGCGTGTTCCGGGAATAATCGCCCAAGAGGTTCCCGATGGTGTTGATGAGTGTGGTTTTGCCATTGGCGCCGCCGCCCCAAAGAATAAAGAGGCATTCCTCCCGGCAGTTGCCGGTCAACGCATAGCCGATGGCCCGCTGGATAAAATCGATCACATCCTGATTCGTTTCCTGAATTCGCCAGAGAAATCGTTCCCAGAGATCGCAGGGCGCTTTCGGATCATAATCCACTGGGGATAGACAAGTGATCAAATCCTCCCGGGCATGAGGCCGCAGCTCCCCGGTGGTTAGATCGACAGTACCATTGGCGCAATTGAGGAGCCAGGGATTGGCGTCCAGCTCCCTGGGGTTCACCGGCACCCCGAGCTCCGATTGCGCCAGGCGCACCATGGCCAGGATGCGCTTGCTATCCTCAGTTCTCAGGGCGAATTTTCCCAAGGCTTCCCTTTCCTTGAAATCTTTGGCCTCCGCCGCTTCCTGGTAAATCTCGGCCACCACCTCCTTGGCCCGACGTTCCACTTCGCCTGAGCTATCTACACCCCAATGCCTCCCGGTCCAGTGATACCACTTCTTGCTCAGGTGGCAGTAGCGCAGATCCCGGCCATGCCGGGCCACTAGCCGCCGGGCATTCCCCAGATCGCTGAGAGAAAAGCCGCCGCTGGTGATGACTGCCGGCGGCGCCGGGAGGCGGGCTTTTTTTTTAAGGTCCTCCACCAGGGCTTTTACATCCCGCCCTTGGCAATGGGCTTCCGATAAGTCCTTGAAATCCGGGGGCGCCTTGATCACCAGCAGGTCCGGCAAATCCAGGGCCACCTCTTCCGGCAGGCCCTTGGCGTCCGGCTCTTGCCAGAGATAGACCTGCACCCCCTGCAAATCCAACCATTTCCGGCATCTCTTCCAGGTCTTTTTCCCGGGCAGGCCCAGGGCGGGAATTCCATGCAGCCAGCAGGTCAGGGTATCGGTCTCTCCCTCCACCAGCAGGCACCAGCCTTTTTTTCTGATCTCCGCCAGCTTCCAAAGTCCATAGGGCAGGACTTTGTCATTCTTGCGCCAACGGAATTTCAGCTCCCCTTTATTGGCGAAGCGGTGGCGGATGGCCAGGAGCTTACCGCCTTCCGTAAAGTAATGGAAATCTGTGCAGGTGATCCCGTCCTTAAAACTATATTCCTGGACGCCCCTCCATTTGCGCAGGAAATCCAAGGGCAGCTTCTTGGCCGCGGCAAAGGCCGCCAGGGTCAAACTCAGATAGGCCTCATCCCGGGGCCGATCCTCCACCCCGGCCCGCCGGGCCAGGTCCTGGAGGGTCTCTTTGAAATCGCAGCCGTGCCGTTTCTGGTAAAAGCTGAAAATATCCCCGGACGCCTCGCAGCCGAAACAATGATAAAAGCCGGTCTTCAGGTCGATGGAGAGGCTGGGGTTGGTGTCTTCATGGAAGGGACAGAGGGCGGAGACATTATCGCCGGAGCCGCGTTTCAGCTCCTGCAATTCTTGCTGATAGAAAGCCTCGAAATTGAGGCGTTCCAGAATTTGCTCTTTTAAATTGGCAGATGACAATGAGGCCTCAGCAATTAACGAAAGATGGCGGATTCAAAAAAGCCTCAATTTCTTGATCAAAAATCCCCGGAGGCCACCCTTTCTCACGGTTCCCCAACCGCTTGTCTTGCGGCCCCCGGGATTGGGAGGTTAAGCCCAATTTTCGGCCTGGGCTTTGCCGGTTGAGGGAGGTTGGCTTTGGTAAAATTTCTAAGCTGGGGACCGACATTTACAGCCCCTCCCCAACCTGGAGGTCCTTAATGAACTGCCCTAGCCATTGGTCCATCAGGTCCAGGCGCACCAGCAAATAACTGGTCAGGGGCACCCGGGCGGCCAGCATAGCCCGAGCCTCCAGCAATTCAATGCGGCCGTCCTTTAATTTATCGATGATTACCTGCAGCTTCATTTTCTTGGCTCCGCCGCCCATGCCGATAACCGCCGTGACCCTTTATAGGAACCCCCAACTCCCGGAGTTTCCGGTAAATGGGTCCGGCGCTGCACCCCAATATTCTACTTACTGCTGGAACCCCAAGATTGCGGTCAACATAGAGGTCCTGCAAGGCCGCGGCGATATCGGCGTAGCCGACAGGGGTGATAAAGGCCCAAAACTCATCGTTGAATAGGGCGGGCATGTCTTTCCTTTTTTTCTACTTCTTCTTCTTTTCTCGGCTAGGAAATCCCGGCACGATGAACACCTTCCCTTCCCGGATTACCACCCGGCCCAAATCCAGACCTGCAGCTAGCCAGATTGCCTTTTCTTTGGCGGCTTGCTCCTCCAACTTCTTGACCCGCTCTTCCAGCGTGGGTCTATCCATCACTGCCGTGGCCACCGCCTGTATCTTTCCCCAAGGAGGCCACCGCCAGAAATTCAACCCCGCCACGATGATCACTACCAGCAGCACCGCCACCGCCCCCAGGATCTTGCCAAAATCCTTCTTTTCCTCCCGGGAAGCTGGCTTTCTTTTCATTTCAAACCCCACTTTGAGATAGGCCAGACCCCCGGCTCCAGCATCGCCAGGGCCAGGAGGATAACCAGAAGAGGAA
>Ga0154640_1075_pt3 | contig 9976 bp, 10 predicted proteins | sample Rifle2008BG13ft_FD_116069 | JGI IMG/M metagenome (GOLD analysis project Ga0154640, IMG submission 116069) | Deltaproteobacteria bacterium RBG_13_58_19 | reverse complement strand
TGGTGGCCAAGGAGATCCCCAATCCCATTTCCACATACAGGGAACTTAACTCCACATTAGACGATTCCATGATGATGTGATAATCGAGCCCCAGTTTTCGGAGATCTTCTTCTATCTTTCTCCCCCGGGGGGATCTTGGCGTTTTGGGCGGTAAGATCAAGGGATATTTGGCAATCTGCTTCATGGTCACCCTTTTCACCTTGGTCAAGGGATGTCCGGTGGGGGTCAGGAGAAAGGTTTCCACTTTTTGCCAGCGCCGGGCCACCAGGTCTTTGGGAGCCAGGGATTCCAGGGCGACCCCGAAGTCGATCTCCCCGGACTTTACCAGATCGATGACCTCCGGCTGGGAGCGGTCTAAAATGGTCAACTGCACCTGGGGGAATTGCTGCCGATATTCCGTCACCACCTGACGGAATAAGTGGTACAGGGTGGTAAAGGGCGCGGCGATTCTCAGATGGCCGCTCTGAAAGCCTTGAAGGGCATTTAGCTCTTCCTGAAGACGCGCCGATCTCTCTAAAATCGCCTCCGAAAATCTAAAAAAAACTTCCCCCGCGGGAGTCAAGCGCAACCTCTTTTTGCCGATTCTCTCGAACAGCCGGCAGGCCAATTCTTCCTCCAGGGCCTTGACCTGTTGACTTAAAGCGGACTGGGTGCGAAAAGTCAGCTCCCCGGCCTTGGTAAAGCTCCCCAGCTTGGCCACATGATAAAAACCCAGGATTTGCTGCCATTCCATTATTAATTTCTCTTATTAATTTATTAAATATATTTAATTTTACTAATATTATAGACCCATCTAAAATTAAGGCAAAATAAAATAATGGAGGGTTTTATGAAAGATTCCTTAAAGCCCGGCCTTATTTTTGAGTTTCTCTACCAGGTTCCAAAAAATCGGACCGTTCCCCATCTCCTGCCTGAATCCGCAGAATTCCAGCAAATGCCGGAAGTTCTGGCTTCAGGTTTCATGGTGGGCCTGATCGAATGGGCCTGTATTCAGGCCATCAACCCTCACCTGGACTGGCCCCGGGAGCAAACCGTCGGGGTAGGCTTTCAGTTATCCCACACGGCCCCCACTCCCCCCGGACACACCGTGACCATCAGGGTAGAGTTGCAGAAGGTGGAAGGGCGTAAGCTGACCTTTGCTATTCGGGCCGAAGACGAGAGCGACCTCATCAGCGAGGGCATCCACGAAAGATTTATCATCGACGCGGCGCGCTTTATCTCCAAGGTCGCCGGCAAGGCCAGCAAAGACCGGCAATGAAGTCCCGGCGCAGGAGGGAACGGGGGTGATCAAGCCATGTTGGTCAAGGGTTACCGCTGGGAATTCTGCCGGCCGCCCAACCCGGAAGCGGAGCACCTGCGGGGCGTGGCTTATCTCGACGGGGATATCGGCGCAATCCTGCCCCATTTGAACACCGTGCTCAAAGGCCACCTGTATTTCCGGGAGCCCCCGTCCTTAACCATCAAATATCAGGCCAAGCTCATCACCTTCTACCCCGACAAAATCGCCATCAATATCTTGAAGGATGAGGCGGAGGCAGAACAGATAATTGCGTGGCTTAAGGACGAGATCAATGAAACCTGGGAGAAGCGGCGGGAGATTGCGCCTAGCTTCGAGGTGGCGTCCAAGCCCCGCATCCTGGAGATCTTCAAGCACCTCCCCAGAACCAACTGCGGGGACTGCGGCTACCCCACTTGCCTGGTCTTGGCGGTCCAGGTGAGCGAAGGCAGCGTCACCCTGGACGGCTGCTCTCATCTTGAACCGCCAAGGCGGGAGGCCCTCCAGAATTACCTGGCGGAGTTTTCGCGACGCCGGTAACGGCATTGGTCTCTTGGAGAAAGTGGGAGGACGCAAACTCACTTTTTCCATCTTGGCCGATGACGGAGTTGACAAAATCTCCCCGGGCACCCATGATAGATTCATCATCGCTGCCGCCCGGCTTAAGGCCAAGGTGGCGGACAAATTCAGCCAATCTTAAGACTAACCACGGATCTCCATCTCCGCCATGATTACTCGGGTTCCGGGATTTTCGCTGGGCCACGCCAGTGATTTCAAAGGGGTCACCGGCTGCACGGTAATCCTTTGCCCTCCCGGCACGGTGGGGAGCGCCGATATTCGGGGCTCCGCCGCCAGCACCCGCCAGATGGAGGCCTTGACCGGCTTTCATCTGGTCAACGAGGTGCACGCGGTCTTGATCTCCGGGGGCAGTGCCTTCGGGCTGGACGCCGCCGGGGGGGTCATGGAATACCTGGAAGAGAAGGGCCGGGGCTTTGACGTGGCCATCACCCGGGTCCCCATTGTGCCCGCCGCGGTGATTTTTGATCTCTCCATCGGCAACTGCCGGGCCCGGCCGGATAAGGCCATGGGTTACGCCGCCTGCCAGGCGGCCCGGCCCGAAGCCCAGGGGGATGGCAGCCTCGGCGTCGGCACCGGGGCCACCGTGGGGAAACTCCTGGGCATTCACCAGGCCACCAAGGGGGGATTGGGGACCAGTTTCCTCGCCGGCCCCAACGGCTTATTAATGGGCGCCCTGGCGGTGGTTAACGCCCTGGGGGATGTGGTTGACCCGGAAACCCAAGAAATCTTGGCCGGGGCTCGCACCGCCCCGGACAGCCATGAATTTGTGGATTCTTGCGCCCTGATCCGCCAGGGAATTGTGCGCCAGAGCTTCGGGGAACCCAATACCACCATTGGCGTGGTGGCCACCAACGCCCGCATCACCCGGGAACAGGCCCAAAAAATCGCCCAAATCGGGCAAAACGGCCTGGCCCGCTGTATCCGCCCGGTGCATACCCTGTTTGACGGCGATGTTGTCTTTGTCCTGGCCAAACCGGAAATTGAGGCCGACCTGCACATCATCGGCCTCCTGGCACAAACCGCCCTGGAACAAGCCATCCTCCAGGCCGTGCGCGCCGCCCACAGCCTGGGCACCCTCCCCAGCCACCAGGACCTGCGGGCGGGGAGGAGTTGAAGAGAAGATGTGGGGGGAGGGCCAGGGACATAAGAAGGGGGAAAAGGGAAAAAGGCGAAGAGGCGAAAAGGGAAAGATAAGGATTTTTCTACAAAACTTCACACACCTTTTCGCCTTTTCCCCTTTTCGCCTTTTCGCCTTTTCCCCTTTTCGCCTTTTCGCCCCAAAATAAATTCCTTAGCCCCCTCCCCCAAAACTCTCTCATGAAAATACCCATCGATCTCCTCGTTTTTGATTTGGACGGCACTTTGGTGGATTCTTTGCCGGATCTTACCAATGCCGCCAATTTTGCCTGCCGATCCCTGGGCTTGCCGGAGCATGCGCCGGCGGCCATTCAGGGGATGATCGGCGGGGGTGAAAAGGTTTTTGTGCTCCGCTTCCTGGGGCCGGAAAATCAGGGGCATTTTGAGGCAGCCTTACAGCTTTATCTGGAGTACTACACCCGGCATTGTGGAGATTTAACTTACGTTTATCCCGGGGTTAAGGAAGCCCTGGCCCGGCTGGCCGGAAAAAGGCTGGCCGTCTTGTCCAACAAGATGGAAAGGCTGGCCCAGCGGGTAGTCCGGTTATTGGGGTTGGCCCCTTTTTTTGACGCGGTGCGGGGCGGGGACAGCTATGGCGCGCTCAAGCCGGCGCCGGAAGGCCTGACGGCTTTAATCCGGGAGTTGGGGGTGGACCCGGGCCGCACCCTGATGGTGGGGGACAAACCCGCGGATGTTTTGGCGGGCCGGGAGGCCGGCGCCTATACGGTGGGGGTCACTTATGGTTACGGCGACCTGAATTCTCTCACGGCCGCCGCGCCGGAGAAACTGATCCCCAACCTTTCTGAGTTGCCGGACCTGATCAGTTAAGGCTGTCAGTTTGGCCCTGGCCAAATTGAACCCTGGCCGGACTTGGCCCGGCTACCCGGTTAAACTCATCTTGGCATAGCCGGGATCGGGTTCGGCGCCGGGGTTTTCCCGGTCCAATTCCGTCCTCACCGCCAGACCCAATCTTTCCATAGTATAAGGCTTTTTTAAATAGGCCCCGGCTCCCAGGCCCTGGGCCGCTTTCACCCGCTCCGTTTCCGTAAACCCGCTGGTAATGATGGTTTTGGGGTGCAGTGATAATTCCCGCATCCTTTTGTAGGTTTCCAGGCCATCTATGCCGGGGTCCATGATCATATCCAGGATGACTAAATCTACCGTATGTTGCTGCAAATATTCAATGGCTTCCTGCCCGCTGGCCACGGTGTCTACTCGATAACCTAATTTAGTTAAAATCCGGAGGGCGAGATGCCTTTGGTCGTCCACATCATCCACCACCAGGATGGTTTCCGTACCCACTTGTTCAGCCAGGCAGGTGGAGTTGACCTTTTTTTGCATTTCTTCCCGGGTGATGGGGAAATACAGAAAAATCTCGGTGCCCTGATGTTCCCGGCTCTGCATATCGATAAAACCCTGGTGGTCTTTCACCGTGCCCCAGACCACCGTCATCCCTAAGCCGGTGCCGCTCCTACCCATCTCTTTTTTGGTATAAAAAGGCTCAAAGATTCTGGGAATAGCCTCCGGAGCGATACCGATGCCGCTATCGGCCACCGACAATACCACAAATTCCCCTTCCTGGATTATTTCCAGACCTTTTCGGGGCCGGTCAATATATTGGTTAAAGGTAGAGATGACTACCTTCCCCCCTGCCGGCATGGCCTCCGCGGCATTGGTGGCCAGATTCATCACCGTTTTCGCCAGGTGCAGGGGTGAACCTTTAATATTTTGCAAGCCGGGGTCCAGATTTATGTCAAAATGGACCTGGGGGTAGACCTGGTTCAATCTTTCAAATTCCAGGGATTTGAGATAATCGGCAATAATATCGTTCAGGTTGACTATTTCGGTGACCGACACCCCCCGGCGGGCCAGGGTCAATAAATCTTGGACGATATCCGCGGCTTTTTGTCCGGATTGCTGGATGCTGATAATGTCTTCCCGCCAGGGACTGTCTGCCGGAATTTCCATCAACAACAATTCCGGATAACCCACCAGTCCGGCTAGGATATTGTTGAGGTCGTGGGCCACCCCCGCGGCCAAAGTGCCGATGGCCTCCATTTTCTGGGCTTGTTGGAGTTTGGTGGTCAACTCCTCTTTTTCCAGTTCCGCCTCCTTCTTTTCCGTGATGTCCACCGCATGTCCCAGGATCACCTGATTGCCCCGGTAAGTGATGGGCGCGGCCAACATTTCCAGCCAGCGGACCTCCCCTCCTTTGGTTAGGCAGCGGAACTCATTATGGGCCACCCGGTCATCTCCCTCCTGGCGGGAGGTTAGGCACTGCTTCACCATCTCCTGATCGCCGGGATGGATCAGGTCCAAAACATCCATATCCATCATTTCCGCCAGGGTATAGCCGGATAACTCCAGGGCCCTTTTATTGGCATAGACGATCTGCCCCTCATGAAGCATGGTAATGCTGGCCAGGGAATACTCGGTGAGAAAGCGGTACTGTTCCTCGGATTCCCTCAGTTCCTCAAGGATGGCCTGGATCTTCTGCTGCTTTTTCTGCAGACTGTCCACCATGGCATTAAAGGCCAGACCCACCTGCCCGATCTCGTCTTCCTGGTTAACCTCAATCTTTTGAAATTCTCCTCCGGCCAGGGTTTGGGTGGCCTGAATGATATTTTGCAGGGGTTTATTCACTTCCCAGTTAAATACCACTAATACCGTCCAAATTAAGACTATCAGGATGCTCAGGATGCCCGTATAGACTATTACCCTGGCTATTAAAAAGGGGGCCAGATAATCTTTTTCGGAAATAAAGCTGATGATATGCCATTTCCAAAAGGGAAAGTACTGGGAGGCCATCTTTATGGGTTCCCCCCAGATATTCCGGGTGGTAATCCCTTCTTTACCTTTTTTCAACTCGGGTAAATCCCAGGAGCCCTGGGGCAGATCTAGAGAAGAACTTACCAAGGTTTGATTATGTTCGATGACTAACATATGCAGTTTCGGTAGCTTCTTGCTGATTGCTTTTATTTCCTCGATGGCCTGGTTTCTTACGGTGGCCTCCATCTCCGGGTCACTTTCTAAACGCAAGGAGAGCAAATAGTTTAATTTCTCTTCACAAATCCCTAGGCCCAGGTCAGTGGCCAAGTTCAGTTCCGCTTCGGTCCGGTCTTTTAGGAGAGAAATCAGAGGGGGAGTCAAAAAATAGATGGACCCAGCCGCGATGAAAATGCCCACAGCTAAGAGAGGCAACAAAATGGAAACCACGATCCGACTGGGAAAGAACCATTTAATATTCATATATCAAGCCGCATAGGGGAATTCAGAATTTCGGCGCTGCCGTTTGCATGTTCAGTGGGTAAACAATCTCCTTTTTCCCTTGTTGCCATTGAATGATGATGGGATTATGGCCGATCTGCTTGCCGGTTTCATCCACCCGGAAACGCCCGATAACCGTCAGCGTATCCAGGCTGGAAATAAAGTCCCGGATCTTTTCTTGATTTAAGGAACCGGTGGCAGTTATGGCCTTTTCCACAATTTGACAGGCCGCATAGGCCGAGCCGGCATGGTAGGAAGGTAATTTTCGGGTACGGGCTTTATAATTCTCAATAAATTCTCTAGTCCCGGGAAAAGGCATCCGGGTATCGGCTTCCCACTGGGAGGAAGCAAACACCCCTTCGGCCATCTCCCCCACCCGCTCCTTAAACTCCGGAAAAGACGCGGCGATGGTCAGACACAGGACCTGGGGACGGTGATGGGCCTCCTGCAAAAGGCGGAGCAGCTCATAAGAATCATTAGGATAGCTGCAGAAAATGAGGCCCTGAGCCGGCGCCGCCATTACCTCTTTTACCAAACCCGGCAGTTCGGCCGGGCCCTGTTTATAAGCCTTGCACCTAACCACTTTCAGCCCCAGGCGGGTGGCCCATTCCTGGGCGCCTAAGCCCACGTTTATCTGGAAAGGAGAGTTCTCATAGAGAATGTTCACGGTCTCCAGACCATGCCGGGCCATCAGATCCAGAAAGCCGATATAATACCTCTTGGCCGGGGAATTAACCCCAAAGATATAGCGATAACCCCGTTCCCAGATTGGCTCTCCCGAGGCCCCGCCGGCTACCAGGACCAAGCGGTGCTTCTCCGTCACTGCCGACGCCGCCAGGGTCAAAGGAGTGCTATAGGGGGAAAAAACCAGGTCCACCTTGTCGGCCGCGATAAGTTTTTGGTACAGGCGGCGCACCCGCTCTTCTTTACTTTGGTCGTCATACAGGATCAATTGCACCGGCCGGCCCAACAGTCCGCCCCGTTCATTGACCTGTTTTTCCCAAAGCTTGAAGGCTTCCCTGACCATGGCAGAGGGTTCCTGGTATTTCCCGGACAGGGAGACGGTGGCGCCGATGCGGATGGGCGGTGCGGCCGCCACCGCCACCGACCAAGCCAGGGCCTGAATCAATAACCAAACAAATATGAAGGTCTTGTTAAATCTCAGGAGAAACCACCTCCTTATGCCTTTTTGGCCGGATGTGGGCGTAAATCTACCCGGACAAAGGTTAGGGAAAAGTGGGGTGGCGGCGACTTTATCATTTAGGCTGCCTTTATCTGATCAAACTGCGCTGCCGCCAGATGGCCGTCCCGGGGCTAGGTCTCGTTCTGGCTAGTAGGAAGACGGTCTCAAAGTTTGCCTTCTTTAGGATAAATCAACGGCATCCATTATTTTTTTTCGGAAACACGGCAGGATTACTTTAGAAAAAGGGGGGGGCCGGCAGGGTGACCGGCCGCGCTAATGGGAAAGTTAAGGATTATTCCCACCAGACCAACCGCCATCTATTCCCTAACCGCCTCAAGGTGAGGCAGGGCTAAAACAGCCAAGGACCCAGGGGCAGGTACTGGCCGCAATTTTATTTGACAGACCTGGCGCGGCTGAATATATTTCAACTTGAGACCTCTACAAAATTCAGGTTGGGGGAGGGGGCTAAGGGCAAAATTAGCAGTCAGCGGTCAACTTTGGTTTTTCTTTATTAATGGCTGATACCTGACTGCTGAAAGCTGAGAGCCCGAGGTCCCTGGCCCTCCCCCCACCAGCCACCTTTCCCAGGTCTCAACTTGAAAGGCGGTGTAGCTCAGTCGGTTAGAGCATGCGGCTCATATCCGCAGTGTCCGGGGTTCGAATCCCTGCACCGCCACCAGTTTTACTCAATGCTTATTGAAGGATGCGGTATCATAAGAAAAATTTTAACCTGGGCCTTAGCAACGGTTTTTCTGTTGAGCCTTAAGGGAGCGGCCCTGGCCCAGAAGGAAGAGGCAGCCCCGGCAGTCAAACCCGAGGCGCCGGTCGGGCCGGTTGCCCCTGAGGCAAAGGCCCAAACCAAGGCCCAGAAAAAGAAGCTGGCCAAGAAGAAAAGGGGCAAAACCAAGAAGGTCAAAAAAGAGGCCGGGGAATAATAACCATCAGGGTCAAGGGTTCACCGAGCCCTGGAGTCCGGCAGGGGAGAAACTCAGGGCTCGCCTGCCCATGACTGACCCCAGAAAGTCAGGTTGTCGGGGAATTCTTATGAAAAAATTACTTTATTTCGCCACGTCGGGCATCTTCCTGTTAAGCCTCCAGGGCCCCGGTTGGGCCCAGAAAGAGGTTTCTCCTCCAGCAGTCCCCCCCATGTTGGAAGAACAACGACCTTTCCAAGAGCCGGAAGCCAAAGCGCCGGCCTCTCCTAAGGCGGAGGAAAAAGTCAAACCCAAAGGAAAAGTCAAGCCCGGCCCAAAAGCCCAGAAAGGGACCAAACTCAAAAAAACCGGTACCAAAAAAGAGCTGGCCGCCACTAAGAAAACGGGCCAGAAAACCAACAAGAAAGCCAGCAACAAAAAGAAAAAGGGGACGGCCAAACCGGAGCCCCAGGCCGCTCCCGATAATACCTAATATTTCCTGGGAGCCAACCGCCATCAGGAGATAAAAAGGGGGTTAGTCCATGAGCACCAAGAAAAAGACCGGTATTTTGCTGTTGATCATCATCTTCAGCTTTTCTGCCGCAGCCTTGGCGGCTGAAAAAGGGTTCCTCTGGGACGGCACCCATTGGAAAGAAATGACCACGGAAATCAGAGTGGCCTATATCAAGGGTATCGGCAACATGTCGGACTTTGAGGTGGCCATGGGCACCGGCGGCCGCGCGGGTTGTATCTCCCAGGCCTTCGTAACTGAGTTGAAGACCAAGTCCATTTCCCAAATCATCCAGGAGGTGGATAAGTATTACAAAGACAACCCTAACAAAACGGCCACGCCGGTCATCGAAGTAATTATGCGGCGGTGCACCGCCCTCTGCCCGCCCGAGGCCCCGGCCACGGCAAAACCCTAGACAGCAGCCCGGTGAGGCCGGATCAGCCTGAGTTTGACCTAGTGGGGAGCTGGGAAACCCGGGTGTATCTTTCAGGCCTGGCAGAGGCAAGGCTGTGTCAAGTCCCAGATTCGGTCAGGGGCTGACAGCCAGTTCCTCAAAGAAATCCGGGTAACCACCCCGGTGAACAAGGTTGCTTGGCGGCGGCAGCCCAAGGCTGAACCGCCGAAAATTCAGGGGGGAGAAAATGAAAAGGACGGTCATCCTGGTTTTGGTGGTGGCTTTAGTGCTGGGGGGGTGCTCCGGCATGTCTTCCACCTCGCAACGGGTTTTGAGCGGCGGCGCCATTGGCGCCAGCGGCGGCGCTCTGGTGGGCTGGGCCACGGGCTCCCCCGCGGTGGGGGCCGCGGTGGGTGGCGGCGCCGGCATGCTGGCGGGCTTTCTTTACGACCGCTACCAGAAATATCAAGGACGCTGAACCAGCCGGCCTAGCCCCTCCTTGATGCCGGCGGCGGGTCCTTTCCTCAACCGTCCCCGGCGAGATATTATCCTTTAAGGTCCCAGCAGCCGGGAGGCGTGTTTCTATCCAGCCCTATTATCAGCGGCTGGACGGAAAACGAAAATAACCGAAAGGCGAGGGATAAGAGCTTATGAAAATTAGATTAACGGCAGTGATCCTGGGGCTGGCTCTTATTGGGGCCGTGGCCGCCCAGGC
>Ga0154640_1012_pt1 | contig 10013 bp, 5 predicted proteins | sample Rifle2008BG13ft_FD_116069 | JGI IMG/M metagenome (GOLD analysis project Ga0154640, IMG submission 116069) | Deltaproteobacteria bacterium RBG_13_58_19 | reverse complement strand
TTTTTCATCGTCACCTCCTTGGGTGACGATTATAATGGGTTAACTGAATACGTCAAGCACTAAGTTAGCGCTTATGGGGGTGTGGGGGGAGGGCCAGTAGCACAGGCTTCCAGCCTGTACTCAGGTCCCTGGCTCTCCCCCCACTTAAAAACATTATTCTCTTTGCGGAGCAAAGGGAATAATCGGTTTATCTTAAATCAAGTGCCGGTGGGTTCCAGGTAGAGGACCTCGCTGGAGTCGTCATAGGCCAGGAGTTCGGCGTAGCGGCCCCAGTTGATCGCGGTTTCCAGTTGGCGTTCGGCCTCTTCCGCGTGAAATTCCAGTTCCAGGGCTTTTTGCACCACATCCCATTCCAGTTGCTTTTTATCAGCCGCGCCCAACATGCTCCGCAGCCATTGAAAGATGGGCAGCCGCCTAATCCGGGTGGCAAAGATTTCTTTCCGGGAGCGGATACTGGCTTCGGCAAAGGTCTCCCCCAGGGAAGTCAAGGTAATGTCCCCATAGGCCACGGTGGCGAACCCCATTAACTCCGCGGCCTCAATCAGGCGCAGCAGATCGTCGGAATTGACCTGAAGCTCCTGGGCCAGGGCGTAAATATCGGCCCGGTTGTTAGGGAGACCGTCCAGGTATTCCAACAACCCGGCCAGGTCATCGATGGTGATGTGGGGCAGGCTCCGGGTGCGCCCCGGCTCCCCGGGGGCGGTGCCCAGCTCTACGTGCTCCGGCTGGGTATGGCCGGCCAGGACCATATAGACCCGGTCCACCACATCGATAAATTTGGGGTCTTTGCGCTGGCGGGGATGGGCCAGTTCCACCTTCAGGTTCATTATCACCCGGCCGGGGTCTTTATCCATCACCACAATGCGGTCGGCCAGGAACACGGCTTCCTCAATATTGTGGGTGGCCAGAAGAATGGCCCGGGTGGGGATATTGCCGCCGGTCCAGAGTTCCAGCAATTCCCCCCGGAGAGATTCGGCGCTGAGGACGTCCAGGGAGGAGAAAGGCTCATCCAGACACAACAACTCCGGCTCCACCGCCATGGCCCGGGCAAAGCCCACCTTCTGGAGCATGCCCCCGGAAAGCTCCCGGGGATAGGCGGTCTCAAAGCCGTCCAGGCCGACCCGATCCAGCAGGTCGATGGCCCGGGCGGTTCGCAGTTTGGTGGGAATCCCCCGGGCCCGGAGGGCCACTTCCACATTTTCCTGAACGGTGAGCCAGGGGAAGAGGGCAAAGGTCTGGAAGACGATGGTGGCATGGGGGTTGACCCCTTGCAAGGCCCGGCCCCGGTAGAGCACCTGGCCGGCGGTGGGTGCTTGCAGGCCGGTGATAATCCTGAGCAGGGTGCTCTTGCCGCAGCCGGTGGGCCCGATTAAGGCGGCAAACTCCCCTTCCCTCAGGGTGAGGTTGACATCCTGGATGGCGGTGAAGCTTTGTTCCCCGGCACCGTAAATCTGGCTGATATTTTTGAGTTCCAGCAAATTGTTATCGGCAGCCATAATGCCTCATTCCAGGCGATATTCTTCTTCCGCCAGTCGATAGAAATATTGCCACACCAGGCGATTGATAGTCGCCACCGTCAGTAGCAAGCTAAGGGTGGCAGCCAGGAGCAAGGCATAATCCCCGGCCGCGGTGGCTTCGGCGATCAGGGCGCCGATGCCCGTGGTCTTAAAGGTCCGGCCGCCGAACTGGGTGTATTCCGCCACGATACTGGCGTTCCAGGCCCCGCCCACGGCAGTGATGGCCCCGGTAATGGCATAGGGAAAGATGGCCGGCAAGATCAGGGTGCGCCACCGTTCCCACCGGCCTAATTGTAACAGGGTGGAGGTATATTTCAACTCCTGGGGAATGGCGCTGGCTCCGGCAATGATGTTAAACAAGAGGTACCACTGGGTGCCCAAGAGCATGAGCAGGACCGCGGCCATATTTAATCCTCCCGGCAGCCCCAAGACCAGGAGCAAGAGCACCGGGAAGAGGGCGGTGGCGGGCACCGAGGCGATAATCTGCACCAGGGGTTGCAGCCAGACCGCCAGTCGCTGGTTGGTGCCGATGGCCACTCCCAGGGGCACGGTCCAGGCCAGGGCGATGCTCAAAGCGGCCAGCACCCGAAGCAGGGTGGCCGATAAGCCCACGCCGATGCTGCCCCATTGTTTTAGGGAAACGGTCCCTAACATCTGCCCGGCTTGATAGGCTTCGTAAAGCAAACCTAAGCCCACTAGAATTCCCAAGAGATACCAGGGCCGCAGGCGTCGGAGTTTAGCCCCCCCCTGCTCCACCGGGAGAGGAAAACGGGACATTAGCCAGTCATCCAGCCACCGGGCCGTCGGGCGGAGGATGGCCCGGTGGAGCAGATTGATGAGAGTGGAATTGCGGAAAACATCATAGAACCAGGAGGCAGGCGGGTTTTCACTCTCCACCATCTGCATCTTAAAGCGCTCCGACCAGGCGAGTAGGGGCCGCCACACCAATTGGTCCAGGGCCACGATGCTAAGCACCAGGGCGCAAAGGCCCCAGGCAATGGCGGTGAGATCTCCTTGATTGGCGGCTTCCTGGAGATAGGCCCCCAGGCCGGGCAGGCGAAAGTTCCGCTCCCCGGCGCTGAAGATTTCTGCCGCCATCAGGAAAAACCAGCCTCCGGCCCAGGAAGCCATGCTGTTCCAGATCAGGGAAATGGCGGCAAAGGGCAGCTCCAAGGTCTTGAAGCGCAGCCAGGTGTTAAAGCCGAAGATGGTGCTGGCTTGGAACAAGGTGCGGGGGATGGTGGTCAAGGATTGATACCAGGCAAAGGTCAGGTTCCAGGTCTGGCTGGTGAAGATCAAAAAGATGGAAGAGAGTTCCAGGGCCGCCTGCTGGGGGAAGATGGCGCTGAAGCTCAATAAAACCAGAGGTAAAAAGGAAAGAATGGGGATGGTCTGTAAGACATCCAGCAAGACCAGCATGATTCTTTCCATCTGGCGATGGTTGGCGGCCAGAGAGCCATACACCATGGAGAATACCACGGAAAGGAGATAGGCGGCAAACATGCGTCCCAGAGACAGACTGGCATAATAGGGCAAGACCCCGGGAGAGAGGTTGATCTCCGGCCCCTGAATAATTTCCGGCGCGGCCAGGCCCACCCGGATACCGGCATAAATCAGCACCGCGATGCCTAAAAATACCACCCCGTCGCCCCAGGACAGGGGACGCAGGATCGGCCGGGCGATCTGGAAGAGGCGGGGGGATAATTTCATGCCAGCACCAGAGGATCAAAGGGATGGAATGCCAAAGCTTTACCGTTATCTTCCGTTTTTCGCAAGAATACAATAATATTCTATAAGCAATTAAGGGGAAAGCCGCCGGGGGGATTTTGTCCTCCCTTAGCCTCGGCTCAAGGGTGATGGTCTCTGGTCCAGGCTCAACTGCCCAGGAGGAAGCTCAATTCTTTCTGGTTATAAATATCAAGTCAGAAAATTATGAAAAATTAGGCGGAGGTTAAATGCCTGCTTGGGATCGCTGGCATCAGGTGGTTTTTTTAGGGTTCATCCTGTGGTGGTTGACCTTATCTCCCCTGGCGGGGGCCCAGGAACCAGCGCGTCCCCCCGAAAAGGTGGCCGCGCCGGCCACTTCTCCCGAGGCCTTACCTCGCCTCTTTGCCGAAGGGGCAGTTGCCCTGGAAAAGGAACTCACCGTCTTAAAGGCCCGAACTGCCGCGGCCTTTCGGGCTTTGTCCCGGGCCGAGAAAGAAACCCGGGAGCACCAGGCCGCCCTGGCCGCGCTGAAGGCCTCATTGGCCGTAAAAAGTCTCCCTTTATCCCAGGCGGAAGAAGCCGTCAAGAACTATAGCCTTAAGGAAGAGAGGGTCGGCGCCCGCCTGAAAGAGTTGGCCCAGGAGATTGACACTTTAAAAAAGGAGCAGGCCGCCAAGGAAACTTCTCAAGCTACCCTGAAGGGAGAATTAGCCCGGCTCCAGGCCGGCGGGCCGGCAGTGGCCCGATCCCGGGAGATTAAGGCATCTTTCCAAAGATACCAGAGCCTGGCAACCCGGCACCAAGCGGCATCTGCTTTATTGCTCCAGACTTTGCAGAAAGAAAATCAGATTCTGGAGAAGGATCGGCTGCTCCTGGCCGAGTCCCTGGCCGAGCTGAAAAAATATGGGGAGGAGACCTGGAAGGCGGAACTTTTGAAACGCCAGACTCCGGTCTCTTTTTGGCAAGAGGTGGTTCTTATCGCCCAAACTCTCCTGGCCTTACCGGGGCAAGGCTATGGGTGGCTGCAAGACCTCCTTCATTCCGGGCGCTGGTACCTCTTTATTAAAGATCATCTGGCTCCTTTGATCGGTCTCATCGCCTCCCTCCTACTCCTCGCCTGGGGGACGCGCCGGGGCGCGGCTTGGGCCCTGCCAACCTTGGTCCATTACCGCACCCGAGCCCAAACCAAAGACCTCCGGGCAGTCCTGGACCTGGGGAGGATTCTGGCGGCCAACCTCTTTCTCCTGGGCTTGATTTTTTGGGCCGGTTTGGCCCTGGTCATCCTGGGTTGGTGGCCCAGCCCGGTGACCCGCAGCCTTTTTTACCTGCTCATCACCCTGGTGGCCTGGCGGTTGGGGAGCCGGGTGGCGCAGGTGATCTTTGCCCGGGAACCTGAAGGCCTTTTGGCCCTGGATAAAGGCACCGCCCGCTTCTATCGTGGTTATCTCCGGATTTTTCTGGCTTATCTGCTCCTGGGTTTTTGGGTCCTGAAAAGCGCTGAACTGCTTACTTTCCCCGAGGCCAGCCGCGATCTTCTAGAACATCTGTTTGGGGTAGGCTTCCTGGCCTGGGCCCTGTGGCTCGGTCGCCGTCCCTATCTGGCCAAACTTCTGCCCGAGCTGCCCGGTCCGGCCTGGTTCCGGCGCCTGGGGGTCATGCTCACCTTAAGAGGCCTGGTGTTGCTGCTCCTGAGCGTGATTATTCTCGCGGCTCTCTTGGGATTTCATAACCTGGCCGGTTATATGACCGAAGCCACCGCCTGGACCGGGGCGGTGCTCCTCATGTTGTGGCTGTTGTGGCTCGCGGTTGACAAGATCCTCCACCATCTGCTCCACCCCGAGAGGGGTTGGACGGTGAAGAAATTCCCGGAACAGGCGGAATTGCTCCAGAGGTTTTACCGATTGGCCGACCAGGGGATCATGGTCATCCTGGTGGCGGCCTTGATCATGGGAACCCTTTGGGCCTGGGGTCTGAAATCCGAAAGTCTGCTCCGGTCCTTGAACTGGCTGAATTGGGGGCCGAGTTTAGGTTCCCTGCGACTCACGCCCCTCAATTTGCTCTTGACCGGGCTGGTCATCTACCTGGGTCTTTTGGGGTCCCGCTTTACCCGCAGCTTATTGGCAGTGCACGTCTTTCCCCGCACCGGTTGGGATACCGGCATTCAATACACCATCTCCACCAGCCTGCATTACCTCATCTTAACCATAACGGTATTGCTGGTCTTGAGCATCCTGGGCTTTCCCTTGCTCAATCTGGCCCTGGTGGCCGGCGGTTTGGGAGTGGGCCTGGGGTTTGGCCTGCAAAATATCGTCAATAATTTTATCAGCGGCCTGATCCTCCTGTTTGAGCGGCCCATCAAAGTGGGGGACTTGCTCGTTATTGACGGGCAGTGGGGCCGGGTCAAGGAGATCCGCGTCCGCAGCACCATCTTCCAAACCATGGACCGGGCTGTCCTGATCATCCCCAACTCGGAGATCCTTTCCGGCAAGATCACCAATTGGACCCATTATGGCCGGGGGCCGGCCCGGCTTACTCTGCAGGTGGGAGTATCGTACCAGGCCGATGTCCGCCACGTAACCCAAGTCCTCGAGGAAGTCTGCACCGCCAACCACCGGGTGCTGACCGAGCCGCCGCCCCAGATCTATTTCCAGGCCTTCGGCGACAGTTCCCTGAATTTTATCCTCCGGGTGTTTATCCCCTCACCGGAGCCGGCTCAGATGAATGCCGCCACCCACGAACTGAACCAGGCCATCTTGGAGGCCTTCCAGAAGCATGGCATTGACATTCCCTTTCCCCAAAGGGATCTCCATCTCAAGAATTGGCCGGCCCTCCCTGGCGGCAACGTCCCCTTTCCTCCGGTAAAGTAAAAGTGAGGGCCACTTTCCCCCAAACCAGGCGGCTAAAGGAGGCGGTGGCCGGATTGGGGGCCACCTTGAGTAACGTCCAGACCCTGGCCGGGGATGGCTCCGATCGCCGTTTCTACCGGCTGGCCGGGGACCCCTCCTTGATCCTCCTTTACCAGCCTCACCCTCCCGGCCGGGGGGTCAATGAAAATGATTCCTATTTCTCTTTAGGCCGTCATCTCCGGACCCAGGGCGTGCCGGTGCCGGAGATCTATGCTTACTCAAGGGAAGAGGGCTGGCTCCTCCTGGAAGACCTGGGAGACTTAAGTTTGGAGGTAGTCATTAAGAACGCCTCCGGGGAAGAGGCAATCCGCGGCTGGTATAACCAGGCCTTGGCGGTGTTGGTCCGGATGCAGCTCAAGGGCCGGGAAGGCTTTGATCCTTCCTGGTGCTTTGATACCCCGGTAATGGATCGGTCTTTTTTGTGGGAGCGGGAATGCACTTACTTTGTCCAGGCCTTCCTCCAGGGCTACCTGGGCCTGGAAGTGGACCCGGCAGACCTGGCCCCCGACTTTGACCGCCTCCTTGAAGGAGCACTCCCCCGGGAGGCCGCTTATTTCCTGCATCGGGATTTCCAATCCCGGAACCTGTTCATCAAGGGCGGCGCTTTAAGAGTCATTGATTTCCAGGGAGGGCGGTTGGGACCCCTGGGTTATGACGTGGCCGCCCTGCTCATCGATCCCTACGTGGCTTTAAGTCCGGTTTGGCAAGAAGAATTATTGAATAACTACCTAAATCTGCTGAAAGAACGGCTGCCGTTAGATCTTCTGGAATTCCGGGAGCAATACTATCATCTGGCCTTAGGCCGCAACCTGCAAATCCTGGGGGCCTTCGGCTTTCTGACCCGGGTTAAGGGCAAAGATTATTTTGCCGGGTACATCCCCGACGCCCTCACCGGCCTGCGCCGGCGCCTGCAGGAACGGCCCGGGGAGTTCCCCCGCTTAGAGAAAGTCCTGGCCGGCATGGCAGGTTAAAAGAGATGGTTGGTGGGGGGAGGGCCAGGGATTTATCTGGGGGAAAAGGGGAAGAGGCGAAAAGATAGATAAAGATTTTCTAGAGCATTTCCCTTTTCCCTCTCCTCCCCTCATTTAGCTCCCTCCCCCCACCAGAATTTTGCCGAGCCCCCTGGTTAGATGGTTATTGAAGAGCTCTTCATAATATAATAGAGTTTATCTCAAAGACTTTCCGGGAAAGGAAAAGCCAAAGGCAAGGCATGAACCCCGCCATCTTTCGGGAATATGACATCAGGGGGCTGGTGCAGCCGGACCTCACTCCTGACAAGGTCTATCTCTTGGGTCGGGCCCTGGGCACCTATTTTCACCGCCAGGGCCGGAAGCGCCTGGTGCTGGGCCGGGATTGCCGCCTGAGTTCCGAGTCCTTGTCCGGCCTGATGAGCGAGGCCCTGGTAGCCAGTGGCTGCCACTTGATCGATATCGGCGTCTGTCCCACCCCGGTCCTTTATTTTGCCGTGCGCCAGTTTCAGGCGGACGGGGGGGTGATGGTCACGGCCAGCCATAATCCCCCGGAGTTTAACGGGTTTAAGATTTGCCGCGGCTATCACACTATTTTCGGGGCTGAAATCCGGAAATTGCTGGAACTGGCCCTGGCCGGGGATTTTATCTCCGGCTCCGGCAGTTGCGAGTCTCAGGAGGTAATGGGGACCTATCAGGACTATCTGCGGCAGAATCTCACCATCTGCCGCCCGATGCGAGTGGGCCTGGACGGCGGCCATGGCACCGCCGGGCCGGTGGCGGTGTCTCTCTTCCGGGCCCTGGGGTGCGAAGTCTACCCCCTGTATTGCGAAATTGACGGTAATTTTCCCGCCCACCTGCCGGACCCCACCGTGGTGGCCCACCTGAAGGATTTGCAGGAGTTGGTGCGCCGGGAGGCCCTGGACGTTGGTGTGGCCTTTGATGGGGATGGGGACCGTCTCGGGGTGGTGGGTCCCCAGGGAGAGGTGATCTGGGGGGATCAGTTGTTGGTCTTATTTGCCCGGGAGATTTTAAAGACCCATCACGGGGCCACCATCATCGGCGAAGTCAAATGTTCCCAAAACCTTTATGACGATGTGGCCCGCCATGGGGGCCGCCCCCTCATGTGGAAGACCGGCCATTCCCTCATCAAACAAAAAATGTTGGAAGAAAAGGCCCTGTTGGCCGGGGAGATGAGCGGGCACCTCTTCTTCGCCGATCGTTATTTCGGCTATGATGACGCAATTTATGCCGCCGGCCGCCTGTTGGAGCAATTGGCCGCCACGGACCGGACCATCACCCAGTTGCTGGCGGACCTGCCTCCCACCGTAGTTACTCCGGAGATTCGCTGGGATTGCCCGGATGAGACCAAATTTCAGGTAGTGGAAAATTTAAAATCCCATCTGGCCGGAAAAATCCCTTTCATCGATCTAGATGGGGTGCGCCTTAATTTTGCCGATGGCTGGGCCCTGGTCCGGGCCTCCAATACCCAGCCGGCCCTGGTCCTCCGGTTTGAAGCCGCCACTCCCGAGGGGCTCCAAGAGATGCAGACCCTGGTGGAAGGCCTGTTGCAGGACGAACTGGCCGCCTTAGGAGTGGGATGATGCCCTCGGGCCAGGCCAAGGTTCCCTTGTTCGGGGTGGTCCTGGCGGGTGGTTCCGGCACCCGTTTCTGGCCTTTGAGCCGCTCCCAATATCCCAAGCAAGTCCTGCGGTTGTTGGGCTCCGACTCCATGCTCCAGGCCACCATTGCCCGGCTCCTGCCCCGGATTCCCTTGACGCGGATGGCAGTGGTGACCAACGCCTCCCAGGAGGAGGTCATCCGCCTGGAGCTTTACCAAAAAGGCTGGGACGAAGTCCATCTCTGGTTGGAGCCGGTGGGCCGTAATACCGCAGCCGCCGTGGGACTGGCCGCGGTGCGCCTCCGGGCCCGAGACGAAGACCCGGTCATGGCGGTCTTTCCCGCCGACCATTACATCCGGGACCAGGACCGTCTGCTTGAGGCCCTGGATATCGGCGCTAAATGGGCTGAGCAGGGTTATCTGGTAACTTTCGGGATCTTGCCTTCCCGGCCGGAAACCGGCTATGGTTATATTCAGGCCTCCGAGCCTCTGGATACTGCCCCTCCAGTTTATAAGTGCGCTAAATTTATTGAAAAACCTGACCTGACCACCGCCGCCGCCTTTCTAGCGGAGGGCAATTATTACTGGAACAGCGGCATCTTCATGTTCCGCCGGGATACCGTCCTTAAGGCCTTAGCCCGGCACCTGCCGGAATTATCCCAAGGTCTTGAGTCCTTGACCCACCAGGATCACCCCGAGGCGTTGGCCGAGATTTATCCAGGGCTTCCCAATATCTCCCTGGACCACGGCATCCTGGAGCGGGCCGACAACGTGGTGGTGGTGCCGGTGGATATGGGCTGGAGTGATCTCGGCACCTGGGGGGCCTTCCTGGAATTATTTCCCCCGGATGACTCCGGCAATGTGGTCCAGGGCCGCATCTTGGACCGGGCCAGCCGAGATTGTCTCCTGTATGCCCAGGATCGCTTGGTAGGGACTATCGGCCTCAGCAATCTCATCGTGGTGGATACTCCCGATGCTACCCTGATCTGCCATCGGGAGCGGGTCCAGGAAGTTAAGGATTTGGTAGCTGCCTTGGACCGGCAGAACTGTATCGAAACCAGGCAACACGCTACCGTGCAGCGTCCCTGGGGTTATTACACGGTAATGGACGATGGTCTTGGTTACAAAGTCAAACAGATTGAGGTATTGCCGGGAAAGAGGCTGAGTCTCCAGATGCATCGCCACCGGGCGGAGCATTGGGTGGTGGTCCAAGGTGAGGCCCAAGTGACCATCGGCCGGGAAGTGAAAAAGGTTCTGGCCAACGAAAGTGTCTTTGTTCCGGCCATGACCGCCC
>Ga0154640_1069_pt2 | contig 10017 bp, 7 predicted proteins | sample Rifle2008BG13ft_FD_116069 | JGI IMG/M metagenome (GOLD analysis project Ga0154640, IMG submission 116069) | Deltaproteobacteria bacterium RBG_13_58_19 | reverse complement strand
AGGATGTTCAGGCCAAGTTCAACTATATCCCCCCGGAGGCCATGACGGCCGTCTGCGATCATTTAGGCGTGCCGCTCTCCCGGGGCTGGGCGGTGGTCACCTTCTATAAATCCTTCAGCCTGGAGCCCAAGGGGGAACATGACGTCGCCGTCTGTCTGGGGACGGCCTGTCACGTGCGGGGGGCCCGCAACGTTTACGACAAGTTTCGGCGGGACCTGGGGATTGCCGACGAGGAAGGCACCACCCGGGACCTCAAATTCTCCCTGCGCCAAGTCCGGTGCCTGGGGTGCTGTTCCATGGCCCCGGTGGCCCAGATGGATGAGGAGATTCACGGCAATCTCAGCCAACGCAAAGCGGGAAGCCTTCTCCGGTTATACCGTAAGAGGTAGCGGCCATGCAGATAAAAAGTATCGACGACTTAAATCAGGCAAAAGTGGCCGGCTTGGCCCAGCTTTACCCGGATAAACCCAAAATCCTGGTGGGCATGGCCACCTGTGGGCTGGCAGCCGGCGCCCAGCGGGTCTTTGACCTGCTGCGCCAGAAGGCCCAGCAAGAGCATTGGGATGGGACGGTGGAAAAGACCGGCTGCATCGGCTTTTGCTACAAGGAGCCACTGGTGGACGCCATCTTCCCCGGTAAGCCCCGGGTCACCTATGAAGAGGTAACCCCGGAGATTGCCGCGACCCTTTGGGAGGAGCTGGCTAAGGGAAAAATCCCGGAAAAACAGGTCATGGCCAGGCTGGACGTGGACGAAATGGTCTTGAACGGGGGACCCCGGAAACTTTACAAAGGCAAGCTGAAAGGCTTCCTGGCCAAAACCCCCCGTTATGAAGATTTAGACTTTTTCAAATTGCAGCGTCACATCGCCATGCGCAACTGCGGCTTCATCGACCCGGACAACCTGCTTCACTACGTGGCTCGCGGCGGCTATTTCGCCCTTTATAAAGCCTTAACCGAAATGACCCCGGAAGACACCATAGACGCGGTGACCAAGGCAAATTTGCGGGGCCGGGGGGGCGGCGGCTTCCCCACCGGGGTGAAGTGGGCTTCCTGCCGCAAGGCTAAGGGCTGGCCCAAGTACGTGCTGTGTAACGCCGACGAGGGCGACCCCGGTGCTTACATGGACCGCAGCCTCATCGAAGGCGACCCTCACTCCATCCTGGAAGGAATGCTCCTGGGCGCCTATGCCATCGGCTCCAGTGAGGGCTACGTCTATGTGCGGGCCGAATATCCCCTGGCAGTCAAAACCTTACAGCGGGCCATCCTCTCGGCCCGGGAAGCGGGGCTCCTGGGGGATAACATCTTAGGCACCGGCCTTTCCTTCGACATCAAGCTCAACCTGGGAGGCGGCGCCTTCGTCTGCGGGGAGTCCACCGCGCTGATGACCTCCATTGAGGGCAAGCCCGGCGAGCCCCGAGCCAAGTACGTCCACACGGTGGACAAGGGGCTGTGGAACCGCCCCTCCAATCTGAATAACGTGGAAACCTGGGCCAACGTGCCGGTGATCATCGCCAAGGGCGCGGACTGGTACCGGGATATCGGCACCGAAGGGAGCAAGGGCACTAAGATCTTTTCCCTGGTGGGCCGGGTGAAGAACGTGGGGCTGGTGGAAGTCCCCATGGGTGTCAGCATTAAAGAGATGGTCATGGACATCGGCGGGGGGGTGCCGGAAGCCAAGGAATTTAAGGCCATTCAAATCGGCGGACCCTCGGGGGGCTGCATTCCCAGGGAGCACTGGGACCTGCCCATCGACTTTGATTCTCTTTGGGACGCCGGCGCCATAATGGGCTCCGGCGGCATGATCGTCATGGACAACTCCACCTGCATGGTGGATGTGGCCAAGTTTTTCCTGGACTTCCTCATCGACGAATCCTGCGGCAAGTGTATTCCCTGCCGCCTGGGGTTGAAGCGCATGCGGGAACTCCTGGAGGAGTTCTCCACCGGCAAGGGCTCCCTGGAGGACCTGGAGGAGCTTAAGTCCCTCTCCGAGGCGGTGAAGGACGGGTCTCTGTGCGCCCTGGGCGGCTCGGCTCCCAACCCGGTCCTCACCACCCTGCGCTATTTCCGAGAGGAATATGAGGCTCACATTCTGCACCGGAAGTGCCCGGCGGCAGTCTGCAAGGAGTTAATCACTTATAGCATCAGCCCGGAGCTGTGCAACGGCTGCACCGCCTGCGTCCAGGAATGCCCCCAGGGCGCCATCGCCGGGACCAAGAAGGAACCCCACACGCTCAACGCTTCCCTGTGCATCAAGTGCGGCGCCTGTTTTGAGGTCTGCAAGTTCGGCGCGGTGGCGGTAGCCTGAAAGGAGGGGATATGATCCCGTTTACCATCAACGGCAAAGAAGTCGAGGGAGAGGAAGGCTGGACCATCCTGGAAGTGGCCCGGTGGCAGGGCATCGACATCCCCACTCTCTGCCACCACGGGGCGCTGGAGCCCTACGGGGCCTGCCGCCTGTGCGTGGTGGAAGTGGACGACGGCCGACGCACCCGGGTAGTGATCTCCTGCATGTACCCCATCAAGGCGGGCATCAAGGTGCAGACGGAAACCCCCCGGGTGGCCAACGTGCGCCGCTGGATCGTGCAGCTCTTGCTGGACGAAAGCCCGGAGGCGCCCAAAATCCAGGAACTGGCCAAGGCCTTTGGGGTGACCCCCTCCCGGTTCAAGAAAAGCGGGGTGGACTTTGCCTGTCATCTCTGCGGCTTGTGTGTGCGGGCCTGCGAGGAGGTGGTGGGGGTACAGGCCGTCACTTTCGGCAACCGGGGCCTGCGTAAAGAAGTCACCAGCCCTTTCCACGCGGTCAGCAAAGAGTGCCTGGGGTGCGGCACCTGTGTCTATATCTGTCCCACGGGGGCCATGGACCAGATGTTCCAGCAGGTTAAAGGGTAGCGTGGCCGACCCGGAGACCCGGGCGGAAAAAGGAGAACGCCATGAACACTGAAAGCAAAATGGGCATCTTCCTGTGCGAGTGCGGGGGGAAGATCAGCAACCGTATCGATTTGGCGCATGTGTGCGACCTGCTCCGGTACGAGCCCTGGGGCCACCTGGGCATCTACCCCTATCCTTGCCTGGCTCCGGGACTGGCGGCCATGCAGCAGGAAATCCGGAGCAAGGGGTTGAACCGCATCCTCATCGGCGGCTGCTCCTCGCGGCTCATGAAGAAGCGCTTCACCGCCGGTCTGGCTCCGGCTGGGATCGAAAAGCACCAGGTGGAGATGATCAACCTGAAAGATCACGTGGCCGCAGTGCACGAAGCCTCCCCCCAGGAACTGGCCCGGAAGGCCGCAGCCTTGATTTCCGGCGGTCTGGCCAGCCTCAAGCTCCTGGAACCTTATGAACCGGTGCCCCTGAGCTTTGAAGGACCGGCTCTCATTGTGGGCGGCGGTATTTCCGGCTTCGCCGCGGCCCGGGAACTGGCCCGCCAGGGCATGGAATCCATCATCTTTGCCAAGGCCCAGACTCCGGAACGGGTGCTGGATGATCTTCACCGGACCTTTCCCGGTTGCCGCCTCTTCTGCGGGGACCTGGGGGAACTCCTCCGGGAGGTGTTCACCACCCCTGAAGTCAAAGTGATGCCGGAGCAACCCATCGACTATATTGTTGGCGGCGTGGGGGACTACCGCCTGGGACTGCGGCAGCCGGACGGCAGCGTCACCGAAGTGCCCGGCGCGGCCATCGTCGTCGCCCTGGACCAGGAGTACGGCCCGGCGAACATCGACTACATCGGCGGCGGTGAGCAGGTGTGCGACTTGCTGGAGTTGGAGGACCGGCTGGTGGAGGGAGTGGAAATGAAAGCCGGCAAGGTAGTCTTCTATGTGAACAGCCCCGAGCACGGCCCGGCCGCCCAGAAGTTCGCGGCGGTGGCCGCCTGGCGGGACAGCCTGTTGCTGACCCGGGAGAACCCCCAGATGAAGCCCACGGTCCTCTATCCGGCCAATATCACCCTGCCCCTCACGGGCGCCGACCTGGTGGAGGCCCGGGCCCACGGCATCGGGCTTCAATCTTATGCCCCGGCGGTGCACCCGGTGGTCCAATCCGGCTATCTGAGCTTTGTAAGTCCCGCCGATAACCTGGAACATGACCTGGAGTGGGACACCCTGGTGGTGCCTGGAGTGCCGGGCGACCCGGCCGGCCAGGCTCAGGAACTGCTCCGCTGGCTCCCCATTTACCCGGAAAACGGCGGCCGGCTGAAAAAGAGCCACATCAAATTCTGGCCCGATCAGCTCCCCGATGAGTCACTCTTTTTTACCGGCTCAGCCGGGGGCGCCTGTGATGTGCACGACGTGTTGCAACAGGGAAAAAAGGCGGCCCGGGGAGTGTTGCGGCTGCGGGAAAAGGCCCTTCAGGGCAAACTGGTGAGCCCGGTGGTGGTGCACGTGGATAAAGACTTGTGCGAGGGCTGTGGTCTGTGCACCGAGATCTGCCCCTGCGGCGGCGTGGAACACGTCAAGCCGGGAAGCGGGCCGGTGCCCCGGGATGTGGACAACCACCTCTGCAGCGGCGGCGGCACCTGTGCGGCCACCTGCCCTTATGAAGCCATCAAGGTGCTCAACAGCACCGCCCAGCAACTGGAGGCCCGCATCAAGGCCATTGTCACCCAGATGCAGGAAAACGAGATCCTGGGCTTCGTCTGCGGCTGGGGCGGCCTGGCCTCCGCCGAACAGGCCGCAGTTAAAGGTCTTACCTACCCCCAGGGTATTTATCTCATCCCGGTGAACTGCCTGGGATCCCTGGACCCCTTCATTCTGTCCATGGCCTTTCTGAACGGCGTCAAGGGCATCCTTCTGGCCGGCTGTACCCCCACCCATTCCTGCCACTACCACTACGGCATCGACCACTGCTGGTATCGGGTCAACGCCATGAAAAAGCTCCTATCCCTGGCGGGCCTGGAGCGGCGGCGGATCGCCCTGGGCTATGTGGAAGTCAACGAGCCGGAATCCCTGGTGCGCATGGTGGAGTCCCAGATGGACACCCTGGAACAACTGCCGAGCCTACCCCGGGACGACAAGACCAAGGCCAGGCTGTGGGCCATTCACGCCACCATGCACCGGCCCCGGGTGCGTTGGGTCCTGGGGACGAGCTTACGGAGGCCGACTGAGAAGGTGTTTCCCGGGTCCCAGTTCAACGCCGTGGATGCGGACGAAACTATGCTGGACGTCCTCAAGGAGGAATACACCGTCTCCCGGATTTTCAAGGCCTTGACCGACCAGGCGCTCAATCCGCCTGAACTGGCCCGGGTTTTGGAAGAGCCGGTGAAAAATCTTACCCCAATTCTGACGGATATGGTCAAAGACGGCCGCATCTTCACCAAGGGTTGGGAGAAGGGCTATCCCCTTTATGCCCTGGGTAAGAAATGAGTGGTCAGAAATATACCGTGATCAAAGGTCCCAGACCCACGTTCCGGCTCATTGAGGCTTTAAGGCGACCCAAGAAGTTCAGCCCAGAGCATGGCCGGAACTTGGGTTGACTGGGCGGGAGGACCTCATGAAAACTTTTGCCGATCTGATCCAGGAGGTCCAAGAACCGGGCCTCTGCCACCAATGCGGTGGTTGTGTGGCGTTTTGTACCGCCATCAATTACGGGGCCCTGGAGTTGGGAGCGGACGGCAGACCGCGCTTCAGTAATATCGAAAAATGCATCGAGTGCGGCATCTGCTATTCCATCTGTCCGGTAATCCATGAGCTGGACGAAGACACCAAAAAACTGGTCTTCTGGAGCGCCCCCATGGGCCGCATCATGGGGAACGCCGTGGCCCGGGCTACCAGCCCGAAGGTAAGGGCCCAGGCCACCGACGGGGGGGTGGTAACCGCCCTCTTGCTCCATCTGTTTGACCGGGGCCGCATCGAGGCGGCTATCGTCAGCAAAACGACCGGACCCTTCCAGCGCCAGCCCTGGCTGGCTCTCTCCCGGGAGGACATCGTCGCCGCGGCGGGGTTCCACTTCGACACCCTCCCCAGCATCAAGCATCTCTCCGATGCCTACACCACCTATTCCCCCTCCATCGTGGGACTGAGCGATGTGGCCAAGAAACCCTTAAAAAGGGTGGCATTTGTGGGGACGCCTTGCCAGATCAATACCTTACGGCGCATGGAGGTTCTGGGAGTGGTGCCTTCCGATGCCATTCGATTCCATTTCGGTCTGTTCTGCGCCGGCAATTTCCAGTTCGGCCCGGAGCAGCGTCAGCGCCTGGAACAGCTCGGCAATTTTACCTGGGCCGAGGTTAATAAAGTCAATCTCAAAGAAGAACTATTGATCCACTTAAATAACCAGGAAATCCGCGCCATCCCCTTGAACCAACTTGATTTTATGAAGCGGCATGCCTGCCAGTTCTGCGGCGATTATGCCGGGGAATTTGCCGACCTTTCCTTCGGGGGCATCGGCGCGCCTGAGGGCTGGACCACGGTCATCATTCGCTCGCCCCTGGGGCGGGCGGTCTTGGCCGATGCCAGGGGGGTAGATATCGAGTTGTACAATTATCGGGAAGATCCCGCCCTGATGCCCCAGGCCATGGCCAAGGTCCTGGAGTGGTCCGAAAAGAAAAAGCGATCTGCCGCAGAGTATCACCAACAACTGGAAAAGAAGGCCGTCTAATTGAACGTCCAGGCGGACTTTTTGCCGGTCAAAGCAAAGTGAGAATGGTGGAATTTCCGGGGGGAAGGCGATGGCGCCTTCCTTCCCCGGACCGCCGGGCGGCGGGAACACCCCGCCGCCCGCTTCCCCTAAATCTGGAACTTCCCCATCTCCTAAATTGCGTCCCCGGGGAGATCCAGGGCGAGGGACAAGATGACCGGTGGAGGGAGGGCAATTAACAGTGAGCAGTGAGCAGTGAGTGGCAAGTGATCCGCTATTTTTCTCTACTACTTTCCAATTTACTATTTTTTTCCAAGGCAAGATATTCTACTAGCTCGCCCCAGGCAGGGGCAGAGTTTCTTACCACGCCCGGAGGTGTCAGGTGCAGGCGGCACATCAGCCTCTCACCTGACCCACCACGAAGGAGCGGTGCTGGCCTGGAGTTATTTGGTTAGGCTGTCGGCTAACGGATAACCTGGTCACTAATGGTCTGGTAGGTCCAAGATCTCCTTAGTGTCCGACCCGGAAATTAAGCAAGGCTTTTTTGCCCGGCCCGTCAGGGCGAGAACCTTATGGACCAGGGAAGAGCTAATCTCTGACTGAGACCGGCCCCCACCGGGAAGCGCAAGTGATCCGGCCTCATTGTCTTTACCATCCACAATCTCAGTCAATTGCCCGACAAAATCCTTCATCTGTTCCGCCTGGGCGTTGAGTTCTTTCGAAACCGAAGCCGATTCCTCCGCATTGGCCGCCACCTGCTGGGTGACAGTGTTCATTTCATTCACGGCTTTGTTGATCTGATCAACCCCCTGGGCCTGTTCGGTGGAGGCCACGGCAATCTCCGCCACCAGTTCCTTGACTTTGCCGGTGCCGGTGGAGACCTGCTTGAAGGATTCCGTGGTTTTATCCACTAGATCTGAGCCTTCTCTTACTTTGTTCACCGTCCCTTTAATGAGGTCGGCGGTATTCCTGGCCGCCTCGGCAGCCCGCATGGCCAGGTTCCGCACTTCATCGGCCACCACCGCGAACCCGGCTCCGGCCTCACCCGCCCTGGCCGCTTCTACCGCCGCGTTCAGGGCCAGCAAGTTGGTCTGAAAGGCTATTTCATCGATGGTCCTGACAATTTTGGAGGTCTCGGTGCTGGCGGCGTTAATCTCTTGCATGGAAACAGATAACTGCAACATGGATTCTTTGGCCTCTTCCACGATCCGGGCCGTCTCTGCTGTGAGCACATTGGTCTGTTGAGAATTGTCGGCATTGTTACGAACCATGGAGGCAGTTTCCTCCAACACCGCCGCCGTACTTTCTAACGAAGCCGCTTGCTTGGACGTGCCGTGAGCCAACTCCTGGCTGGCTGCCGATATTTGCTCGGAAGCCGCGGCTACCTGCTGGGACGCATCCCGTAATCCGGTCACTACCCGTTGAATGGGTCGGGTGATGGACTTGATGATCAGGTAGGCCAGAAAGATGATGAGAGTGAAGGCTATTACCGCAATCAGGCCGAATTTCCAGGTTACGCGCTGATAATTTCTCTCTGAAGCCAGAAAGCCGTCTTGGCTTTTCTTTAGCTCCAGGGCATCCAGTTTTTCGATTTCCTGGATGATGGCATGGTATAATTGCTCCACGGTCCCCATATACATGGAGGCGGCGGAAGAATCCGCGGTCAGAACGTCAAACATGTTGGCGAGGAGCTTCTCATATTTGGCGAGATTATCCGCGATACGCAGATACGATGTCTTTTCTAAGGAGTCCGAAACCTCTTTGGCGCTTTTTTGCACACGGCCGAGGAGTTCTTTTAAACCGGCCATCGTCTCCTGGATAAGCTTGTCGACTTTTTCCCGGCCATACCCGCTGCTATCCCAGACGATAGCCTGGTAACCCCTTTGGTGCACAATAAAGATTCTTTCTTTCAGACCGGCAAAATTGGAGAAGGTTTGAAAGTTTTGATATATCTGGCCGGAAGCTTGGTGGAGAGTCAAAAAGCCATAATAGGAGATGATGCCCAGCAGTAAGACGGACACAATGGCGAGGCCCGGAAGCAGGGCGATTTTCTGCTGCACTTTGCGGCGCTGAAACATTTCCATGGCAGACCTCGAAAACCCCAGCAGGCTGGACGTGCCGGCCAGCCTGCTGGGGAAAATCTCAAGAATTAAAGGTTACTTATAAATCCCGCAAGCGACAAATAAACCGCTTTCCAGGGGCTGCACGTAGGAGGACTTGTCCTGAATCTTCTTGGTTTCCGGGTTGGTCCATTTATAGTCCACCCAGCCGCCGCCCTTTTTTGCCATTTCCCGCATGGCTTGCATAAACAGTTTGCCGTCGGCGTCCCTAAGTTCCGCCACATTTTTCCCCACTAACTTAGGGTTGGAGCCGTGGACCAGGGTATTGCAGGCTTCGTCCATCATGAAAAGGTAGAGATCGCCCTTGACGAACTCCCCTTTGGGATCATTGAACGCGGCGATGGCCTTGTCTTTGCCATTGGCCTTGAAATAAGCAACGGCTTTGTCCACTAGAGCTTTGGCTTCCTCGGCGGTGCCGGCGGCGAAGCCGGTGGCTGACAGCAAGGCGGTGATCAGGAAGATGCCGGCGAGTATAAAAGCCGTTTTCCTCATTATGCCCTCCCTAGTTTTTAAATTTTTTAATACTAGTCCCATTTATCGGCAGCCTGGAAATCTTCCTTAATTTAAAAAGGTGAAATTCCATTAAAAAAATCTTCTGTTAGGTCAGCATGTTGACCTTATCGCGGCTTGGCCCCGTTTTCTTCATGGAATTGTGCGGCAGTCTTTTATGCCACTAGGCAAAAATGATTTTGGCAACCTCTTTGCCTGCGACCTCCAAAATAGATTCTTTGGGGAAGCCGATTCTTTTCCTAGGGGGCTTGATGGCAAGAATTTACGTGGCAGGAAACCTTATCCCCCACCTTTATCGGGGGATCGGTCAGTAAGCCTGGGGCGGAGGGAGAACGGCCGGCTATCAAGCGATAGTTATTTGCAAACTTCTAGTCCTTTATATTCAACAGATATCCTCGGTATTAGAAAACATTGGGAATTGCCGCGGCTCATAGATAGAAACTATCAAGCAATCCGCAATACTTTGGCCCCGCGGATCTTTCTTTCCTTGAGTTCCAGGAGGGCCTGGTTGGCTTGCTCCAGGGGGTATTCCTGGAACTCAGGTTTAATGGGTATCCGGGCGGCCAACTTCAGGAACTCGGCCACGTCGGCTCTGGTGACGTTGGCCACGCTCTTGATCTCCTTCTCCAGCCAGAGATGCCTGGGGTAATCCAGGGTTAAAAGAGCCGGTTTATCCGCTTCCTCCTTGCGGATGGCATTGATGACCAACCGGCCTCCTTTCTCCAGATTCTGCAAGCCGACAATAATGGGCTGCCATACCGGCGTGGTGTCAATGGCCCCCTGGAGTTTCTCCGGCGCCTCCTCCTCAAAGCCCCCG
>Ga0154640_1192_pt1 | contig 10034 bp, 5 predicted proteins | sample Rifle2008BG13ft_FD_116069 | JGI IMG/M metagenome (GOLD analysis project Ga0154640, IMG submission 116069) | Deltaproteobacteria bacterium RBG_13_58_19 | reverse complement strand
CTCCACCGTGTCCTTGGCCGTGAACACCAGGCGCTCTTTGCCTTCTTGGCGCTCCTCAAAAAAAGAGGTGAGGTCCACTGACAAGACCTCCCCCATTTTCATGAGAGCCGGGAGGGAAGGGTAAATGAGATTGCTTTCCACCTGGGAGATGGTGCTGGGGGTGACTCCCACCAGTTTGGCCAACTCGGTCTGGGAGAGCCCCCGTTTCAGGCGGAACTCCTTGAGCCTCAGCCCCAGGTCAAGGCGGCCGGGTAGCCGGCTTTCGTCTTCAAAAGTGACGGTGAGGTCCTTGGTCCAGTAAACATGGGGTTTATGGAATTCTTCGGGACTCCGGTTTTCCGCTTTCAGGATCATCAGGGAAGTGGTGCCCCGCTTGATGGTCAGCTCGATGGCCACCTGGGCGATCTGGTTGATCTGGGCCCGGAACCGTTGGGAATGGGCATTCTTTTCCAGGACCCAATAGGCGATGGTATTGAGATCATAGAGCCGGGGACAAGAATGGGAATAGAAGTTGAGGAACCGTTCTTCGCTCCCCCACAGTTCAGCCATGCCGGTGATGCTCTCAAAGATAAAGCGCACGTCTCCCTCAAAGCCGGCGTGCACCCCATAGAGCAGGTCCATGAAGCCTTGGGGGTCCCTAGGGTCCTCCACCTTGAGGATGCGGCAGGGCAGTTCGGCTTCCAGGCCTTCATAAAACTTGAGAAAGATGGGGGAGCCGTTGCCCTTGCCATTGGAAAAACAGTCCAAAATGGTGAGATGGGGATCTTCCGCCAGATGCCCTAGTTTGTCCAGGAGGTTCTTGGGAGAACGGTCAAAACTCACATAGATGATGGGTTTCTTCTGGAGATGGCAGGCTTGCAGGAAATTAAGGGAGAAGACCGGGGCGAGACTGCCGGCATCGTCATGCCAGACCACGTTATCCCCGATAAACAACCCTCCCAGGAGCAGATCCAGGCGACTAACTCCTGAGGGCACCCGCTGTCTTTCTGTGGCCACGCTCCTCCCCGCCGGGCAGAAATGATTTCCCATGTATTTTAGGGAATTTGCCGCCGGACGTCAAGGAGATGGGCAGCCTTTCTCCCTGCCGTCGGGGGCAGTAAGGAAGGAGGTGTATTTTTAGTTTAACTAAATTATTAGCTTGATTTTTAACAAATATGGGTATATTTATCAGTGAAACTAACAACTATGTAAATAAATTAATTTAATAATTCTTTTATTCAAAGACAACTTATTAAATTTATTTAATAAATTAGCCAGCCAAGAGCTGGCTTATTTTTTGCATTATATATCTATTTGGCCTGGTTTCCAGCCTTTCTCCGTAAAACTCTCTTCAGAAAGGAGTGGAAATCATGACTTTCAGTTTTCCCAACCGCAGTCCGGCCACCCAAACCAAAAACCGGGTAAAGCCCTCCCCTATTTCCGGGATTTGCGTCACCTGTCTGGATGGCTGTCCCGGTCCCTGTGAGATCGGCCGCTCCGCGGTCCGAGGCCGGGAAGTGCTTTATCCCAGTCCCTTTGGCAAGGTAACCGCCGGCGCTGATAAAGACTATCCCGTGGACTTCTCCCATTTCAACATCCATGGGACTTGTGTCGGCGCCGTGGGTATCGAGGCCGATTCGGATAAAGCCATCTTCCCGGCTGTAGATGTTAAGCGCAAAATCGGCACCAAAGACAAAGTGGAACTGGCCTTCCCCTGTTTTACCGGCGCGCTGGGCTCCACGGAAATCGCCCGGGTCCACTGGGAAGCCATGGCCATTGGCGCGGCCATCAGCGGCATCATCATTGTCTGTGGCGAAAATGTCTGCGGCATGGACCCCAAGTCGGAAGTCAAGAAGGGCCGGGTGGTCCATTCCCCGGAACTCTCCCGCCGGGTAAAGATCTTCAAAGAATGGTACCAGGGCCAGGGGGACATCATTGTCCAGGCCAACGTGGAGGACAGCCGCCTGGGGGTGCCGGAGTATGCTATTGAGAAGTTGGGGGTGGAGTTCTTTGAACTGAAATGGGGCCAGGGGGCCAAATGTATCGGCGGCGAGGTCAAGCTCCCAACCCTGGAGCGGGCCAAGATGTTGAAAGATCGGGGCTATGTGGTCTTGCCGGACCCCGCCCATCCCGCCACCAAAGAGCAGTATAAAGCCCACGGCATCCGGGAATTTGAGCGCCATTCCCGCGTGGGCATGGTGGATGAAGATGATTTTTATAAGACCATAAAGCACCTGCGCCGTCTGGGGGCCAAGCGGGTCTCTCTCAAGACCGGAGCCTACCGCCCGGTGGACCTGGCCCGGGCGGTGAAATTCGCCTCCCAGGCCAAAATCGATCTCCTCACCGTGGATGGCGCCGGCGGCGGCACCGGCATGAGCCCCTGGCGCATGATGAATGAATGGGGCGTCCCCACGGTGTACATTGAGTGCCTCTTATATGAGTATCTCTCCCATCTGCACCGCAAAGGGGAGTTTGTCCCGGACTGCGCCATCGCCGGTGGCCTATCCCTAGAAGATCATGTCTTTAAAGCCTTGGCCCTGGGCGCGCCTTTTGTCAAACTGGTGTGCATGGGTCGCTCCATTATGACCGCGGCCATGGTGGGTAACCTGGAAGGGAAAAAGCTGGCGGAAAAGTGCTCCCGGGAGGAGCGCGACCTGAAGCTGGCCTATCTGGAGCATTTTGCCGAAGCCAGCACCCTGCGGCACAAGTATCCGCTGTCGGAATTCCCCCGCATTCCCGCGGGAGCTCTTGGCATGTTCAGCTATCTCAGCCGCATGACCCAGGGACTCCAGCAACTCATGGCCGGGACCCGCAAGTTCGCCCTGCCCTATATCAGCCGGGACGATCTCATGTCCCTGACCCGGGAGGCCACGGATGTTTCCGGCATTCCCTATGTCATGGACGTGGACCGGGAGGAGGCCTACAAGATTCTAGGATAAGGTATTGGTTTCCTTGCCCCCCTTTGGCGGGGGTGAAACAGTGAGGGGCGGGAGGGGGTCAGGGCCGGGTGCCCCAGGTCCCCTCCCCTACCCTATTTGATCTCGGTGACGGTGAACCTTTAAGCCATACCGAGTCAAGGGGGCAGTAACTCTCCCGGCCCGCCAGCCAATGCAAGCCGGCCCGGCGTTGCCTGAAGCCCTGGGGTAGTGTTACATCTTCTCTATTTCCTTGAGATATTCCTGAAAAAGAGGCACATCCCCGTTCTTCGCTATCTGCCGGTTTTCGTAAGGCGCGCCCACCCGGCGATAAAATTCGTCGGCCATATTTTTAAAGACGCCGGTAAGCAGGGCAATGAGCCAGTAGCGCATCTGGCCGCATCTCCGGCGCACCACCCTGAGCGCCAGGCAAGTGCAGGTATAATTCAACAGCCCGGCGAAGGCGCCCGGGTCCGAATACTCTGCCGCTTCGCTGACGATGGCGTCAGCCAACTGATCGATGAAACCATCCAGATTTTTTCTATGTTTGGGCAGGATGTAAGGCATATGTCCCTCTCCTTTTTGGGGGTGAAAAGCGGCTCCCTAGAAGCTATTGGAAAACCTGGCGACGCAGCGAATTGTCATTCTGAGCGTAGCGAAGAATCTCATATTTTCAGCAAGTTGAGTTCCTTCACTTGGCCTGGGGGATAAGGGGGGTGGAGGGCTCGGACCTGGTTTTGGTTTCTGAGTGGTGCTAATTTCCCCTCAATCCAGGGAAATCATCATAAATTTTACTAAGGAAGTATACCATGGAGAAGATTATTAGCATCCAAGCATTAACAGCAGCATCGGGCCATTAGGGGCTATCCGTAACCCCCTGGCATATTGAGGTCACTTCGCTGCCCAAATATTCATTTTGACCCGCCGCCACCACCTTGTTGCGACCGCTTATTTTTGCCTTATAGAGGGCTTCGTCAGCCGCCTTGAGAGTGGCCTCCCAGCTATCTCCGTGATCCGGGTAGATGGCAACTCCTATTGATATAGTTACGTCAGTAAGTCTTTGGCCATGGTGTTGTATCTGGAGATGTTTCACGCCTTCCCTGATGGTTTCGGCCCGATCCAGGGCTATCTCAAAAGAAATCTCCGGCATAATCAAGGTAAACTCTTCTCCCCCGTAACGGCAGGGCATATCATCAGCCCGGACGCTCTGCTTCAGATAGCTTCCCAAAGCTCTAAGAAGGACATCCCCGGCTTCATGCCCATAGCAATCATTAAACCCCTTAAAGTGATCCAAATCCAACATCATTACTCCCATTTTAGTACCTTTGCGGTTGACCCGATGAATTTCCCGTTCTACGGTTTCCTCCAGGTAGCGCCGGTTGAACAGGCCGGTGAGCGGGTCCCGGATGGCCATATGACGGAGGGTTTCCCTCAGCTTCAAATTAGACAGGGCCAAAGCAATGTGTTCGGTAAAAGTAATGGCTAATTGCCTTTGCTGCCCTAAAGTCGGCATGCCTTGCGGAAAATCATCCTTGGGCTGGACCATTGTTTGGCAACTCTGCAAATGTACCATTCCCAGGATGGCCCCCTGAGCCATGAGGGGCAGACAGAAATAGCTATCCTCCTTGGGTGGGAGGAGGTGTTGGCAAACCACTTCCTTGCCCAGGTCTTCAACTAAATGGGGACGCCCCCGGCGAATGGCCCAGCAGTCCTTGGGAGGGAACATCCTCTCTCCCCACAACGGTTCCCCCCAAGAACTGACGATTTCCACCATATTTTCGGAGGAATTCAGCATAAACAGCCCTCCGGAGCTTCCCGGAAAAAGTTCCGAGGCGTAGCGGGCAATGATGGGGTGAGCCTCCTCTGGGGTCAGGCAAGCCTGGAGGAATTCTCCCATCTTATTCAGCAAAGACGCCTCCCGGTTGCGCTGGCTGTATTCATAGACCATGGCTTGGAGTTTGGCGGACGCTTGTTCCGCTGCCTCCTCCGCCCGCCGTCTTTCATTGATTTCCGTCTCCAGTTGCTCATTTTTGGCTTTTATTGAGGTCAAGGCTTCTTTAATATCACTTATATCTCTAGCTATGCAAACACTCCCAATTACATTCCCTTTATTATTTTTAAGTTTAATTATCGAAACCTCGAACGGAATAATTTTACCTTTTTTTGTCTTCATATCTATTACATATCTTTGCACGTGACCATCATGTCGCAACTTTTTCAGCATCTTGTCATATTCATTTTTATCTGCATAAAGATCAAGACTTGGCTTCCCTTTTAATGCATCATAAGTATAACCAAAGACCTGCGTCGTCATCTTGTTGACCTTAATAAATTTTCCCTGCTTATCCACCACCCCAATGACATCCGGTGAATTTTCGAAGACATTTTCCAGATAGGCGAGTGATTCCCTCACTTCCTCCTCCGTCTGTTGATATGGGGCCTTTAATCTCTTTAATTCCGAGACTTGCTCCCGCAATTTTTTAAACTCGGTTAGCAGTTCCCCGCCAGTCATATCTTGGCCTTTCATCCCCATCCTCCCTGCCCTAGTAAAAGGAGATGCTCTTTAAAACCGGCCGGCGCCTTATTGCCTACATCTTTTTCCATCGGTAATCGATGGGCAAAACTTGATCAACTCGGGAAAATTATTAAAGATATTTTCCCCGGCACTTGGAGGCACAGGCCGACTTGAGCTTCCGGTTACGTTGGGAGGGATTTTAGGCTTTAAAAAGCCGCAATTTCACACTTAATCATGACGGATGAGTCTATGATTCATTTGGTGAGCAGACGGCGCCCCTTCCCAAAGAAAACCGCCACTGGCAGAACATTTCCGGGGGATGGGCCTCCGGCGGGGCAAACAGACATTCCGTTTCAATCAGAGGGTCAATCTCTTTGGCAAAGCTGACAAACTCCGCCCGATGCATTTCTTTGCAGGCATACTCCGGCAACCCCCGTTTGAGCCGGGCTTCCTGGGTAGGGCAAGAGGGCACGCTGATAATGACTTCATCAGCCTTCTCCTCAATCTCATAACCCACCAGAATATGCCAGGGCCAGTAGCGCAAGGCCTTGACAAAGCCCTTTAACCCCCGCTCCTGAATGGCGAACCGTTGCACCAAGTCCCGGGCCGCCATGGCCGGGATCCTCCCCCAGACTTTTTCATTCAGGCGATCCGCGACGGCCTCGCCCAAGAGTTCGGTGAGGTAGATGTACCAAAAGGAATCCATCACCCGGTAATGCCATAGTAAGAACTTGATATACTCCCGTAACTTAGCAGCCTCCATGTCCGCAAAAACGCTCAAATCCAAGTCCCCCTCCTCTCCCTCCAGTAGCAAAATTTGTCTTCCGTGGAGGCAAAATATTTGATGGCTATTGGTTTCTCCCTTAAAAAGGTTTTAAAACACCACACTATACTACAGCAAATCAGGCGAACCGCCTAGCAAGAATCTTCTGGATTTAACGGCTAAAGTTAAATTGAAATTGCTGCAACCGGAGGCAGCTAGGACCATTTTGGTTAGAGAAGTTCAGGATCTAGTAGGGAGAAGAGCCGGTGCCCCAGGGAGGGGGGAAATGAGGCAATCCGGCCCGGAAACAGGATTAGGCCAAAACCGGCAAACATCTTAGCGCTTAGTTTCATCGGTTCGCATTCCTTCAATATAGAGCGGCCCCAGGAAGAGGCCGCCCTTTTTTATGTCAATGGGGTATTACTTTTTGTAGACGCCGCAGCCTACAATGAGATCGTCGAAACGCTCCAGATACATGGTTTTGGGTTCGATCTGCTTGGACACCGGGTTCATAAATTTATAATCCTGCCAGGCGGTCTGATTCTTTTTCATCAGTTCAATACGCTCTTTCATGAACTCCTTGCCGTCCACATCTTTAAAGTCAATCAAGTCTTTGCCCACCATACCTTGCTTCTGGCCATGGGCCAAGCACTTGGCATTCATATCATAGACGACTAGGTAGAGATCCCGGTCCACGAATTGGCCCTTGGGGTGGCTAAAATCTTGAAAGGCCTTTTCTTTGCCGTTGGCTTTGATGTATTCGATGGCTTTCTTCACCATGGCCACGGCTTCCTCCTTGGTGCCGGCATCAGCCGCATAGCTCAGACAAATACTTAGCAGTAAAAACATGCCGATAATCATCAGTGTCAATGCCTTCTTCATCTTTCTTCTCTCCTTTAGGTTTTTGAGTTAAGGCGGTGGTTCCCCCTGAATCGGTCGAAAGCCACCCTTTGGGTTCCGGGTGATCAGGCTGTTTAAACAAAATTATCCCTAATCTGGCGAAGACCATTGTCGGAGTAAGCACCTCCTTTCTTTAATACTACGAGATAAATGGCGAGGTTTAGTAAAGGTTTCCAAACCTTGGCTCTTGATGGATGGACCTCCGGGGGTGAGGTCTTTAGATCAACGGATTTGGCAGCCTGCCGAAACAGGCTTTCGGCCTGATCTCTCCCCGGCAGGTAATTGGGCCGGGAAAATCATGGCCAGCGGCGATCAAGGCTGGGTCCCGGGGAGCGGCGTTGATGAGGGCCTCAGACTGGTGTGACGTTTCCTTACAAAAGGGGGACTTAAAAGGAGCAGCATGAAAGAATCCCTCGAGTTTTTATCATCTCATTGGCGGAACATGACACTAACCCAGCACCCGCTGCAATTCCTCCCGGAGGCGTTTTAGGGTGTACGGCTTCTGAATAAACCCCGCCAGTCCTTTGGAGGCAAAGCGCTGGGTGACTTCCTGTTCGTCATAACCGCTGGACAAGATAATCCGGAGGTCCTCCCGAATTTGCCGGAGCTCCCCCATGGTCTCCTCACCACCCATCTGCGGCATGGTCAGATCGAGGATGACACAAACGATGCGGTCCCAATGTTGCCGGTAGACCTCCACCCCTTCACTGCCGTCCGCGGCAGTCAGCACCTCAAATCCCAGGCGTTCCAGCATCGCCTGGCCCAGCCGGCGGATGGCCTCCTCATCATCGATGAGGAGAATAGTGCCCCGGCCTTGCCAGGCCGGTTCCTCTACCCCGGACTTCAGTCCTGCCTGGCCGGCTTCCCCCGAGACTGCCGGGAGCAGAATCCTGAAGGTGGACCCCTTTCCCGGTTCGCTGTAAACCCGGATGGCCCCCTTATGGCCCCGGACGATGCCCAGCACCGCGGCCAGGCCCAGACCCCGGCCGGTAAACTTGGTGGTAAAGAAGGGGTCAAAGATCTTTTCCCGGGTGGCTGCATCCATGCCGCTGCCGGTATCCGTTACTTCCAGGAAGACATAGGACCCGGGGGCCAGATTCTCCGCCAGGTAATAACTCTCCTCCAGATAGGCCCGATCGCATTCCAGAACCCCGGTGGAGACCCGGATAATGCCGCTTTCCTCCCCTATAGCCTCCGAGGCATTGGTGATCAGGTTCATAATGACCTGGCGCAGTTGGGTGGGGTCGGCCTCCACCGGGGGGAGGTTTTCCGGGAAATGATAGCGCAGGATGGCCTTCTTGGAGGTGGACACCTCCAGCATGTGGGCCATCTCTTTGACTACTTCCGAGAGGTTGAGCTTTTCCACCACGAACTTGCCCTTGCCGGAATAGGCCAGCATCTGCCGGCAGAGCTCCGCGGCTCGGTGGGCCGCTTTTCTGATCTCTTGCACATTCTGGCGGGAGGCCGCGGCGGGGGACAACTCCAGGAGGGCCAGTTCGGCGTTGCCCAAGACCGTCATGAGGAGATTGTTGAAATCATGGGCAATCCCCCCCGCCAACACCCCCAGGCTCTCCAGTTTCTGCACATGGCGCATCTGCTCTTCCAGTTTCCGCCGCTCCTCTTCGGCCTGTTTGCGCTCGCTGATGTTACGGGCCACCTCGATGGCCCCGCGCAATTCGCCTTGATCATCGTAAAGGGGGACGGCCCGAAGTTCCCAAATTCTGCCCAGGGAGGAAACTTCTTCAGTCTCCAGCTTGCCGGAATGAAAACACCTGATCACCGGACAATCCTTACAGGGTTCCGATCCATCATGCCGCAAGAAATAACAATTTTGTCCGAGGATGTCGGAGAGGCTAGATTGGTAAATGTCAAGAGCAGTGGCCTCATTTCCCCAGACTATCTTTAAATCCGGAGAAATCAGACACAGGGTGTCAGGGATGGTATTCAAAATAGCTTGGAATTCTTGGTAAAGGGAGCGATACTTTTTTTCCTCCTCCCTGAGGGCTTCCTCCACCTGCTTACGCGCCGTGATGTCGCTGATCAGGCCATCATAGGAGATGAGCTTACCGGAAGAGTCCCGGTGGAGCACGGGCACGTTGCTGACCCAGCGCACCATCCCGTCTTTGCGGCGGAGGCGGTGCTCGTTGGGGCCCGGGTCCTCGCCGGCCAGCAGGCTCGCCGCCTGCCGTCGGACTAATTCCTTGTCCTCCTCCAAGACCATGTTAACCCAAAGAAAGGGGTCGGCGGCGAATTCCTCCGAGGTATATCCGGTCACGGCCACGCAGGGGGGGCTATGCTCCGTACGGACGGCCCGGCCGTCCTCCACTGTTACCGTATAGATATAGTCAGTGACGGCCCCGGTGATGCGGCGATAACGCTCCTCGCTCTCCTTAAGGGCCTCCTCCGCCTGTCGGCGCGCCGTGATATCGATACCCAGACCCAGGATATAGAGTTGATCATCCACCACCGTGCGCAATCCCCTGAAAAGGTAAGGTATCTTCTCGCCGCTTTTGGTCACCAAAAACGCCTCAGCCTCAGCTTCGCCCGTAGCCAAGGCCTCATTAATTTTTCTGGCGATAAGCTCTTGGTCTTCCCCGGTGAAAAAGGCGGTGGGCTTAAGTGTGCCCATTTCTACGTCTGAGTAGCCTCCCACTTCTTCCAGCCTCTTGTTCCACCGGATAAAGTTCGTCTGCTCACCAAACATGTAAAACACCCCGGGCAAGCTGTCGATAATGGCATTCGAGAAGTTTTTTTCCTTTCTTAACGCCGCTTCGTCCTGCCGCCGCTCCGTGATATCAGTGGCTAAAACTAACCGGGCCTTCTTCCCATTAAAAGTCAGGCCATGGGAAGCAATTTCCACCTCAATGACGGCGCCGTCTTTCTTCCGGTATTTTCGGGCCGGATGAAAGGCATAGCCGGGAGGAAGCTGGGGGATCAACTCCAGCAGCTCCGGGATTTCTTC
>Ga0154640_1233_pt1 | contig 10402 bp, 8 predicted proteins | sample Rifle2008BG13ft_FD_116069 | JGI IMG/M metagenome (GOLD analysis project Ga0154640, IMG submission 116069) | Deltaproteobacteria bacterium RBG_13_58_19 | reverse complement strand
GCGATTGTGGACCAGGATATCCTTCAGAGTGGCGATGAGATCCCCCACCAGATTACCCTGGAGTTTCAGGCCCCAGGGGTTGGCATTGATATCTTTCCAGAAGCTCATCACTCCCCGGGCCAGCATGGCCACGGCAAAGGCCGCGGCGGGGACGAAGATGAAGTCCACCAGCAGGGTGGGGAACATCTTGGAGTAAACGATGGGCCCCCCAGGCAGGTACAGATGGCCGGTAACCTTCAGGGCCGCCAAGAGGAGGAGCACCGGGAAGAGGATGAGCAAGGGGAGGAACTTCATGTCCCCCACCATCCGGGCCAGGATGGGAGGAAAGGCATATTGTTCGATACACATCTGCCTTAAGACTCCCAGCACCTCTCCGGGTTTGGCCCCCCGGGGACAATAGGCGGTGCAATCGCTGCATTGATGGCAAAGCCAGATATCCGGGCTTTGCACCACCTCTTTCAAGCCCCACTGGGCCTGGAGCATTTCCTTCCGGGGAAAGGGCTTGTTATCCGGGGAGAGATTGCAGATCACCGAACAGGTATCGCATTGATAGCAGTGCTTGGCGGTTTCCCCCCCGGCGGCGATGATCCGCTTGACGAATTTAAGGTCCGGTTTAATGATAGTTTCGCCAGCCATGGATCACACCTCCTAAAATTCCTTGAAGGGGTTGGGGCCGATCTCTCTGATCCGGGCCACAAAATCGTGCACGATTTGCGGCAGCTTGTCGAATTCGGAGATGGCCACTTGGATCTGCTGCACCCGGTCGGCTTCCAGGCCCAGCTTGTCCAGAGTTTCCGACAGCTTGGTCAGCCGATAGGCGCAGAGTTCACTGCCCTTGACAAAGTGGCACTGGTAGTCGTCGCCGTACTTGCAACCCAGGAGAATCAGGCCGTCAACCCCCCGGGACAGGGCGTCCGAGACCCACACCATATTGAAGGACCCCATGCAACGCAGGGGGATGAAACGAACCCTGGGGTCCAGGCGCAGTCTATGCAGTCCCACGGCGTCCAGGGCCGGGCCGGCGTCATTTTCACACACCAGGCCAATAACCCGGTAAGGCGCGTCTTCCGCGTCTTCATCCTCAAGTTCCGGGATATCCAGGGATTTGAGCATGGAGCCGATGATGTCCACGCTGTAGTCCTTGAAGGAGACGATGCGCTCGGGACAAGCCCCCATGCAGGTGGCGCAGCGCCGGCAACGGTTGATCTTGAAGAAGGGCGTGCCTTTCTCATCCTCTTCGATGGCGCCGAAGGGGCATTCCTCAGTGCAACGCTTACAGGAAGTGCAGCGCTGCATGAAGGGATCCGGAAAGGTCTCGTCCCAGGCCCGGGGATGGACCGCCATGCCCTCGGCCACATGCTCCACGGCCTGGATGGCCTTCATCGCCGCGCCCACCCCATCCTCCGCCGCCAGACCCATGGTCATGGGCTGGCGCACGGCGCCGGCGGCATAGACCCCGGTGCGCCTGGTCTCATAGGGGAAGCAGATGAAGTTGGAGTCGGCAAAACCGTTGAACAGCTCCAGGTCCGGCAGGCCCGGCCCCTGGCGGTAATCCAGGTTGAGCACCGGATCATCCAGGGTAACCGGCACCATACCGGTGGCCAGGACCACCAGATCGGCCTCAAAGGCCACCTTGTCCCCCAGGAGGGTGTCTTTCGCACTGACCAGGAGTTTGCCACCCTCTCCCAGGCTGACCCCGGTAACTTCGGCCTTGGTGAGCATCACCCCGGCATCGGACTGAACTTGCTTGTAAAATAACTCGCTTTGACCCGGGGTGCGGATATCCTTGTAAAGGATATAAGCCACGGCCTCGGGGTTGCTCTGGCGTACATACAGGGCCTGTTTCAAAGAGGTGGCGCAGCAGAAATCGGAGCAGTAGGGCAGATGGTCCGGATCCCGGGAACCGGCGCACTGGATGAAGGCCACGCTTTCCGGGACCTGGCCGTCGGAAGGCCGCACGATCTTGCCCTTTTTGGCCAGTTCCTCCATCTCCAGGTTGGTGATCACGTCCTTGGAGAGGCCATAACCCAGGTGCACCAGCTTGGTGGCATCATACGGCCTCCAGCCCGCGGCCAGGACGATGGCCCCCACCCGGACCACTTCCGTTTCGCCGCCGGTGGTGATGTGGGCGTCCAGCATACCGGGCTGGCCCTCGATCTTCTCGAGGGCGGCCCCGGTGAATACCCTAATCTGGGGGTTACTCTGGACCTCCTGGATTTTCTTAAAGACCATCGGCTCCTGGAGAGAAGTGAAGGGGTAGGTCGTGGGAGTCTGGCGATAGAGCTTGGCGCCATAGCCTCCCAGTTGAGCCTCTTTTTCCACTAAAACCACCTGGTAGCCGTCGTTGGCGGCCTCCAGCGCGGCGCTGAGTCCGGAGATGCCGCCGCCGATGACCAGGATGCCCTTGTCACACTCGGTCTGATAAGGCTCCGGCAGATCGGACTTCTTCACCCGGGCGCAGTACATCCTAAGATAATCCTCCGCCAGGGCCTGGGTTTCCTCGGCCATGGGCTCCATGGTCCAGGCCACCAACTCCCGGATGTTGCACCGCTCCACCAGGGAATTGGGGAAGTCGAACTCCAGGTATTTCACCCGGGGGGAGCAGGCGGCGATGACCATGCTGTTGATCCCTTCCTGGGCCATATCCTGCTCAATCAGGGCCCGCCCCTCAGGGCTGCACAGGATGTCATGCTCCTGGATATGTTGGATCTTGCCCTCTTTTTTGATCACCTTGGCCAGGCTCTCAAAATTGATGGCGTCGGCAATGCCGCAGCCCTTGCACAAATAGACACCGAATTTCTTTTCCATTTCCATCACGACCTCCTGCCCAAGGCGATGAGACTCTTGAGGGCGGCCCCGGTCGCGTCTTCATTGGATTTCATCACATCCAGGGGGCCCTTCAAGGTACCGACGGCGTAAACCCCTTGAGGTAAGAGCTCCTGAATGATGAAGCCGTCCGGGGTATAGGAGAGGGGCAGAGGGAAAGGGGAGGTCTTGGTGGAGGGGACCATGCCCGTGGCCAGGACCACCATATCGAAGGTCATCTTTACCTTATTACCGGTGGCGGTATCTTCGGCCACTATCTCCACATCGTCACTACCGCCCGCTTGGGTCACCTTGGCCACTTTACCTCGAATGAGATTGACCTTCTCATCGTCCCGCACCTTCCAGAGAAACTGTTCATAGCGGCCCGGGGTGCGCAGATCGATGTAAAAGATGTAAGCCTCGGAGTCCGGGTCTTTTTCCCGGAGATAAGTGGCTTGCTTCAGGGAGGCCATGCAGCAGATATAGGAGCAGTAGGGGAGATGGTTCTCATCCCGGGAGCCGGCGCACTGGACAAAGGCCACCCGTTTGGGGGGCCGCTGATCCGAGGGTCGGATGATCTGGCCGCCGGTGGGGCCGTTGGGTGCCGCCAGGCGCTCCATCTGCATGTTGGTAATGACATTGGCTACCTGGCCATATCCCAAGTTGTCGATCTTGGCGGCGTCATAGGGCTCCCAACCGCTGGCCAGGATGATGGCCCCCACGTTGAATTTCAGCGTCTCCGGCTTCATGTCCAGGTCAATGGCCTCGTACTGGCAGGCCTCCAGACACTTTTTGCCGCAGTCGCCGCTGCACACCGAAGCGTCCAGCACGTATTTCTGGGGAAAGGCCATATCAAAGGGGATAAACGCGGCTTTGGTCTTGTCCAGACCGAAGTTGAAGTCATTGACCCGCCACTGAGTGCAGGCCTGGGCGCAGGCATCACAGGCCACGCACCGGTCGTTGACATAGCGGGGATTAACCTTGACGGTAACCTCATAGTCGCCGGCGCGGCCGCTGATCTGGGTGACCTCCGCCATGGTGTAGAAGCTGATCTGGGGATTTTCCTTAAGGCGGCGGAAATTGATCTCCAGGCCGCAAACGGGCGGGCAGAGCTTGGGGAAGTAGCGGTAGAGCTGGGCCACCCGGCCCCCCAAGTAGGGAGCTTTCTCGGTGATGATCACCTGAGCCCCGGCCTCCGCGGCCTCCAGGGCCGCGGTGAGGCCGCCCATACCTCCCCCGATGACCAGAATTTTACGATTTTCGGCGTTCACACAGGTCCTCCTTCAGCACATTCTGCTTGCCAGAGCCGGCGGTGGGGAGGGGTGGCCTCCCGGCCCGGCCCTTAAGAACAACTAGCTATATTTACTAGGTTGTGAACAGAGGTGCAAGGGAAAATTCATGTCGCTCCAGCGGGGAGATGGAGCTTAACCCCTTAAAAAAATGGCCGTGGCCGGTTATGCCACGGCCTTAAAAACGGCCCGAGGCTTCGGGTTGCCCCGAAGCCTCGGCACCTAGTTCAAGTTACTTGACCAGTTGCACGTAAGGTTTGGTCTCGAACTTCCAGGAGTTGGTCTTCATATCGTACTGGGAGATGGTGAAGACCTTCCACTTGTTGTCGTCGATGGCGAGGAAGTCGGACCGGTAGTAGTAGCCGGGATAACGGCTCTCTTCCCGGAAGAGGATGTGGCGCAGGTGGGCCTCACCGGCCAGGATGCGGTGGTACTGCTCCCAGGCCCGCATTAGCTCGTGGAGGTCCGAGGCGGCCATCCGATGCACGTCTTCCTTCAGCAGGGTGAGGCGCTTCAGGCCTTCTTCCAGGCTGGGTTTATTGGTCATATACATGGTGGAGCAGCCGGCGACATATTCGTCCATGAGCTTCTGCAGCCGGGACTGGACCTGCCTGGGCATCAGGTAGTTGGGGTTGATGTCCGGCGCGGTGGTGTAGTCCTTGTACTTCTCGTAAATCTCGAAGGGCAGATAGATCTCGGCGATGACGTCGTCGATGTTCTGCGCGGCTTCCAGCTTGTCGTTCTTGTGGTCCAGGATGAAGGCGATGGCGCCTTTGGCGGCCATGCGGCCCTCGGCATGGGAGCCGGAGGAGAACTTGTGCCCGGAGGCGCCGACGCCGTCACCGGCGGTGAACAGCCCTTCCACGGTGGTCATGCGGTCATAGCCCCAGAACCAATCATCGGGAGCGCCGATATAGCCCTTGGAGGGACCGGAGACCCACAGACCGGCGCAGCCGGCATGGGAACCCAGCAGGTAAGGCTCGGAGGGGATGATCTCCGAAGGCACCTTGTCGGGTTCCATGTTAAAGGAGGCCCACAGGGAGGCGGCGGAGATGGACATATCCAGGAAGTCTTCCCAGGCTTCCGCTTCCAGGTGCTTGAGTTCTTTCTTGCTCAGGACTTGGGCCAAAGCCTGCATGGCCTTGTCGGTGTGCATCATAATCGGGCCGCGGCCTTCCCGCATTTCGATCATGGCGGCATGGTTCCGGAGGCAGGTGCCGGGAGCGTCGGCATAGCCGGGATACTCGGCTTTCACCCGGTCCCAGTTTTTCGCCATATAATCTTCGCCGTAGGCGTTGGTGGCCTGGGCCTTGAAGAACAGGAACCAGGCGCCTACCGGGCCGTAGCCGTCCTTAAACCGGGCCGGGACGAACCGGTTTTCCATGAGGACCATCTTGGCGCCGATTTCCGCGGGCATGGCATAGGTGGAGCCGGCGTTCCACACCGGATACCAGGCACGCCCCTGGCCTTCCGCCACGGACCGGGGCCGGAAGACGTTGACCACGCCGCCGCAGGCCACGATCATGGCCTTGCATTTGAAGACATAGGTCTTGTGCTCCCGCACGCTGAAGCCCACGGCGCCGCAGACCCGGTTGGCGTTGTTCTTATCGGTCAAGAGCTTGACGATGAAGACGCGCTCGTAGATGTTGTCCATCCCCAGGGCGTTCTTGGCAGCTTCGGCCACGATCACCTTGTAGGATTCGCCGTTGATCATGCACTGCCAGCGGCCGGAGCGGCAGCATTTACCGCCGTCTTGAAGCATCGGCAGGCCTTCGTCTCTGGCCACCTGGCCGTCTACGGTGTGGTTTTCGGCGTCCTTTTGCCAGATGGGCAGGCCCCATTCCTGGAAGTCATGCACGGACTGATCCACGTGGCAACCCAGGCTGTGCACCAGGTCTTCCCGGATGATGCCCATCAAGTCGGTGCGCACGTATTTGACATAGTCATTGACCGGGTTTTCCGAGCCGACGTAGGTATTGATGGCGGAGAGGCCCATGGCCACGGCGCCGGAACGGTCCATGGCGGCTTTGTCCACCAGGGTGATCTTCAAGCCGGCGGCTTTCGCCCAGGCGGCAGCTTCCACGGCGGCGCCGGTGCAGGCCATGCCGCCGCCTACCAGCAATAGGTCGGTCTCGATGGTTTCAACCGGCGGTTTCGCACAAAAAGACCATTTACAGAATTCTCTTTCCAAAGCCATATCTAATTAACCTCCTTGAATTTTCGTTGTGGTGCAGGGTTACTCGGTCCGGGCCTTGCCGGTGTAGAAACCGGGTTTTTTGAGGTCCGCAAAATCGCTGGGCATGGTCTTGCCCTTGAAACAATCGATGGAACCTTCCGCCGTGGTGCGGATGGGGAACTTGAACCGCTTGATGGTCTTCTGATCCCGGAACTTGATGGTCCACATGATGGAGTCCGTGCCCCGAAGCGGGAAGGTGCTGGAGCCCAGGGGCATGATGTCCGCATAGTGGCGGACTTCGATGGCCTGCTGGGGGCAGATCTTCACGCAGTTAAAGCACTCCCAGCACTGGTCCGGCTCCTGATTGATGGCCTTTTTGCTCTCGGCATTCAGGACCATCAGGTCGTTGGGGCAGATGTACTGGCAAGCGGTCTTGTCCAGGGCTTTGCAGCCGTCACATTTCTCCACGATTACAAAACTGGGCATGGTTCAAAACCTCCTAATTAGGGTTAACTGGTTAACTTTATGCTTTCATGGGGAGGGGCGGCAAACCGCTGCCGCCCCCTCCCAACTTGACGCCTTGCTACTTCGCCGGAATCTCCCCGGTGGCAAAACCGTGAACCTTGACCTCCACCTTCTCGGTGAGGGTGCGGTAGTATTTCCGGAGGACGGCCAGTACTTCCGGACGGCTGAAGTGATCCGGCACTTCCATGTCTTCGGAGAGCATCTTGCGCAGCATGGTGCCGGAGAGCATCAGGCGGTCTTCCTTGCCGTGGCAGCAGGTGCGCATGGAAGCCATGCCGTCGCACTTGTGGCAATAGAAGGTCCAGTCGATGGGCAGCGGTTTCAGCTCCAGGGCGTCCTTGGGGATTTGCAGGAAAATTTTCTGGGCGTCGAAGGGGCCGTAGTATTCGCCCACGCCCGCATGGTCCCGGCCCACGATCAAGTGGGAGCAGCCGAAGTTCTGGCGGAAGACCGCGTGGAACAAGGCCTCCCGGGGACCGGCGTAGCGCATGTCTAGGGGATAGCCGGATTGAATGGCGGTGTCCTTCACAAAGTAGTACTGGGTCAGGACGTTGATGGCCTCGGTGCGCACTTCCGCAGGGATGTCGCCGGGTTTCAGTTTGCCCAGGAGCTGGTGGATCAGGATGCCGTCGCAGACCTCGATGGCGATCTTAGCCAGGTACTCGTGGGAGCGGTGCATGGGGTTCCGGAGCTGCAAGGCGGCGATGGTGTCCCAGCCCTTGTCTTCAAACATCTTCCGGGTTTCCCAGGGCCGCATGTAGAGGCCGGGATACTGTTTCGGGAAGGGACCTTCACTCCAGACCTTACAGATGCCCCCCAGGTTGACTTCCTCCTGGTTCATGACCATCTGCACGCCCGGGTGCTCCTTGTCGTCGGTGGTGAAGACCTCTTTGCACTCCCACTTTTTGTCAATTTTGTACTTGTCGGTGATCTTCATGGTCCCCATCATCTCTTCCGTCTCTTCATCCACCAGGAGTACTTCCTGGCCGATCTTGATGGAATCGGCCTTGCCCTGGTTGACGGACATGGTGACGGGGATGGGCCAGAAGGTGCCATCGGTGAGCTTCAGGTCGCCGACGGAGCCTTTCCAGTCAGCTTGGCCCATGAAGCCGTCCAGGGGGGTAAAACCGCCGATGCCCATCATGATCAGGTCGGCCGTTTCCCGGGAGGTCAAGGTGACCACGGTCAGTCCCTTGGCCCGCTTTTTCTCTTCGGCCACCTCTGCCGGAGATAGCAGCAACGGTTTTAATTTCTTCTCTTTTCCAAGCGGATTTACTAAAGCCATCTATCTTCCTCCTCGGGGTTTTTGTTTTGTCAAAGGCCGTGACTCAATGGGCAAAAGTGAAAATTTTCACATATTGCCAACGGAGTAAATTTAAATCTAATTCACCGTCAATGTCAATAGAATTTTTTCACTAGATTTTTTCTAGAGTAAGTCCTTTAATTTAGGGAGTGCCAGCCACCATAACCCGATAACTGCGGGTGGGCTCCTCTCTCCCCCGGAGCACCACCTGGGGACCGGGAATTACCTCCAGCCGCCCGGCCATCTCCTTATAGGTGGTCTCCCCCATCATGATCTCCGCTTCCAAATCCCGGGCCAGCTCCAGCAGGCGGGAGGCCACATTGACCACATCGCCGATGATGGTGAAATCCATGCGTTTTTCCGAACCGATGTTCCCCATGATGGCCTCGCCGGTATTAATGCCGATGCGCATGCCCTGGATGGGCGTTTTCCCGGCCGCCTTCATTTCCTTGAGCCGCCGGTGCATGGCCAGGCTGCAGGCCACTGCCTGGCCGGCCGCCTGGGGCAGCTCCAAGGGCGCCCCAAAGACCGCCATCAGCCCATCCCCCAGGAATTTGTCCAGGGTGCCCTGGTGCTCAAAGATCAGGTCCACCATCTGGGTAAAAAAGGTATTGAGCATTTCCACTACGGCCTCCGGGGCCATCTTCTCCGACAGGGAGGTAAACCCCGAGATATCGGCAAAGAGCACGGTGAGGTGGCGCCTTTGGCCCCCCAATTGGATGCTCTCCGGATTTTTCAGGATCTCCTCGCACATGGCCGGGCTGACATACCGGGAGAGGGTCTCCCGGAGCATGGTCCGCTGCTGGTATAGGCGCAGACGGCTCCGGAGCGAGGCTTCATGCCCCGCCTCCTCCGCGGCGATCTCCCGGAGGAGATGCTGCAATTCCAGGTCATCCGTGTCTTCGGCCAGGGCCAGATAACTCTTCCGGGCCTCCAGTTCATGAGCAATGGCCAGCTCTATGGCCTGAATAACGCTCAAATCCATCTCTACCACCCCGCCTTTAGATTGTGATAATTTTATCTTATGCTTTCTTAAATGTGCAGGTAAAATTTTGGAAAAAGCTTGGGTGGTATCTCCCCCGGCGTGAAAATAGTTGGCGGGAGGGTTAATAATCCTAGGGGCGGTTGGCGCACCGCCCCCACCGGCCCTCCCCCCTACCCCTGCCCCGATTAGGAGGCCATGATGTCCCCGGTAGAAATGGTGGAAGTAGTGATTTACGATGCCCCCGCGGCCAAGGCCCAGAGTTGCGCCTGCGGTTGCGGCGGCCATCACCATGATGACGCCGATCCCTTGGCCGGCGTCAGTATGGAAATCCAGTCCCAGGCCCTGGCCTTAACCCTGGATCAGGCTTTTCCGGGAAAGGTCAAGGTGGCATACGTCAATGTGCTCAAGGATCCCCGGGGGCCCACCCTGCCCCAGACCACGCTGCTCTGCTCCCTGGCCTATCCCACTCCCCTGGTCTACTTGAACGGCCAGGGACGCTTCGCCGGGGCCTTGCCGGTGGAGCGCATCCGGGAGGAAGTGGGAAAAATCCTGGCTTAATAAATTAAGGGCGAAAAGGGGAAAAGGCGAAGAGGGAAAAAGAACGAGGGTTTCATCCAGATAAACCTTCTCGCTTTTTCCCTTTTCCCTCTTCCCCCCAAGGCAGCTTTAGGGAATTGCGTTAACTTAAGAGCATGTCAGCCAATAAGCAAAAAGTCCGTCCTATAATTACCCTCCTTACCGATTTCGGCACCCGGGATGCTTACGTGGCCTCCCTGAAGGGGGTGATCCTGGGCCTTAATCCCAAAGTGCGGTTAGTGGACCTGAGCCACGCGGTGCCGCCCCAGGGGAATTCCTGGCCCTGGAAGGCAGCCACGGTTATCTGGAGGTCGCCTGCAATCAAGATAACGCCGCCCGGCGTTTGGGGGCCGGGCTGGGCCTGGCGGTGGAAATCCGCCGGACCTGACGCAGATTTTTTGCCACTCCGTCATAAATTCCCCTCAATCAGTTTTATGTAGGGTGCGCACTGCGCACCAGTTCCAGTGAGGTGCGCCCTGCGGGCCTAGTTACGATGATGGTGGCGGGCGGGGACGCCCGCCCTACGATTTTTCAAAATTTGCGGGTTGGCCAATGACCCATGAATGACTGACCTGGGAATTTATCCTTTGCAGAACCCTAGACATAACCGCTAAAATGATGCCCGGTTGGTTAGGCCGGGGGCCAAAAGCCCCCGGCCCAACCAACCCCCATCAGCGGGTTGGGAGGGGGGTGTGGGGCATAAGCGCTAACTTAGTGCTTGACGTATTCAGTTAACCCATTAT
>Ga0154640_1027_pt1 | contig 10592 bp, 11 predicted proteins | sample Rifle2008BG13ft_FD_116069 | JGI IMG/M metagenome (GOLD analysis project Ga0154640, IMG submission 116069) | Deltaproteobacteria bacterium RBG_13_58_19 | reverse complement strand
AGCCTGTGGGAACCCCTAAGGGGCGGGGGAGCGCAGGTCCCCCGCCCCTCTCCTCTTTCTCCCTGCAAGCCCTGGTCTTTGCCCTGGTGGGCGCCGCGTTTACCATGATTTATATCACCCAGCCGGTTTTGCCGGTAATCCAGCAGGAATTCCAGGTAAGCGCCGGGGTTGCCTCCCTCACGGTGTCTGGCGTCATTTTGGGGATTGCTCTGGCTAACTTGCCGTTTGGGGTATTGGCGGATCGCTTGCCGGTGCGGCGGATCATCCTGGTGGGGGGCACGGCGGTGGCCCTCTTGGGTTTTCTTTGCGCCTTGACCACCAACTTAAAGCTGCTGGTGGGGGCGCGCTTTCTCCAGGGCCTGTTCATCCCTTCCTTGAGCACCTGTGTGGCGGCCTACCTGGCGGTGACCCTCCCCCTGGATCGCTTAAACGTGGTGATGGGTTCCTATGTTTCCGCCACCGTGGCCGGAGGCTTGGGGGGTCGTTTATTGGGGGGCTGGCTGCATCCCCCCCTCCACTGGCGCTATGCCCTGGTTACCGCCTCGGTTCTACTGCTGGCCGCCACCTGGGCCGCGGTGCGCTGGCTGCCGGAGGGGGAGAAGAAGAAATCGGAGGGGGCCATAGAGGGCTTCCTGGCCTTAATAGCGCGGCCGAACTTGAGGCGTATCTATCTGGTGGCCTTTGGGGCCTTCTTTGTATTTTCTTCCGTCTTCAATTATCTGCCCTTTTATCTCACCGGGCCGCCCTTTCACTATTCCACCCAGGTGATCACCCTGCTTTATCTGACGTATATTACCGGGATCATCATCGGGCCTTTGGCGGGTAAGCTTAGCAACCGCCTGGGCAATGGCGGGGCCATGGCCCTAGGGGCCGGAGTCTTTGCCCTGGCCCTAATGGTTACCCTGATCAAATCCAGGTGGGCCTTGGTGGCCGCGCTCATCGGCGTTTGCGCCGGGTTTTTCACGATTCACGCCGCGGCCGCGGGGGCCTTAAACCGGCGGCTCACTTCCAGCCACGGCCGGGCCAATTCCCTGTACGTGCTGTTTTATTACCTGGGCGGGGCCGCGGGGATCACCGCCAGCGGCTATGCCTATAGCTGGGGCGGCTGGTGGGGGGTGATCTTGCTGGGTCTCCTGATGCTCTTTTTACCTTTGGGGGTGGGCTTGCGGGAAAGGGGTAAGGAAGATTCAAAGGGGGTGGAAGGTGTTTTCTAAATGTAGGGGCACAGCGTGCTGTGCCCCCTTGATTTGGGTCTAGGAAAAGTTGAGGTCCTATGATCAGAGAATCTAAAACCCTCCCCCGCCGACTTCTTCGCCTGAAGGACTATGATTATGCCCAGGTGGGAGCGTATTTTGTCACTATTTGTTCTGCCAACCGAGAGTTTTTATTCGGGGAAATTATCCAAGGAGAAATGATATTGAACCAGGCAGGGCGGATAGTCCAAGAAGAATGGTTAAAAACCACGGCTTTGCGGGCCTATGTGAAGCTAGATCAATTTGTGGTGATGCCCAATCATTTCCACGGCATACTAATAATATCCAGAGATGATGAGGGCACAGCACGCTGTGCCCCTACAGAACGACAGTTCGGTAAAATGGCCCCGGATTCTTTATCCTCTACCATACGGGGATTTAAAGCCGGTGTTTCTAAAAGTATCAACCTGTTTCGCAATACCTTAGGGGCACCGGTCTGGCAGCGCGGTTTTTACGAGCACGTTATCCGGAACGATGCATCGCTAAACCGCATCCAGGAATATATTTTGACCAATCCCCTCCGTTGGGAGTTGGATCGTGAGAATCCCCGGCGTTGCGGTGAAGATGAATTTGATCACTGGCTGGGCCAACTTAAAACCCGTCCCAACCAACCCCTGTAGGGGCACAGCGTGCTGTGCCCCCTGGTTCTCATGTCTTGTTTAGGGTCCTCCAGGAAAAATCTTAACATTAGCGGGAAATTGTTGTCTAATTAGATGAAGCCCGGTGAGGATAGAACATGACTGACCCTTACCTCGTGGCTCGGGCGCAGCAAGGCGACCTCCCGGCCTTCGAGGAACTGGTAAAGAAGTATCAACGGGAGATTTACGGCCTGGCCTGCCGCATGGTCAGTGATGGGGAGGAAGCCAAGGATCTCACGCAACAGGCCTTTCTCCAGGCCTTTGTCCATATTCGGGAGTTCCGCCAGCAATCCCAGTTCCGCACCTGGCTTTTCCGCATCGCCATTAATCAGTGTTATAATTTTTTAAAGAGTAAGAAAAAATATGGGGAACCGCTAGATTGCCAGGAAGTAGACGTGGTGGGGGAAGGTTCACCGGAAGAGGACTTGCTGGGCGAAGAGAAACATCGGCTTCTCTATGCGGCTCTGGCCCGGCTTCCCAGCAAACAACGGGCGGTGATTTCCCTCAAGTTGGAGCAGGGCCTTTCTTATCAAGAAATCAGTCAGATCCTGGGAGGAACGGCAGGGGCCGCCCGGGTTAATTATTGCCAGGCCCTGAAAACCTTAAAGAAATATTTAAGAAGCGAGGAAGAACATGAAGTGGCGGTGCGTCCTTATCCAGCGGTGGCTGCCAGATTTTCTCGACGGTGAGTTGAAACCCTTCTGGCAACGGCGACTTAAGGCGCACCTGGACGTCTGCGCCCACTGTCGCCAGGAACTGGAGGGACTCCAAGAGACGGTGGACGTCTTCAGGGGCAGTCCCTCCCCCGACCCGGGCCCGGCTTTTTGGCAGGAATTTAACCGGGACCTGCACCTCAAGCTGGCTCAGGCCAACCAGATTCCCGCTCCCCGGCGTTTCAAGGTGCCTTATTATCTGGTGGGGGCGGTGTCCGCGCCGGCTTTGGCGGTTCTGATTTTTTGGGCCGCCGGTTACCTGGAACCGCCCCACAAACCGGTCTTGGCACAATTAGCCGCTCCCGAGCAATTGGTCTATGCGGGCCGGGAGGACGGCCTGTGGCAGGAAGAGGAGTATCCCAGTTGGGATGTTAATGCGGTGCTGGTTGATCTGTCCGGTCAGGAACGGGAAATTTTGTGGGAAAAATTACGTTTTTAGGAGAAAGATAGTCATGCGGCGCCTGGTTCTACTAGTCTTTCTGGCCATAGTGCCGCTGGGGTGGCTAGGGCCGGTGGCGGCCTCGGAACCCCCCAGTCCGGTGGACCAATACAAAGAGGAGGTTAAACGGAGCCAACTGGGTCCGGCCATCGGGGTAGACCAGGGCACGGTGGATAAGTTGCTGGAAATCGACCGGCGTTACAAGCCCTTGAAAACACAGTTGAACGAAGAGATGAGGTCTGAATTCGCCCGCCTCCAACACCTTCTCAGCCAACCGGCCCCAGCGGAGCCGGAAGTCCAAGACATCCTCCAATCCATGATCCAGAAACGCCAGGAGAAGCTTAATCTGGAACAGAAGCAACTGGAGGAGGAGATGGCGGTCCTGACCCCGGTGCAACAGGGGCGTTATCTCCTGTTTCTTATGGGTTTGCGAAAAAAGATGGTCAAGGAGGCTTACAATCTGAGAAGCCTGCCCGCCTCCCCCCGGCCCCCGGCCTCGACTCTCCGGGAGATTCCCGTAGTCCAGCCGTCCCGTTGAGATTTGCGGGGAATTTCTCCCACCGCGAGTCAGAGCGCGTCTCCATGAGTTTTTTTTCAGCCCACTTGCCAAAAGCCGCCCAACAAAGCTAAAATAGTTCACTGCCGGAGTGGTGGAATTGGTAGACGCAGGGGACTCAAAATCCCCCGGGCCTCGCGCCTGTGCGAGTTCGAGTCTCGCCTCCGGCACCATTTAAAGGAAACTTATTTAGGGCTGGGTCCGCGGATCCCAGCCCTATTTTTTTCTCCGGAAAGATCTAACCAGCCCCCTCTGATTTCGGCAAAAGCCGAGAAAGGAGCGCAGTTATCATTAATTCTCCAATGTTCAATTTACGACCCGATAATTTTTTTTGGGATAAGCATTTTCCATTGACAAACTGGATGATTTTCACCTATGGTGTCCAGAATTCACCTGGCAACTTCTCCTTTATTCTAATATTCTAATTAACCATTAATTTCCGGCCTTCAACGGTTAAGACCATTCCCCCCATCCTGACAAGGCAGACGAGTCACTTTGCGCCCCGATGCTTAAGACCGAATGAGGGATGATGAATCCTCAAAAAGAAGAGTTTCTCCTCCGGATTTTCGACAGCATCACCGACAGCCTCCTGGTCATTGATCCCCGTAACTGCTCCATCGTTCTGGCCAATGATCCCTTTTTAGTCCGGGTGGGCTTGACCGCCCCGGCGGTGATGGGGAAACCTTGTTATGAAGTGATGTATGGCCGCCTAGAGCCTTGCCAGGAAGAGGGCTTCTATTGCCCCATGCAAGAGACCGCCCGGCTTAGGCGCTCGGTGGTGAGTGACAAAAACTACCTGGATGACCAGGGGCAGGAACACACCCTCCAGGTTACCACCTATCCCCATTTTGACAGCCAGGGGGGGGTGGATCTGGTCACCCGCCTGGAGCGGGATGTCACCGAACGGCGCAAGATGGAGGAAGCCCTGGCCTTCCGCTCCCGGGAGCTGCAAAAGACCCAATTGCAACTGGAAAAGCTTTTTGAAATTGCCCGGGAGCGCACCGGCAAGCGTTCCGTCCCGGAGTTGGTGCATTTTCTCCACGGTATCGTCCGGGAGACCTTCCCGGATGCCGATGCCCTGTTTTTTCTCCTGGATAGCGGCAAGCATCACTTTTTGCTCCTGGAAGAGTCCCCCGGCCCTGCCGGCGACCCCCGGCGGCGTCTCCTGCGCCGCTGGGAGCAACTGGGCCAGGTGGCGGATTTTATCCGCTATTTGGGAGAAACCCTTGAGCCCCAGATAGTTACCTTTGCCGAGCGGGATAACCTGCCCCCCTTCCTTAGGATCGTCTCCGAGAATTATTCCAGTTGGGTGGGCCTGCCCATCTTTGCCCAACAGCATTGCCTGGGATTTTTTATCCTGGGTTCCCACCAGCACCAGGGCTACTCCAGAGAGGATCTCCACTTCCTCCACGCCATGTTCGGGGAAGTGGCGTGTTATCTGCGTTTTTTAATGCGCCATGAACCGGAGACCAATTATCAAAGCCAGGGGCTCCCGGAGAAAACGGCCCATGGGGAGGTCATCGGGCAGGGCAAGAAGATGCAGGAGGTTTACGGACTCATCGATCTGGTTGCCGGGACCGACGCCACCGGTATGATCACCGGGGAAAACGGCACGGGGAAAGAACTGGCGGCCCGGACGATCCATCGCCAGAGCAAAAGAGGCCGGGGGCCTTTTGTGGTGGCCAATTGCTCGGCTTATTCCCCCACCCTGCTGGAGAGCGAGCTGTTCGGGCATGAGAAGGGCGCCTTCACCGGCGCCATCCGTAGGAAAAAAGGCCGGTTTGAGTTGGCCCAGGGAGGCACCTTGTTCCTGGATGAGATCGGTGATATCCCCCCGGCCACCCAGGTGTTGTTGCTCCGCTTCCTCCAGGATCATTGTTTTGAGCGGGTGGGGGGTGAAGCCACCATCGAGGCGGATGTCCGGGTGTTGGCCGCCACCAATAAGGACCTGTACCGGGAGGTGCAGGCGGGGCGCTTCCGGGACGACCTTTATTACCGCTTGAACGTGATCACCCTGCACCTGCCCGCCTTAAGGGAGCGGAAAGAGGACATTCCCTTGCTCTGTCAGCATTTTTTGAGCAAATATAATCTCAAGGAAGGGAAAAAAATCAGGCGCTTCTCCCCGGACGCCCTGGAGGCCCTGATGGACTTTGACTGGCCGGGGAATGTCCGCCAGTTGGAGAACGCCATCAGCCATGCGGTTATCCTGGCCCAGGGAGAAATTATCCGCCGCCGGCACCTGCCCCGCTTTCTCAAAGAGACCACCGAAGAAGCCGCCCCCATGACTCTGGCGGAAACCGAGCGCCGCTTGATTTGGCGGGTGCTCCAGGAGGCCTCCTGGAACAAACATGAAGCGGCCCGGCGCCTTAGGGTCAGCCGCAGCACTTTGTACAGTAAAATCCGGCGCTATGGCCTGGCCCGGGGCACACGTTCAGAACAAGGCTAGAAAATGGGGTCTGATATCGAACACGGCAAACTAGTTAAATTTTATCAACTAAATCAAAATCGGTGAATTTAACAGTATTGATTTTGAACATGGGCAAATTTTCCTATGAGCTTGATCTTAAAAATTTTTTTCGCAAGTATAAAAAATTTATTTGAAAATAGCTGTGAAAGCTGCTATGGTTCGCCTTACCTCGTTAGGGCAGGGATTTTGTAGGGAAAAAGCCAGTGTTTAAGGGCCTGAGCGCCGGTGAGGTGACCCTGGTGCCCAGGCCTCTTCAAGAACGGGAACAAGTTTCCTTCGTGTCTTGGAAACCCTAAAAAACCAATTTCGGAAAGGAGGTGAAATACCGACAGATGACCATTTCCCTGGAAAATAAGGGTGTTTTAGGTAATAGATCAGGGGCAAGAGTCATCTGGCATGGATGCCATCTGGATAATCAGTAAAGGTAAGGCCTCAACTCAGGAGTGGTGCTTTTGGCCACCCTGACCCCTGAGCGGGTAGGACCACCGTGAAACGAGATCTGATGAACAACCTTGTTGAATGGAGGCCGAAACATGGCAAAACAGAAAAGGGACATTGAAATCAACAGCCGGGCCGATACCCTGCCGTTAATGGGGCCGGAGGTCAGGCCCTGGCCCGTCACTCCGCCGCCGACGCCCGAATGGGTGATGACGAACGTTTATGCCAAGCGGAAGGCGGAGGAGTTCGGCAAATTCCTGGAAGACAACCTGCACTTAAATTTTATCTTTGATAAACCGGAAGCCCTGCAGGGCCTCCGGGTGCTCTGCAACGGCATCTGGCAGATAAGCAGGATGTTTGCCGCCAGCCTGCTGGGCGAACAGGGCGCCGAAGTGGTCTATGTTGAGCCGCCCGGGGGCGACCCCTTAAGGCAGCTCACCCCCTTCGGCCGGGAAGAGTACATGCTAAAGGACAACGTCACCGGCGAGCCCTGCGGCCTGGACTTCCTCCACGAGTTCCGGAACGCCAAATCCACCACCCTGAACCTGGAGACCCCGGAAGGCCGGGAAATTTACAAGAGTATGGCCACGGTGATGGACGTCATCATCGAGGCCTGGCCGCCGGGCTATATGGATTCCTTAGGGATCGGCTACCGGCACCTCTCCAAGCTCAACCCCCGGCTGATTTACTGCTGGGTGGGGGAGCGGGGCCAATGGGGTCCCGATAAGGATGCAGTCTCCAAACACGGCCAGTGGACCCTGGATCCCTTTTCCGGCGCGGCCGATTCCTGGATCCATAACACCGGCTTCCCGCCGGACCAGTGCCCCCGGGGCGGCAAGGGCGGCGACGTCATGCGCTCCGGCGCCTGGCTGTGCTCCTACGTCTGCGGCGAACAGGCCGCGGTGAGCATCATGGCCGCCCTCTTCTGGCGGGATGGGACGAGCGGTGAAGGCCAGTTCATCGAGTGCACCGCCGCGGAAACCCTCATGGACATCCTGGACTTCGACATCGGCTGGTACGGCTTCAACGCCTCCATCAAGGCCCGGACCGGCGCCTGGGACCCCAACCTGAACCAGTATGAGTGGAACCCCTGCAAAGACGGCTACATGATGATCGGTGGCCAGACGGACCGCCTCTGGTACCGCATCGGCATGTGCATCGAACGGGAATTGCCCGAGTTCGGCCGCCTCATCCACGAAGACCCGCTCTTAAAAGAGATGGGCGCCCGGAACTCGCTGCAGGGTCTCATCAAGACCTACTCCATCACCACCAAGTGGCTCCGGGACATCAACCGCATCGAAGCCGAACAAAAGCTGATGCAATATGAAATCGCCGCCGGCCCGGTGCTCTACATCGACGAAGTGGCGGAATTCCCCCACTTCAAGTATCGCCCCTGGGTCAACACCATCGAGACCGAGTTCTACGGCACAGTGATGTATTCCGAATCCTGCGCCGCCTTCCAGCACCGCACCCCGGCGCGGGTCAAGGACCTGGGCCGGCCCCTGGGGCATGACAACGGCGAAGTCTACCAGAAGTTCCTGGGCATCGGCCCCTTGAAACTGCGGGAACTCAAGGCGAAGGGGGTTATCTAATGGACGAAAAAGAATTCAACAAACTGAAAGTTTGCGACTTCGATGAGCTTCCCGGCCCCAAGAGCAAGGAAGAGCTGAATGAGATGAAGATGCCCTTCGAGGAGTACTGCAAGAAGGCCTTCGACGTGGGCAACGAGTTTGCCAAGCCTGAGGCCCTGAAGGGTATCCGGTGGATGAGCACCACCATGTACATCTTCACCCCCCACTCCGTGGCCAACCTGGCGGAGATGGGCGCGGAGTGCATCAAGGTGGAGATGCCCCGCATGGGCGACCCCATGCGGCACACCTCGCCCTTCAATGAGGCGTACCTCTATCCCTTGCACGACACCCGGCCCATGACCGGCACCGGTTATGGCTTCCTGAACGCCAACGTCAATGAATACTACATCACTCTGGACTACCATGTGCCCGAGTCCAAACGGGTCTTCTACGACCTGGTGAAGATGTCCGACGGCCTCACCGAATGCTACCGCCACGGCACCTTCGACCGCTGGAAACAGGGCTACCGCCAGGTAGCGGAGATGAACCCCCGGTTCATCTATGTCTGGGGCGGCGGTTTCGGCTACGGCCCCAAGATGTTCGGCGGTTCCTATGACATCCTGGGGCAGGCCCACGCGGGGCTGGCCAGCATCACCGGCACCCACGAGGACTTCGGCGGCCACGCCACCAAGTGCACCAACTGGTGTATTGACTGGTACTCCGGCACCCAGATCACCTCCTGCATCATGGCGGCCCTGAACTGGCGTCTGAAGACGGGGCTCGGCACCATGATCGAGTTCTCCCAGGTGCAGGCGGCGACTAGGATGTGCGGCTACACCGCGCCCCTGTATGGCAAGTTCGGCATCGTCCGCCAGCGCTGGGGCAACTGGGACACCCAGCTCTGCGTCCACGGCATCATCATGACCGGCAAGGTGGACTTCCCGGACGCGAAAAACCCCCAGGACAAGTTCGAGTCCCGCTACGTCATGCTGAGCGCCTTCCAGGACGCCGACTTCCAGGAACTGTGCAACATCATCAAGAAGCCCGACCTCTTCAGCAGTTACAAGAGCCACAAGGAAAGGGTCGGGGCCCCGGCCCAGATCGCCATCTACAAGGCCATCGAGGACTGGGCCGCGGACAAGACCCGCTCGGAAGTGGTGAAGATCCTGAAGGAGGCCGGCATCCTGGCGGAGCCGGTGCTGAACGACCGGGAGGTCTATGAGTCCAAGCACTTCCGGCAGCGGGGCACGGTGCGCTGGAATGACGACCCCCTCTTCGGCGACATCCTCATCCACAGCGGCTACAGCTCTGGCCTGATGTCCAAGACCCCCCGGCGGCACAAGTGGCAGTGGCGGCCCGTGGGCGCGGACAATGTCAAAATCTATCATGAGCTCCTCGGCTATCCCATGAGCAAGATTGAAGAGCTCTACACCAAGAACATCCTTTAGGCGGAGGGGTGATTAACTATGTGTGATATTATCTGGTGCATGAAAGAGAAAGACGGCAAACCGTGCGACACCGTCAATTACCTGGACCCCTATTGCTTCTGGAACTGGGAAGGTAAGATCGGCTGCGCTGAGTGCGGCACGGTTTATTACATCCACATGATTCAGGGGCACATGTACCGGGGGCCGGACGAAAAGTCCGGGGAAAAGCCGGACATCCTGCCGCTTTTTGCCGATAAGCCCAATGACGGCTACCGCTGCTATTTGCCGGGAATCGAAGGACGCACCCGGCCCTACACCTGTCTGCCCCGGGACATCTACCTGGGCCATGCCGACACGGTGAAGTTCAGCATCCGGGGTCGGCCGGTGCGGGGCTGGCGGCCCCAGCCGCCTTCCGCGGGGGTCGCCGGATCGTTCGGCTTCTTCTGGGATATCGAAAAGCTCTCTCCTGAGGTCTGGGCCGAATATCAGGAGAAAATCAAAAAAGGCGAAGTCAAGGACTGGTAAAGGGAGGAGCTGCTGATGGCCATGAAAAAAGAAGAAATGATAGAAGCCAAAAAGTTAAACCCGGTCGACTTTCTCGCCAAGGTTCTGGAGGCGGAAAAGCACACGGACCATATCTGCTGGAAGTGCAAGTACCTGAAATGGGTGCTCAAAGGCTCCGGGTTCCCTCCCGCGGATATCATCGGCTGGTGCAAAAAGATCCACTGGCCACATTACTGGTCCATTTCGGAGATGGATGTCATCAAAAAGTGTTACGCCTTTGAGGCCCTAAAATAGGAAGAGTTACGCCCATGAGACCGGAGGATGTAATAGCAGGAAACGAGGAACTCCAAATCCTGAAAAGGATGATGCTGGCCTGGAAGGAAGATTACACCGGGTTAGTGCCCTCCGATGGGGGAGGCGAGTACCTGTGCCAGGACTTCTTGCAGGAGATCGAGGAGTACCTCTACCCCTATTTAAAAAGGATGGTCGAGACTGATCACATTTCCCAGGATCAGGCCCGGGAGTTCCTGGAATTCTGCTACCGCCAAGTCATGGAACTGCGTGACTTAATCGAAGAACCTAAACC
>Ga0154640_1139_pt1 | contig 11496 bp, 10 predicted proteins | sample Rifle2008BG13ft_FD_116069 | JGI IMG/M metagenome (GOLD analysis project Ga0154640, IMG submission 116069) | Deltaproteobacteria bacterium RBG_13_58_19 | reverse complement strand
CCGCGAAGGCAAACCTCAGGGCATCGGGGGCGGCACGGTGGCCGCCTTTTTCCGCCAACTGGACTTGCCCGCGGCCGTCTGGATGACCGTGAGCCAAACCGCCCACCAACCCAACGAATTCTGCTCTCTAAATAACTTGGTGGGCGACGCCCAAGTCCTGGCCCATGTTTTCTTACTGGAGGATTAGCAGGATGAGTTGAGGGGAGGGCGGGGGAGCAGTGGCTCCCCCGCCCTCCCCCAAAAACTATAAATTTTCCCAGAAGGGGCGTTCCTGGCGGAATTGCCAGTTATCTTCGTCGGTGATGGAGTAATTTTCCAGGTCTTCCGCCAGCATTTCGGCCCATTCTTCCCTGGCGTCGGTGGGGTCGGTGGACCCCAGCCAGGGGCGCACCGAGAACTCCTGGGCAAAGCCTAAGTGGCGCAGCAGTTCCCGGGGATGGTCATCCAGGACCAGGTAGGACTGGAAGCCGTCGTGGCAGCGGATTATGATGGGGGCGGCCATCTTTTTCGCTCCTTGGTCTAAGGTTTATTGTTATTACGATAAAAGACGGGGACTTGCAACTCTCATGAAGATATCCCTTTCGCCTCAGCAAATGTGGTCAGGCTCAAAAGGTAATTGCCGGGTAGGGTTAATCTGGGCCCTTTTTTTTATCGTCATGTTACTAGCTTTGGCCTGTGGCCAGATCCGGCCCCTGCCCTCGGCCTGGGAGCCGGAGGTCTACACTCCCATCACTTATGAGCAGTTGCTGGACCCGGACACGGCCCGTCTCACCTCCGGGCAGAAGGTGAAGGTGCCGGTCTATTTCTGGCAATTCCTTACTTATGACCCGGCTCTAGTAGAGAATTATATAACCCTGGCCCGCCATCCCGTGGAGTGGTATCGACTGCCCTGGTTTGCCACTTATGGCACCCCGGATATGAAGGGTTATTTTGACCGCCTGGTAATGAACGAGGAACAGAAAGAGTCTTATCGACTCAAGCGCTTGGAGCACCTCCTGGTCTACGGCGAATTGGCCGAAATGGGACTCAATTTGCTCTATCTCCAGGTGCATCATATCGATAGAATTGAGGAGGATTAGGTCAACGGCAGCAGGTTTGGTGAATCGCCTTGCCGGGAGCACGAATGGTTGACATGAATTTATTGGACCTGGGCCTACTGGTGCTATTGGGATTGATTACCGTCCGGGGCTATTATCGGGGTCTGTTTCAGGAATTATCGGTCTTGGCCGGAGTGGTGGGTGGTTTGCTGGCCGCGGCCCATGCCTATCCGCTCCTGGCGGTGAGGTTGCAGCCCTGGATCAAGAATCCCACTTATGCCCAGGTTCTGGCCTTCATCTTGATCCTGGTGGGAGTCTATTGGTTTGCCAGAATTTTGGGCCACCTGCTGCAGCGAGTTTTATACCATCTCTACCTGGACATCCTGGATCGCTTGCTGGGGGCCTTTTTTGCCCTGGTGAAAGGGGTTTTGCTCCTGGGGTTTGCTCTAATGTTCTTGAGTGTGGTCCTGCCTCGGGACTCCCATTTAATTAAGGAATCCCGCACTGTCCCCCTGCTGGTGCAAATTTCCCGCCAGGCCCTGGAGATGCTGCCCCCGGAGTTTAAGCAGCGTTTTCACGAAATTCTGCGGAAATGGCCTAAATCGAAGAAAAAAGAAGAGCAAGCCGGGCAGCCGGGCATTAACAAACTTGATGACCCAGGCGTCCTGGCTGGGTAGAAAAGTATTTTCGGTGGGGGAGGGGGCAGGGCGTTCCCACAGGCTGGAAAGCCTGTGCCACCAGTCCCTGGCCCTCCTTCCACAAATCACTTTTAAAGGGACCATTCTTATGTCTGACCCAAAACCTGGAATAGACCGGGCGGTGTCGGAATTTATGGCCATTGTCCGGCGTCTTCGGGGACCCGGGGGCTGTCCCTGGGACGCCCGGCAAACTCCGGAAACCATCAAGACTTATGTACTGGAAGAGGCTTATGAATTGGTTGAGGCCCTGGACGTCCAAGATCCCCAAAAGATCAAGGAGGAGTTAGGGGATCTCTTCCTCCACCTGGTTTTCCTGAGCGACCTCTATCAAGAAGGGGGTTATTTCACTTTTGAGGAAGTGGTGCGGGGCATCACCGCCAAGATGATCCACCGCCACCCCCATGTTTTTGGGGAAGAAAAGGCGGAGACTCCGGGGGAGTTAAGGCAAATCTGGCACCGGGCCAAGGCCCAGGAAGGCAAGGAGGCGCCAGCCGGTTCCTTGGGAAAGGTCTCCTCCGCCTTGCCGGCCCTGGTGCAGGCCCAACGCCTGGGGGAGGCCGCGGCCCGCCTGGGATTCGACTGGCCCCATATGACGGGCTCCTTGGATAAGGTGGAAGAAGAGTGGCAGGAATTCCGCCGGGCCTTGGAGACTGCCCCGGAATCCGCCCAGGAAGAGGAGTTGGGGGACCTGCTCTTTGCTTTAGTCAATGTGGCCCGGTTTCTGAACATCGATTCGGAAGGGGCCCTGAGGCGCACCATTTATAAATTCATCAAACGCCTGCACGTGGTGGAGCGCACCTTGGCCAAGGAAGGGAAAACCATGGAAACCTCTACCTTAGAAGAGATGGATGCCATCTGGGAGCAGGCTAAAAAAGCCAAAGCCAATTCACCCTAACCCGAATTATCCCTGGGCACGGCTTGCCGTGCCCTCATCAGGCTTAACCGCCGTTTTGGTTTGTTCCGGCCCGAACAACTCCGGCTTGCCAAGGCCAAGGAGTAATGATAGAGTGTTTAAGGGGTTACGTCTAGGCATCGAGGCGCACAGGATATGAAAAGCAACCGGGTTAAAGGAGCTATCTCCCTGCCCATGGCGATTCTGCTGATTTTCGCCACCGCCTTGCTCCTTTCTCTCCTGTTCTTTACCTTCTGGCAGAGATTGAGCCAGAAGGTGGAGACCATCCTTCGGGATCAATTCAACCAACAGCAATTGATGTTGACCCGAAAGATTGCCGACAATGTGGAGGCTTATTTCGATTATCTGGAAAATGAACTTTTAGCCTATCCTTATAGGTTCCAGTCCATCAAGCCGGGGTCTCCGGACTACGAAGCCTATATGGCGGCGCGCTTCAAGGATATGCGACGTTTGGGGATTCTGGCCATCCGCCGTTATAATCAAGACGGGGTGATGGTGCAGGCCTGGGGGCAGCCGGTCACGCCGGCAGTGAGCCTCCCCGCCCCATTGCTCAAGTGGGTTCAGGATCCCAAGAATCGCCACCACTTACTTTTGGGTAAGACCGCCCCAGGGACCGAGCCTCCCTGGCAGGGACGCCTGCTCATGCCGTTCCTCACCCAACTTTATTCCTCCCCTAATGCCGCCCAGCCCTCCGGGGCCTTGGAGATGTTAATCGATCCCTTCTTTATTTGCCGCCAAGCCACCGAGGGGGTCCGCTCCGGGGAGAGCGGTTATGCCTGGATTATCGATCAGAATGAAATCATCCTGGCGCATTATGAGAAGGAGTTTGTGGGCCAGGAGGCTATCCCTGTCCGCCTCGCCCGCAACCCCAAGACGGTTTTTCGAGGGCTCAGAGAGATTCATGCCCTTCTCCTCTCGGGCCATGAAGGGGTGGGGGCCTATGAATCCGGCTGGCACCGGCAAAGACTGGGGCTTACCCCTAAATTGGTAGCTTACACCCCCATCCGTTTTGACAAGGGGTTGGTCCGAGACGTCACGGAAGTGATGGACCCGGACCATAATCTCTGGGGGGTGGCGGTAGTCGCCCCGGTAGCTGAGGTCTCCGGGAACGTGGGGGAGGTGCTGCATCAGGCCCTGTTCCTGGTGGGGCTGTTCTTTCTGATGGTTTTGATAGCCACCGGCGGCCTAATAGGTACCGCCCTGGTCTGGAATCGGTCCTTAAGCCGGGAAGTGGAGTCCAAGACCGGGGAGTTGCTGGAGTCCCAGAAGCTCCTGTTGCGCTCGGAGAGATTCGCGGCCATCGGCGAGGCCGCGGCTTACGTGAGTCACGAAATCAAGAATCCCCTGATGGTGATCGGCGGACTGGCCCGGCAGGTGGAACGCCACCTGGAAGCCGACCCTGCCTCCCAGGAAAAGCTGCAAATCATCCAAACCGAGGTCCGGCGCTTGGAGAATTTTTTGGGGGATCTCCGAGATTTTACCCGGCCGGCCTTACCCTGCAAAGAAAAGGTGGATCTGAACCAGATAATTCAAGAAGTGGAAGCCCTGATGAAGGAAGAAATCCGCACTAAGGGAGTAGATTTATTAGATAATCTGGCCCCCCGGTTGCCGGTGGTAGAGGCCGATCCCAACCAAATGAAGCAGGTTTTATTGAATCTCCTGAAAAATTCCCTGGAGGCCCTGGATTCGGGAGGGCAGATCACCCTGGCCAGCGGGGGAGACGGCAAGCAGGTTTGGTTTTCCGTGGCGGATACCGGGGCCGGCATGTCCCCCGAGGTGTTGGAGAAGATTTTTAATCCCTTTTTTACCACCAAAGGAAAAGGCACGGGACTGGGTCTGGCGGTGATCCATAAGATCATCACCGATCACCAGGGAATTATCTCAGTGGAAAGCAGTCCGGAGAAGGGCACTAGTTTCATGGTAAAATTACCATGTTCCGGATAATGCCTTGATGCCTTGGCCCCTAAGACAAAACCCCACCCCGGAAGATAAGAAGCGCCGCCGAGAACGATTCCTGATCGCCCTCATCCTCTGCCTGGTAGTGGCCTTGACCTCCCTGGAAATCTATCTCTGGCGCCGGGGCGGGTATCCTCTGACCGGCAGCCTGCTAGCCTTCGGCCTGCTGAATCTGAATGCCATCCTCTTTCTCCTCCTCACTTTTCTCATCTTCCGCAACCTGGCCAAGCTTTTTCTGGAAAGGCGCCAGAAAGTATTCGGCTCGCGCCTTAGGACCCGGCTGGTCCTCATCTTTATCAGCCTGGCCCTCTTGCCCACCCTGTTCATGTTTTTCATCGCCTGGCAATTGATCTCCAGCCGGGTGGATTATCAGCAGGATAATCGGCTGGAGGAAGCCCTGGAGATGAATCTGAGTTTGGGTCGGGCGGTCTCCCAGGGCCAGGAAGATAAATTGCGGGCCTGTGGCCGCCTTTTCAGCCGGGAGCTGGCGGCTGCCGGGAAATTATCCCAGGAGAGTCCGGAGGCTTTACAAGCTCTGCTCTCCAAGTGGCGTGAGTCCTATCAATTGACCGGGGTGGAGCTCCTGGATGCCACCGGGGCTCCCCTGGCCACAAGTTATGAGGGGGACGGCGGCAAGTTCCCGGAGGTGGCCCTCCCCACCTCGAGGCCGGGCAAAGAGGCCCACGAGACCTTCCAGCGCCAGGCCGTCACCCAGGGCGGGCTCTTGAGTCTGGTCCTGCCTCTGCCGGTTTCTCCGGACAACCCCTTTAGATATTTAATAGTGCGCCAGCTCACCCCCAGGCCCTTGTTGTCCCAAATCAAAGGGGCCGAGCGCCGCCAGCAAAATTTTCAACAGGCGCAACTTCTTATCCGCCCGGTGCGGGTGAGCCATTACCTGGCCCTGGTGATCGTCACCCTCCTCACCCTCATGTCCGCCATCTGGCTGGCCTTTTATCTGGCCCGGGAAATTACCACTCCCGTGCGCCAACTGGCGGAAGGCACCTTGAAGGTGGCCGGGGGTGATTATGATTTTCACATTGATCAGGAGGGGAAAGACGAAATCGGCTTCCTGGTCCAATCCTTCAACAAGATGACCCTGGATTTGCAACAGAGCCGGGCCCAACTGGCCGCCGCCTATGAGCAATTGCACCAGTCCCATGTCGAACTGGAGGCCAGCGAAGGCCACATGGAAATTTTACTGAAGAACGTGGCCGCCGGGGTGATCGGCCTGGATACCCAGGGCCGGGTGACCTCCATCAACGATTCCGCCGCGCAGATGCTCAGCCTGGGACGGGATGCCGTCCTGGGCCAGGATGCCCGGTCCTTGATCCCCCCGGGGGAATACAGCCGCCTGACGGAATTGGTCAGCGAGGCCCGGCAGGCCCAAGGCACGGTGGAGAGACCCTTGCACCTGGCCCTCCCGGACCGCACCCTCTCTTTGCTGGTAAAAGCCACGGTGCTCAAGGATGAGACCGGCCAGAACCTGGGCGTGGTCATGGTCTTTGAAGATTTAACCGAATTGGAAAGGGCCCAGCGCCAGGCGGCCTGGCGGGAGGTGGCCCGGAGGATCGCCCACGAAGTAAAAAACCCCCTGACCCCCATTAAATTAGCCGCCCAGCGTCTCCGGCGCCGTTACCTGGGGCATTTCGCCGATGACGGCAAGATCTTTGATGAATGTACCCAGATCATCAGCGATCAGGTGGATGAAATCAAGAACCTGGTGAACGAGTTCTCCCACTTTGCCCGTTTGCCCCACCTGACCCTGTCCTCCCAGGACCTGAACGCCCTGATTCAAGAAACCTTAGCCCTTTACCAGGAGGTGCAAAGCCGCATCACCTTGGCCTTTCACCCGGAGCCCCATCTTCCCTCCCTGCTCCTGGACCGGGAGCAGATCAAACGGATGCTCTTGAACCTGGTGGATAATGCCCTGGCCTCCATTCCAGAGTCCGGCAGCATTACCCTGTCCACCGAAGAAGAGGCGTCAGCGGAGTGGGTGCGCCTGGTGGTGGCCGACACCGGCAGCGGCATCCCCGAGCCGGACAAGGCCCGCATTTTTGAGCCTTATTTTTCCACCAAGCGGGGGGGCACCGGGCTGGGGCTGGCCATTGTCCAGTCCATTGTCATGGAACACCAGGGGCATATTCACGTGGAAGACAACCAACCTCAAGGAACTAAATTCGTCATTGACTTGCCTGTACGCCGGGAGCCCTATGCCGGGAACCATCCTAGTAGTTGATGATGAGCCCCAGATTCTCCAAACGGTGGCCGGCATCCTCGCGGATGAAGGCTTCGAGGTGCTCACCGCCCCGGATGGGGAGTCGGCCCTGAAGTTGGTGGCGGCAGGGCCGCCGGATTTAGTCCTCCTGGATATCGCCCTGCCGGGCATGGACGGTCTTACCGCCCTCCAGGAGCTGAAACGGCAATATGCCGCCCTGCCGGTGGTCATGGTCTCCGCCTATGGTTCGGTGGAGAACGCGGTCAAGGCCACCCGCCTGGGGGCCTATGATTTCATCGAGAAGCCCCCCCATGCCGACAAGATTCTCCTCACCGTGCGCAATGCCCTGGAAATGGCCCGTCTGACGGAGGAAAACTGGCGCCTTAGGCAACAGGCGGCCCCGGCCCGGGAGATCATCGGCCAGAGTGAGGCCATCCGCCAATTGCGGGAGAAGCTGCGCCGGGTGGCCCCCACCCAGGCCTCCATCTTGATTTCCGGGGAAAACGGCACCGGCAAGGAGTTGGTGGCCCGGGCTATCCATTATCTAAGCCGCCGGGCCCATCGACCCTTCGTGGAGGTTAACTGTGCCGCCATTCCCGAGGACTTGATCGAAAGCGAGCTTTTCGGCCACGAGAAAGGGGCCTTTACCGGGGCCACCAGCCGGCGTCAGGGGAAATTCGACCTGGCCCATGAGGGCACGCTGTTTTTGGACGAAATCGGGGACATGAGCCTGAAGACCCAGTCCAAGATCCTGCGTATCCTGGAAGAGCAAAGGTTTGAGCGGGTGGGGGGCAGCCGTCCCCTGCAGGTGGATGTGCGCATCGTGGCCGCCACCAATAAAAACCTGGAAGAAGAGATCGCCCGGGGCCACTTCCGGGAAGATCTCTTCCATCGCATCAACGTCATTCCCCTGTTCGTGCCCCCCCTAAGGGAGCGCCGGGAAGACATTCCCCTCCTGGCCCAGTATTTTCTTGAAGAGTTGGCCCGGGAGAACGAAACTTTGCCCAAGACCTTAAGCCCGGAGATCCTGGAGGCCCTCACCGCCGGACCCTGGCCGGGAAATGTCCGGGAACTGAAGAACTTTATCTGGCGCCTGGCCATCCTCGCCCCCGGCCCCACCATTGAACTCCAAGACCTGACCCTGGCCGCTCCCACCCCCGAGACGGAACCCGGGGACCTGGAGGCCCTGCTGCACGCCCCCTCTTTCCGGGAGGCCCGGGCCCGGTTTGAAAAAGAGTTCCTGGCCCGGAAACTGGCGGAATACGGCGGCAACGTCAGCCTCACCGCCGATAAAATCGGCCTGGAACGCTCCCACCTCTATCGCAAACTCCGCACCTACGGCCTGGAGCCGGGGAAAGAAGGGGAGAGTTGAGGGTGAGATTTTGGGGGAGGGGGCTAAGGGCCACAGGCCCACTTACAATCCTCCCCCACACCCCCTCCCCCAATCCCTTAGGGGGAAAATAGAAACGGGCTAAGCCTGGGCCATCGGCCCCGGCTTAGCCCGTTTCCCTTCCGCGGGTTGGGAGGGGGTGTGGGGGGAGGTCAGGGACCTCAGGTCCCTGGCCCTCCCCCCACCTCATCGCCCCCTCAAATCTGCGCCCCGACCTCGGCCAGGGTTTGGAAGTAGATGCGCCGGATGCGGCCCAGGCGTTTTTGGAAGCACAGGCCCAGTTCCATGCAGGCGTTATAGAAGGATGCCCGGCTGAATTCCAATGTCAGCAGGCGGGGGATGGTCTCCTGGGTGAATTCTTGATGCAGGTCCTTGAACTTCTGCCGGGCTTCTTCCAGGCCCTCCCAGAAAGGCAGCAGTACCAGGTCGGCCTTGTCCTGGAGCCGGAGGATTTCGGCCCGCACGGCTTGCAGCGGCCCTTTCTCCGGCGCATCGGGGAGGGATTCCTGGACCACTTCCGCTCCCAGGCGTTCTAAAAAGCGCAGGAGAAACTCCCGGGTTTTGGCTTCCCAAGGGCACAAGGCCCAGACATCCGCGGGAATCCCCACCCGGGAGATGTGTTCTTTGCCCGGCAGCCACTGGCGCAATTGGCGCACCCGGGAGAAGAGCTGTTCCTTAAGCTGTTGCATATAATTGCTCTTTCCCCAGCGGGATTGCCACAGGACAATGCGGCCGTAGGCCTTCATCTTCACATAAAACCAATCCCGGGACAGCAAGCGTTTGAAGACCGAGGGCCAGCTGTAGAATTTCTTCATGGCCCTGATGGTTTCATATTGCAATTCGTAAGGGGTCAACTGTCGGGGTTGGAACACCGCGTTATGGCCGTCGTATTGACTCCAATCCCGGCAGATGATGCGGTTCTGGGCCTCCATCTCCTGGTAGAACTGGGTGCCCGGCACCGGCGTAAGGATGAGGTACTGCAAGGAGTCCAGGTCCATCTGGCGGGAAAACGTGACGGTATCCCGGATCACCTGGAAATGGTCCTCTTCGGAGCCGAAGACGAACATGCCGTGGACGTTGATGCCGTGGTTATGGAAGTTGACGATGCACTCTTTGATGCCTTCCACGGTTTGGGATTTGTTATAGGCCTTGAGGGTGGCCGGGTTGATGGATTCCAATCCCACATACACCACATAGCAGCCGCTCCGGGCCATCAGCTCCAGCATCTCCTGATCCTTGGCCGCCTCCACCCGCACCTGGGCGCTCCATTCGATCTTGATGTTTTCTCTTAAGATGCGCTCGCATAGCTCCTTGATGCGCTCCCGGTTGGCGGTGAAGTTGTCGTCGCAAAAGAAGATGTGCCGGGCGGCCTGGGAGCCGTTCCGGCGAATCTCCTCCATGACCCGATCCACGGAATTATAGCGATGTTTCCGGCCGAACAGGAGAATTACCGAGCAGAAGCGGCAATTAAAAGGGCAGCCCCGGGAGGTGGCGATGGCGACAAAATTGCGCCGCTTGGCTTTCCAGTTGTGAATCAAGCCGTAATCCGGGATGGGCAGCGTGTCCAGATCTTCCACCAAAGGACGCCAGGGGTTTTGCCGGACCGATTCCCCTTCCCGATAGGCCAGGTTGTTAATTGCGGCGAAATCCCCGCCATCTTGCAAAGTGGCCACCAATTCCGACAGGGCCTCATCCCCTTCCCCACAGATGACGTAGTCGGCATGGCCCAGGCCCTCCTCGGGCAGAAAGCTGGGATGGGCTCCTCCCAAGACTACCGGCAGCCCTTGCTGGCGATAAAAATCGGCCAGATCGTAGGCCCGGGGGATAGTAGAGGAAATGCTGGAGATGCCCACCAGATCCGGCTTAAAATCCAGGGAGCGATAATCCGGGGTGGCGATCTCCTCAATGACCACTTTAACCTCTATCCCTTGCTGCTTTAAGATGGTCCCTAACAATACCGTTCCCAGGCGGGGAATGGCCACCCGGCTGAAGATATGGGGCCGGGGAGACCGGGGTTCAATGAACAGGACTTTTTTGATGGGGCGTCCCATGGGAGACTCCTTTAATGACTCTTCTCTTTAATTTTTAACTAGAGCTGGGGCCGGTTATTCTTTATAGGAAAATGTAAAGAATGGCCCGGTTATTGTCAAATAATTATCTTGCCCTTCTCGGCTAATTTACGGATTTAACAAAAAATAAACACTAATGGTTTAAAGCTCGGGAAGAATCCCTGAATCAATCCTTCCTCGACAGAGGTGGCGGTTAAGGGGAGGAGCCTGGCTGAAATCAGTCAGGCACGGGGAAAAATATCTTAGATTTCCCGGCCCAGCCAGGCTAAAGGATGCTGGGGCTGGGGGAAATTGCTGTTAACCAGGTGCCTCCATACCCGGAGTTGGGGGAGATAGACCAACCGGGGGCACTAGAAAAAAATTGAAGCAGATTCCCAGGCCCAAGCCCTGAGAATCTGCTTCCAATCTGTCACCAGGAATGTGAAATGCGGTGAACGTCGTTTATACGCAACCGGTGGGCTTGGGCAGGCCCGCCATCTTACAGGCTCCTTTGCCGGGGCCGGAGGGAAACAACTCATAGATATACTTCAGTTTGAATCCGGTCACCTTGGAAAGGATCCGCACCATGGGGGCAATGCCGTTCTTCTTGAAATATTCCTGGAGCATGTTGATCACTTTCCAGTGATCCTCTTTAAGCTCCGAAATGCCCTCCAGTTCTTTTACATAATCCACCCACTCAGGACCCCACCCGTCCAAGTCGGCCAGGAAGCCGTCCTCATCGACCTCGAAGGATTTTCCACCATGTTCCACTACGGCCATATTGCTTTCTCCTCCTTAAAAAGGTTTGATGCCATTTTTCCTCAAAGCTATGCCATTGTGAAAATTTTGTCAAGCAATAAATATTTTCCTGACCAGGGTCTTTCGTGGGATTAAGTTACCGGCCCCACTAATTCCAGAAGATGGACCACCCGTAAATTTTCCGCGGTCTGTCTTAGCTGCACCAGGCAGCCGGTGCAGGACGTGGCCAGGATTTGGGCGCCGGTCTCCCGGAAGGCTTGGGATCGGGCCGCGCCCAGCTCCCGGGCCGTCTCCGGGAAGCAAACTCCGAAGGCACCTCCCAGTCCGCAGCAGACCCGGTCCCGGGGTTGGCGGGCCTCCATTCCGGTGGCCGCGGCCAGGAGTTCCCGGGGCTCCTGAATGATTCCCTGGCCCCGGTGGAGGTGACAGGGATCATGAAAGGCCACCTCGCCAGAAATTGGTCGCCCCTCTGGGCGGTAT
>Ga0154640_1116_pt2 | contig 11627 bp, 10 predicted proteins | sample Rifle2008BG13ft_FD_116069 | JGI IMG/M metagenome (GOLD analysis project Ga0154640, IMG submission 116069) | Deltaproteobacteria bacterium RBG_13_58_19 | reverse complement strand
GAGTATCCGCTGCATAAGGTGATCTAATTTACCTTTTGGGGAATCGAACCGGTAGGCTTAAAGCTTACGGATTGTTAAGTTGTTCTAAGTTTTCCAGGGGGGCCATGCCCGCCCAGGTTTTTTCTAGTCATGCCGGGCGGACAATTGTTATTTTGCCCCTGAGGATTGCGGAAGATATTGTGGCTGCCTTCCCGGCGGACCCAGGCGAATCCTGTGGCTTCGGCCAACTTGCGCAAATCCCGATAGGGAACCAAGCGCAATTTCGTCAAATGCCGACCTCAACCTGCCAGGTGCCCACAAAGGAAGTTGCAGGTTCTTTGGTTCCGGCAACTTGCAAATACCCCTTAATTGCCTCCTCAATATTGGCCATCAACGCAGGCAAATCAGGGGCCTGGGTATAGCAGCCCGGCAGTTCCACCACCTCCGCCACCAACCAATTGCTTTCAGAATCCCGCTCCACTACCACCGTAAAAGACCTTTTCATGTTTATGTTCCCTAATGGAGATAGTCTTACCCTTAAATTGATTAATATTCTTCTTTTCGGTTTTAATCAAGTAAGGACATTAAAATTGTAACTTAATAGCCTGGCGAGAGGCCTTTATTGATTTATGGAATGATTAGGGGAGGAGACAGAAAAGAAGGGTGAGCCATGCCCACCCCACATTTTAGAGCGCGCTTGTAGAAAACCTGGGAAGGAAAATCTAGGGCAACAGCCCCTACACCTCACCCAATCCTTCAAAGGGTTGGGTGAGTATGGTGGGAGGGCCAGTAACACAGGCGTCTCGCCTGTGCACAGGTCCCTGGCCCCCCCCAACATCCTTAGAAACCTAGTACTGGCGGCGTCCCCGGCCACCACCGTGACCGCCGCCACCACCACCGCCACCGAAGCCCCTCTTTTGCACCGGCTTGGCTTCGTTGACCTTCAGGGTCCGGCCTTCAATATTCCTGCCATTGATCATGGAAATGGCTTTCTGACCCTCGATCTTGGTCCCCATCTCCACAAAGCCAAAACCCCGGGGCTGACCCGTTTGGCGATCCGTAATGATCTTGGCGGAAACCACCTCACCGGCTTCGGTAAAGAGCGCCTGTAGCTCTTCCTCGGTCATTTGATGAGGCAAATTGCCCACATAGAGTTTGATACTCATCCTCTCCTCGTGAATCAATCCGGCCCGAAGGTTGGGTGAAGCTTCTTCCCTTAAGGGCGCTTAGTCTTCTCCCGCCCGGAAGGCGTCTGGGGCACCAGTCTCCACAGCCGGTGGAGCTTGTCCGGTTTGGGGTTTCTTTTGCCGGCGCTTTAGCTTTTCTTCCTTCTTCTTTTGGCGCACCATTTCTTTGGCGCGCTTTTCCTGGCCATAATTACGGCGTGAGGGCAAATTATTGCCTCCTAGGTCACCGGGGTTGCCGGACTCTACTGGTGTTACGCCCCCGGAGCTTTGCCCCTATGGCTTTCAGGACTTAGGCTTTTACGACATTCTGTGCCTGAGGACCTTTTTGGCCCTGAACTACTTCAAACTCCACCTCCTGGCCCTCCTCCAGGGAGCGGAAGCCTTCGCCCTGGATGGCGCTATGATGCACAAATACATCCGGGCCATCCTCCCGGGAAATGAAGCCATAACCTTTGGAATCATTAAACCACTTAACCTTGCCTCTTACCTTCATACTGGCAAAACCTCCTGAAATGGTAAAACACTGGCCTGTCCTCTGAATCCGGAGCACCTTGAACCATCGAAAAAAAATCGGGACGTCACTAGCATACCGTCCCGATTCCTTTAGGATCTTCTCGTCCCCCAGTCAGTCTGACATGCTAACCAGGCATAGTATAATGATTAAATTGCCTGATGACAATAAAAAACGGCAGAAGACCTGTCGGCTTCAAGAAAGGGTGCCAAAAAACCCGGCTCCCCCAAGTCCCTTTCCCAGGGACTACTGATTTTCTGCCTGGTTTAATCCCGCTTTTCAGCTTAGGCCCAGGCGTTTCTCGTCAATCTGGGGGAAAGCCGGCTGCCCTATCCCTGACCGTCACACCGAACATTGGCGGCATTCTTCGGAGAATTCCTGGGATAAGGTGAGGGCCTGGGGCGGCAGGCTGAGAACCTGCCCCGGTTTGGAGCCGTAGCGATAGACGGTGATCCCCTTGAGACCTAACCGGTGGGCCAGCTTGAAGGCCCGGGCCACCTCTTCTTCCGTGGCCGCCGGGGCCAGATTGATGGTTTTGGAGACGGCATTCTCCACCTGGCGCTGAAACGCGGCCTGCATCTTCACCTGGTAGTCCACGCTCACTTCGAAGGTGGTGGGAAAAAGCCGCCGGAGGTCTTCAGGAAGCTCGGCGAGGGGGCGGGCCCGGCCCGAGGCCAGGACCCGGGGCAGCCACTCTTCTTCCTTCAGGCCCGCCTCCCGCAACTTTTCCAGGAAGAGGGGGTGCACTTCCTCAAACTCCTCCCCTTCCAGGGCCCGGCGGCGATAGGCCACGGCGAAGAGGGGTTCGATGCCGCTGGATGCCCCGGCAATCAGGCTGATGGTGCCGGTGGGGGCGATGGTGGTCACCGTGGCGTTGCGCCGGGGCGGTTGGCCCTCTCGGTCCCAGCGGCTGCCGGAAAAATTAGGAAAGGGACCCCGCCGGCGGGCCAGTTCCTGGGATTGGGCCACGGCCCGGGCCTGGATGCGGGTCATAATCCGCTCCGCCAACTCCAAGGCCTCGGGGGAATCATAGGCCAGGCCCAACTGAATGAACATATCCGCCAGGCCCATGACCCCCAGGCCGATCTTGCGGTTAGCCTGGGTGATGGCCGTGATCTGGGGCAGGGGATAATGGGACTCATCAATAACGTCATCTAAAAAGGTAACTCCCAAGACTACCAGGCGGTCCAGCTCCTCCCAATTAAGCTCCCCACCCTTAACCAGGCGGGACAGATTGATGGACCCCAGATTGCAGGACTCATAGGCCAGGAGGGGTTGTTCGCCGCAAGGATTGGTGGCCTCCAGGCGGCCCAGGGCCGGGGTGGGGTTGGCTCGCTCGATGGCATCCAAAAAGAGGAGTCCGGGATCTCCGGTCTTAAGGGCATAACGGCAGATGAGGTGAAAGACCTCCCGGGCTTGAAGACGCCCCACCTCCTTCCCGGTGCGGGGATTGATCAAGGGGTAGGTGTCATCCGTCTCCACCAGGGCCATAAAGGCATCGGTCACCCCCACCGACAGGTTGAAATTGGTCAACATGCCAAGATCCGCTTTGACCGTGATGAATTCCCGGATGTCGGGATGCTCCGCGTTGAGGATGCCCATATTGGCTCCCCGCCGGCGCCCCCCCTGCTTGACCACCTCGGTGGTGGTGTCATAGATGCGCATGAAGCCCACGGGTCCGGAGGCCACCCGCCCGGTGCTGCGCACCTGGTCCCCCCGGGGGCGGAGATGGTTGAAAGAGAAACCGGTGCCGCCGCCGGTCTGGTGAATCAGGGCCATGTCCCTGACCCCTTCCAGAATGCTTCGCATATCATCTTCAATGGGAATGACGAAGCAGGCGGCCAACTGTCCCCGGGGGAGTCCGGCGTTCACCAGGGTGGGGGTATTGGGCAGGAACTTGAAAGTGGCCATGGCTTCAAAAAAGGCCTCCGCCTGGGCCGCCACCGCCCCGGCGCCGCCGTAGCGCGCTTCGGCGGCGGCCACGGCCTTAGCCACGCGCTGAAAAAGCTCTCCCGGGGTCTCCACGATCCGGCCCTCCGGGTCCCGCCGGAGATAACGATCTTCCAGGACCTTCTGGGCAATGGGGCGGAATTTCAAGGCAAGCTGATCAGTCATGGTGTTTATCCTGTTTTGAGGGGAGGGCGGGGGATACAAGCTATCAGCCTTCAGCAGTCAGCTATCAGCTATGAAAGGATAAAATCAAAGCTGATCGCTGAAGGCTGACCGCTGAATGCTAATTGCCCCCTTAGCCCCCTCCCCCAAATCTCAATCTATAATGCCCCACTTCTTGGCCCGTTCCTGGTAGGGGCCGGGGAATTCCGGGGTAAAATTTTGGTAAAAGGTGATGGGGTAGCGGGCGCCGATCTGGCGGCCGGCCTCCTTCAGGCCCAGGAGCACCGGTTCCAAGAGGCGGGCCGGGAAGCTTACCACCAATTCATCGTCCTGGGTCATGGAAAAGATGCGATCCCCCATGCCGGGGATGGTCACCCGCACCTGGCCGGTGCGATGGGGACCGATGAGGTAGGAGCTACATTCCACCTTGCCGCTGAAGTCCCCGCTGACCCGCTCTCCCAGGCTGAAGGTGACCCCGTTAATGAGGCGCATCAATTGGGCCGGATTACCGTAAACCACGATGACCTCCGGCTCCAGGGCCAGGCGTTCCAGGGGGCAGAGGTAGAGGGCGGCGATCTCCTGGGGGGCAAAGTGGGGTATGGACTCCACTTCCTTCAGGGCCGGCCCCATCTCTTGATGAAACCCCACTTCGCAAAAGAGTTGGGCCAGCTCCAGGAGGGGATCGGTGGCCGGGGTGAACCCGAAGGCCAGCATCCCGGGAATACAGATGAGATCATCCTGGGTCAGGCCCATGGGCCAGCCATAGACCCGGGCCATGGTAACTCCCTGGCAGATGGTGACCTTCTTCTTGAAGATTTTTGAGGGGCGGCGGGTTTTTTCCGGCAAAGCCGCCGCGTCCGACAAAAAAGCAACCCCCAAAGGCTCGGTCCTAAGACGCAGAGCCCCTTTGATTTGGTTGGCGGCATCCTGGTAATCCATCTTCTCACACCTCCTCACTTATTTTCCACCGAGCCGGGAACTTTCCACCTTGTCAAGATATTATGAAACAAATGCACCGGATGCAAGCCTGGGCCAGGACTTTTCCTTTGGTTTCGGGGGTGGCTGCCGGTTAAAATTCAATTTATCAGCAGCAAAATAATCCTTAGGCTGCCGGGGCAAATGGGCTGGAACCTTTGAGCCTGGTAGTTGATTGCCTAAGTTAGCCTAATATTTTTCCGAAAACCTTTCGCCACTAATGAGGGTAAAGTCCCCCTTTTCTAAAGGGGGATTTAGGGGGATTATCCAGGGGTTATTTATAATCCCCCCTGACCCCCCTTTAAGAAAGGGGGGAATAATGTATCTTTTGGGGGAGGCCAATTTGGGCAAACAGGTACTAGTTCCCCTCGGACCATTTATAATATCCGGAAAAGAAATTGTCTGGGATTCTTGACCGATTCTTCTTGCCAAAGAGACTGGATTGGATCCAGGTGGAGGTCACCTCCCACTGCAACGCCGCCTGTATCTATTGCCCCCGCACCGCTTATCAGGATAAATGGGTCTCTCGCCATCTGCCCTTGGAAACCTTCAAAAAAATCTTACCCGCGTTGGCCAGGACGCGGCTGGTATTTCTCCAGGGCTGGGGGGAGCCTTTTCTTCATCCTGATTTTTTCCGCCTGGTCTCCCTGGCCAAACAGGCGGGCTGCCAGGTGGGCACCACCACCAACGGCATGCTGCTGGATGCCGAGAAAATCACTAAATTGGTGGAATTGGGAATAGATACCGTGGCATTTTCTCTCGCCGGGATAGATGGGAAAAATGATAAGGTTCGCCAAGGGACGTCACTCAGGACTGTCCTGGAAAACATCCAGGCCCTGCAGCAGGCCAAAGAAAGATGGGGTAAAGCAAAGCCGGCGATTCATATCGCCTATATGCTGCTTAGCTCCGGGTTGCCAGCCTTGGCCAAACTCCCCTCGGTCCTGGCCAGTTTGGGAATAGCCCAGGTGGTCATCAGTACCTTAGACTTCGTGCCCAGCGGGGAACTTCTCCAAGAGGCCCTTTGGCCCGCCAATCTCCGGGAGTATGAGGACCTGCAGTCCCAGTTACAAGCGGTGGTGGAAGAGGGGAAGCGTCGCCATTTAGAGATTCATTATCAACTCCACTATCCGGACAAGAAGCGACCCACCTGCACCGAGAATGTGCCGCGGGCGATGGTCATTGCCGGGGACGGCCGGGTAGCTCCTTGCGTTTTCACCAACCTCCCCGTTTCCGGGGTGAATTATTGGGTCAAAGGGCGAGAATTCCCTTATCAAAGAGTAAGTTTCGGGAACATTAATGAGTCACCCTTACAAGTTATTTGGCGACAGCCGGGATACCGGCGATTTCGCCACTCCTTCGAACGGGGTGATCTGGCGCCTTCTTGTCGGGATTGCCCCAAGTTAGGGTAAATCGAGGCAGACGATTTTTCTCCACCGAATATTAGAGATACAAAAAAGAAGTAGTAAGATGAGTTAATGATAATGAAAAATATGGTGCAAAAAAGTAAAATAGGCTTACCCAATTTTAATCCTAACCAAAGATTGCCAGACCAAAGGTTTTATGAGGGGCCTGGGCTCCAAAGGAGGTGAGAACCAGCCGATTCATCAACAGAATCCTTGCTAAGAACCGGGCAAACACCAAAAGATGATCTCGCTAACAACCCAGAGTGACACCCCTGGCTAGGCCCAGCCAAAAAGTAAGGGCAGAAGGAGGACCACATGTACCTGCTGGATAGGCTAAAACAGGTATTGGGAATGGGTTTTGCGGCAAGTGAGCATGGGGTGATCGCGGAAGTGGAAGCCCAGGCCAAGACGATGCAAGAACTCAAGGCCACCCTGGGTTTGCCGCCGGACGCCACCTCTGCTCAGATTAAGGAACGGATAAAAACCCTGAAGGCCGAACACGAAGAGCTATCGGAATTGAAAGGGGAATGGGAGGCCCGGGAAAAGGGTGATCTCCAGATGAGCCAGTGGCAGGCCCTCTACAGGTCGGAGGATTGGCTGGGTGTATGGATCGGCCTGGGCATCATCGGTATAGCCATTCTCTATTTTACTCTTACCGGCCTTAGCTTTAAAGCCCCTGCCTTCCGGTGGACCACCGACACGGAATTTCAGAGCCACATCGCGGTCATGGCCCCAGTGGTGGACCAAGTGATCAAGCAGGCCGGGGACAAGGAGGAAGCGGCCTTGCAGGAGAAGGCCCAGGCCCTCCGGAAGGCCATAGCCGCCAAGGATAGGAAAGGGGTGGCAGCCGCGGCCAAAAAGCTGGAGGGCGTCTTACAATTTGACAAGGACTTGCAAGATCAGGTCAAGGCCCTGAATGCCGCGGTGGCCGCCAAGGATTTCGACAAAGCCGGAGCCGTGGCCAAGAAGGTAGAGGGCTTGGCCAAACAGGACAAGTCCCTGGAGGACCTGGCGGTATCCCTTAAAGCGGCGGTAGATGCCAAGGACCTTGAGGCCCTGGGAGTCGCTGCCAAAGAGTTGAAAGGGGTGCCTCCCAAGGCCAAAGACAAGGCCTTGAAGGCCAAAGCCGGGGAACTGTCCAAGGACCTGGGCAGCCAGGCCGGCAGACTCCCGGACAAGGTCACCTCTTCGGACAACATCAAGTACTCCATATATATCGCCGTGGCCTACTTGTTCATCGGTATTATCGGCATGGCCTTGATGGGGCAGCCGGTAGGCTTTTTCATCACCGGCTTTCCCTTTGTCTTTATCATCTCCTGGGTGTCCCTCTTCCTGGCGGGCAATTACACCATCCATGAATATGGCCTGGAATACGTGCTCTTCTGCCTCATCCTCGGCCTCCTGGTGAGCAACACCATCGGGGTTCCCAAGTGGATGCTGCCGGCGGTGAAGACGGAATTTTACATCAAATCCGGCCTGGTCATCCTGGGGGCCCGGGTCCTCTTCGGGGTTATCCTCAAGGCCGGTTCCCTGGGCATGATCCAGGCCCTGGCGGTGGTGGGCGTCGTCTGGTATAGCTGCTGGTGGCTCTGCAAGAAGCTGGGCATCGACGACGAGTTTGCCGCCATGCTCTCCAGCGCGGTGTCGATCTGCGGCGTCTCCGCGGCCATCGCCACTGCCGGCGCGGTAAAGGGGGACCCCAAAAAGCTCTCCTACGTCACCTCCATCGTCTTGATGTGCGCCGTGCCCATGATGGTGCTCATGCCCATCATCAGCAAGGCCGTGGGCATGCCGGACGCGGTGGCCGGGGCCTGGCTGGGGGGGACTTTGGACACTAGCGGTTCCGTGGTGGCCGCGGGGGCACTGATCAGCGACCTGGCCATGAAGGTGGGGGTCACCGTCAAAATGTCCCAGAACGTGCTCATCGGCGTGGCCGCCTTCATCCTGTCCGTGGTCTGGACCCTGAAGGGCGCCGCCGTGGGGGAGAAGCCCAGCCTCATGGAGATCTGGTACCGTTTTCCCAAGTTCGTCCTGGGCTTCTTGGCGTCCTCTCTGTTGTTCTCCTTCATCCTGAGCGAGGCCACCATCAAGGGTATCGGCAAGCCCATCCAAAATCTGGAGGTCTGGTGGTTCGCCCTGGCCTTCACCAGCATTGGCCTCGAGACCAGGTTCTTGGACATCGCCAAGCTGGGGGGAGGCAGACCGGCCGTTGCTTTCCTGGTGGCCCAGGGGTTCAATATCTTCTGGACCCTGTTGCTGGCCTACCTGCTGTTTGGGGGGATTCTCTTCCCGTCCCCGGTCTTCTAAGGGTAAGTTTTTTTTGGCATTTGTTAAGACTCTGGGGCTCCTCTCTGAGGAGCCCCTTTTCCTGTGGCGGCCTGCCTGATCTTGATTTTTCCGAACCAGGTCTTATGTTGGAAAATATTGAACCGATCTTCTGATGCGCGCAGTTTCCCTAAAAACATGGAAAAAGCCGTCTTCCCCGCCATAATTTTCCGGGGGCATCCGCAAACCGTGGGGTAATCCATATGGACTGGGCAGGCTGGGGCCTGGACAAGCTGGATTGGGCTTTTTTCCTGGGCATCCTGAACATCGTCATCATCGACCTCATCCTGGCCGGGGATAACGCCGTGGTCATCGCCATGGCGGTGCGCTCCCTGCCCCGGCGGCAACGGCAGTGGGGCATCATCCTGGGCGCCGGCGCGGCGGTGGTCCTCCGGGTGATCCTCACCTTCTTCGTGGCTAAATTACTGGTAGTGCAATTCATCAAGTTAGCCGGGGGGCTGCTCATCGCCTGGATCGCGGTGAAGCTCTTTATCGAAGGTGCGCCCGAGCAAGGGGAGCGGGAGGCCAAGACCTTGCTCGCGGCCATGTGGCTCATCGTGGTGGCGGACATCACCATGAGTACGGACAACGTCTTGGCCGTGGCCGGCGCCTCCCAGGGCAACTTCTTTCTCCTGATGTTCGGTCTGGCCCTGTCCATCCCCTTTGTGGTCTTTACCAGCAACCTGTTGTCCATGCTCATGGACCGCTATCCCATTATTATTTACCTGGGGGCGGCGGTGCTGGGCCGGGTGGCCGGGGAGATGATCTTCACCGACCCGGCCGTGGTGGCCTGGTTCAACCCGCCCAAGTGGTTCTGCTACACCATGGAGGCGGTGTTGGCGGTGGGGGTGATCCTGGTGGGCAAGGTATGGCTCTGGTTCATGTTTCGCAAGGCTAAGGAGTCGGAACCTTCTCCCGGCGGCTAGTTTTCCGCCCGGTGGGCCTGATGAGGTGGGTTTATGGCAATCCTGACTATTTCCCGGGAGTACGGCAGCGGCGGCCGGGAGATCGGCCGCCTGGTGGCCGAGCGGCTGAACTACCGCTACGCGGATAAGGAACGGCTCTTTCAAGATCTGGACCAGGCCGGGGACCGCTGGGGGCGCGTGGCCCGGGAAGTGGACGAAGTCTGCCCCACCCTGTGGGAGCGGTTCGACTGGCAATACCGGGGTTATCTGGCCCGGGTGGAGTCTCTTATCCTGGACTATGCCGCCGCCGACCGGGTGGTGATCATCGGCCGGGGCGGTTCTTTCTTACTCCAGGGGATACCTTTCTGCCTCCGGGTCCGGCTGGTGGCCCCCCTGGAAGTGCGCCTGGAGCGCATCATGGCCCGGGAGCGCTTAAGCCGGGCCGGGGCCGAGCGGCTGATCGCCCGGATAGACGGGGAGCGGGCCTGTTATATCCGGGCCAACTACGGCGGCGACTGGGATGAGAGTGAGGTCTACGACCTGACCTTGAGCACCGGCGATCTTACCTACGACCAGGCGGTGGATATCCTGGCCGCGGCCCTGGCTGATAAGGAGCCCTTTGCCACCCCTGAGGCCAAAGCCAGGTTGGCGGATCTGGCCCTGGCTTATCGCCTTAAGGCCCGGGTAGCCACCGACCCCCGGGTCTTGGTGCCCACCCTGGAGGTGGGCCTGGAAGAGGGAACCATCGTGGTCTCCGGCATCATCCACCACCCCAAGGAGCTGCACCTTCTTAAGGAAATCGCCCGGGAGGTCTTAGGCGACCGGGCAGTGCGCCTCGACCTGCACCACCGGGTTTAGCCTCCCGGGAGTTGACCCCTTAAAAGTAATATAGTGGGGGGAGGGCCAGGGATGTAGGGGCGGTTCGCGAACCGCCCCTACCCTTCCTCCCATCACGCCCTCCTCCCTCAACCTGAATTGTGCCGTCATTCAACTGCTCATTGGCACACTCGAAACTAGGCAAAACTGACCAGGGCACAGCCCGCTGTGCCCCTACCAATGATATTGATCCTGCTGTGTAGGGGCACAGCGGGCTGTGCCCCCAACGAAGTCGGCCTCTAAACTTTTCGCAGCAGAAATCTTGACTTGGTATATGATACCCCCAACCCTAAGTTCGCTAGCGTAGTGTAACAAAAGGGGCAAACCCGGAAAGCCTGATCCGGCTTTCTAGTTCCAGGCGTGCTACCCTCCCCCTCAATGAAACCGACTCCCATGGAAAGACCGGCCTTTCATACCTTAAGCCCGGAGCAGGTTTTGGACTTGCTGGAAGTCGGGCCGGAGGGTTTACGGGACTCCCAGGCCCAGGAGCGCCTGGAGCGCTTTGGCCCCAATGAACTGGCCCCGGCCAAGAAAATCTCTCCCTGGCTCATTTTTTTCCGCCAATTCAAAAACCTCCTGATCATCATTCTGATCTTGGCCACGGTGCTCTCCTTTCTGTTGGGAGAACATCTGGATGCCTGGGTCATCCTGGCCATTGTGCTGGCCTGTGCCGTCTTGGGATTTTTCCAGGAGTACCGGGCGGAGAAGGCGGCGGCCGCGTTACAAAAGCTGGCCGCGCCTTCGGCCCTGGTCATCCGAGAAGGACGGGAGATGGTCATCCCGGCCCGGGAGGTGGTGCCCGGGGACCTTTTGGTTTTGCACACCGGTGACCGCTTGGCTGCCGATGGGCGCCTCCTGGAGCAGGTCAACCTGATGACCGACGAAGCCGTCCTCACCGGGGAGTCCACCCCGATGGCCAAGGATCTGGCCCCCGCCGCCGGTCTGGACGTGCCCGTGGCCGAGCGGCAATGCCTGGTGTTTGGCGGCACCGTGGTCACTTATGGCCGGGGCCGGGCGGTAGTCACCGCCACCGGTCTGGACACCGAATTCGGCCGGATAGCCAGGCTTCTGGAAGAAGTGCCCCAGGAACCGACTCCCTTGGAAAAGCGCATGCATAACATCGGCCGGGTTCTCGGCATCATCTGCCTGGCCGTGGCGGCGGGAGCGTCTCTCCTGGGGGTGCTTAGGGGGCACGGCTGGTTGGAGATGCTCATTTGGGGGATCAGCCTGGCGGTGGCTGCCGTGCCTGAAGCCCTCCCCGCGGTGGTCACCGGCGCGCTGGCCATCGGCACCACCCGCATGGCCCGGCGCCATGCCATCGTCAAGCGCCTGCCCGCGGTGGAAACCATGGGTT
>Ga0154640_1023_pt5 | contig 11712 bp, 7 predicted proteins | sample Rifle2008BG13ft_FD_116069 | JGI IMG/M metagenome (GOLD analysis project Ga0154640, IMG submission 116069) | Deltaproteobacteria bacterium RBG_13_58_19 | reverse complement strand
GAATTTTGAACGGGCGCAATAAATTGCGCCCCTACAGCATTTTCGCAGAGGTCTCAAATTGGTATGAGATAGCTTGTGGATTTATAGCCCCAGGGGGTGGAGATAACGGGTTTCGATCATTTCCCGGGTCTCCTCCAGGGGGCGGTCTTCTAGGGACTCCAGAAGTTCGCTCACTTCCCCGGCCACCCGGCGCAGACGCTTGAGGGCCTGCAAGCGGGCCTGGTCCACCACCTGCCAATCCCTGGTGGTCAGCAGGTCCCTAAAGGCCGGTTCCAACTCCGGCAGGAGCAGGGGATAAAGACCGGGCTGCCAGGCCAGCATCAGGGCCAGGGCAGGGAGCTGCCGCGCCTTGATGATATATTGCAGCCTGCCCCACTCATTTACCTCCGCCAGGGCGTCTTTCAGGGCCCGGACCCAGAGCTCGATCCTGGTCTGGGGAAACAGCTCCAGGATGGGGGCAAACGCGGTCTGCAAACTGACTTCCCGGGCCTCCCCCATTTCGTGGTGGATGGCGGACTCCAGTTCCGCCCACACCAGTTGGTTAAACTCTTCCTGATAGTCCGCCGGAGCCTGGAGCAGGTCCGCCAGAGGCAACCGGTAAGACTTGAGCGCGGTTTTCACCAAGGCCTTGTTTTGCTGGGAGGGGTCGGCCAACCGGTCCCAGAGATAATAAGCCAGGGCCTGCCGCCGGGCATAAACCAGGGTTCCCTGGCACAGGGCCGGGGTGCCGTCCAGGTCCCGGGCCAACTCCAGCCCCAGCACCAGGACGGTTATCTCTCCTTCCCGGCGCACCTCGGCCAACTCCCCCAGGAAGAAGGTGGGCGCCAGGCCCCGGGTGAACCCGGCCCCGTAAGCCAGACCCCGGGGGTTAAGGTGAAGATTGACGGCCTCCACCTCAAAGGGGTCCAGCACCAGGCCATTTAACGGCAGGGAACTACAAGACTCCCCGTCCAGAGAATCCCAGGCGCTTTCCTGCTGGGCAATCCAATCCAGCACCGCCGCCGGCTCAGGTTCTTGCCAGGGGAGGAGGCCCTGCTCCCATTTATAGAGGAGGCGCAACCTGAGCAAGAGGCCGCACAAAGAGAAATAACCGGCCTGGACGCCGCTGGCCAACCGGCAGTTCTGCCGCACCTGGTGGATAAAGCTTTGCAACATTAGCGGTTATTTTTTATGTAGTCATGTCGGGTGGGCACTGCCCACCAATCCAACATTCCCAAGCAGTTGTACACGGGCCTTCGGCCCACCCATAAATTATGAAAAGTCGTAGGGCGGGCGTCCCGCCCGCCAACATCATCGTAATGATGCCCCCAGGGGCCACTCACAGGAACTGGTGCGCAGTGCGCACCCTACATTAACCTTGAACTTTGAACTTTTCAGGTAGAGTCTCAACTTAACCAATCCCGCCCACTTTCATTTCTGCATAAGATTGGAAAATTTCTTGGCCAGACCCTGGTCCAGTTCCTGGAGAAGCTTATATTCCTTGGCCGCCGCCTCCCGGTCCCCGGTATTTAGATAAAAGGCGCACAGGCCCAGATGGGCTTCGGCATCCTTGGGGTTGAGTTTAAGGGCCTGCTGGAAGGCCTTTCCCGCTTCCGGCCAGCGCCCTAACTTGATATAGGCCATGCCCAGATTTTTCTGGGCCTGGACAAAATCCGGCTTAAGCTTAAGAGCCTGCTCAAAGGCCGCTTGGGCCTGTTGATGCCGGTCCAGTTTGCCGTAGGCCACCCCTAAATTGTAGTGGCTCTCGGCATCATCCGGTTTTAGCTTCACGGACTTCTCCAAGGCCTTGGCCGCTTCCGGCCACATTTGCATCTTGATATAGGCTACGCCCAAATTGTTGCTGGCCTTGGCCCAGGTGGGCCGAAGACGCGCCGCCATTTGAAAAGCCGCCAGGGCTTCCGGAAATTGCTTAAGACTGGCGTAAGCCAGGCCCAGGCTGTAATGGATCTCCGCCAGCTCAGGTTGGATTTTCAGGGCCTGCTGATAAGCCTTCAGGGCTTCCTGGGTTTGCCCATTCCTGAAATGGGTGTCCCCTCGATCCAGATGCAGACGTACCCGCTCACTCACCTCATCCTGGCCGGGGGAATCTTCCTGGGCCCAGACCGGGGCCACCAGTACTGTTAAGATAAACAAGATTAAGATTACCCGGCCCAGCCGGTTACTGGCCATGTTTGTCTCTCCTTGGAATAGAGTGCCCGGTCGCAGGCGCCATCAATCTCTATTCTAATTCTATCATATCGATCTGAGACCTCTGCGAAAATGCTGTAGGGGCGCAATTTATTGCGCCCGTTCAAAATTCCAGGCAATAATCTCAGCCAGTTAAGGGCGTGATAAATCACGCCCCTACAAGGTTTTAGCATAGTAAAACCATTTTCACAGAGGTCTCGATCTGGAATATTTTAGGTGGGCAGCGCCCATCCTACACCTTCAAACTTTTTTATGTACCTTTCATTGTGTAGGGGCACGGCTGGCCGTGCCCTTATGATAAAGCCTCATCTGGGATTTGCTGGTCTTGTCGGGGTCTTAACTTAGAATCAAAGGAGCTAAGGAAATAAGCGGATTATCATATCCTATAATGGCGGCGGGCAAGGGCTCCGGTGAGGTGGGGGAAAAGGCCCCGCAGAAGCAGGTAACCCGCGGCGAATCCCCCCACGTGGGCAAAGAAGGCGACCCCGCCCTTCATCCCCGGCCCCAGGATGGAAAGGGTGCCCGAAAAAAACTGCAGAAGAAACCAGAATCCCAGGAAGATGTAAGCCGGCACCTCAATAATGGGAAAAAAAGGGAAGAGGGGGATCAGGGTGAGGACCCGGGCCCAGGGAAACAGGGCAAAATAGGCCCCCATGACCCCGGCAATGGCCCCGCTGGCCCCCACCATGGGCATAAGGGAAGTAGGCCCGGTCATGAATTGGGCCAGGCAGGCCGCCACCCCGCAGATGAAATAAAGCGCCAGGAAAAGCCCATGGCCCAGGGTATCCTCCACATTGTCCCCAAAAATATACAGGGTCCACATGTTGCCGATGAGATGGAACCAGCCGCCGTGCAAAAACATGGAAGTAAACATGGGGAGAAACATGGCGAGAAAAGAGCCGTGCCACAGTTGGCTGAGAAAGCGCCCGGGGATGAAGCCGAAAACCTGGATAAAGCCGTCCAGATGAGGCCCCAGACCCAATTCCCCCAAGAAGACCAACACATTCAGGCCGATGAGGGTGTAATTGACCGCGGGACGGGTCAAAGAGGGGATATTGTCTCTTAAGGGAATCATGCCAGGAGTTGGGGGAGATAATAATCGCTAAAAGTTCTCTTTAAGTGAATGATAAGTCTTTTCCCTGGCCGGGGCAAGGAGGGGGGGTAAGATCGTTTAGAACCACTCTTTTCGCCTTTTTCCCTTTCCGCCTTTTCGCCCTTAATTTTGGTGGGTGCAACGGAACATTAGAAGTCTCCAAAACCGATTTTTCTGTCATCCTGAACGAAGTGAAGGATCTCAAGTCTTTAAAAATACGAGATTCTTCGCTTCGCTCAGAATGACATTTCTATGCAAGGCAGGTTTTGAAATAGCGAAACCTCTGAAAAAATGGTTTCTAGCGCAGGAAGCCCGATGTTTTTCTCCCCCTCCCCCGGTGGGAGGGGGTTGGGGGGAGGGGGAATAAAAATGAGATAACCTTTTGGAATATATGATAATTAGTTCACCCCCACCCTAACCCTCCCCCATCAAGGGGGAGGGGATTTGAGGAACATTCTTGCGAGTTCTGGTATTTTTCAGAGCTCTCCTAGCTTGTAATAAGAAGTTCCCTCAGCCCCCTCCATCACTCTGTTTGCCAACCCCTTGCTAAGGCCGATTGACCAACAGACGCTTCCCGGTTAAGGTCAGAGCCACCGGCGCGTCTTTAAGATAGGGCTCCGGAGTAGTGGCGTCATCCACCAGCAGAAAGACCCGCCGAGGACCCTGCCAGAGCTCCTTCAGCCGGTCCGGAGAGATAATATAGTCTTCCGCCGGCGGCACCGGGTAAGGAAATTTGGGGAGGCCAAAGCGCTGCACCATTAAAATACGGCGACCCCCATAGAAAGCAAAGGAGGCCCCGTACTCAAACTCCTCAATGCTTTCCATCACCACCAGGTCCTGGGGTCCGGCCTGCCGCCGGATATAGTCCCCGGGAATCTTATCGCTGAGATGGGGGGACAGGGCGCTCAAGGTCTGGAAGGTGAAGTAAAGGAGCAGGAGGGCCAGGAAGCCATAGGCCGTGAAGGCCTGGCGGGAATGGTACCAACTCAAGAGCACTCCCCCCAGGGCCACCAGGGGTATGGAGAACGTGGCTTGGCGGGCCACCGGCTCGATCAAGGGAAACATGCCGATGAATTCCCGGCGATTGTCGGCGCAGAGCTGCTCCAGGTGAGGCAGCAAAAACAGGGTGGCCAGACCCAGCAAGGCCACCAGAAGAAAGGCGGCAAAAAGGCTCCAGTCCCGGGGGGTATCAAAATACCGGCCTACCTGCCAACCCACCAGCAAGGCCAAAGGGGGCAGCGCCGGCAGGGAGTAGTATTCAATGCGGCTGGCCGACAGGGTAAAAAAGATTAGGATTACCAGGGGCCAGATAAGGAGAAGGCGACTGGCCCGGGGCGCCGCGGCGCCATAGATCATCTCCCTGATAAAATGATAAAGGGTGGACGGCAAGAGTAACGTCCAGGGCATCAGCCAGAGGACCAGAAACAGCCAAAATCCGGGCACGGAAAAGGGGTTGATATCCGGGGGGTGGCGCTGGCCCAGAAAGCGGAGAATCTGTTCATTGATGATCTGATGCTGGAGGAAACCGGGGTTGGCCCGTTCCACCAAGACAAACCAGGGCACTACCAAGAGGACCAGCAGGGCCAGGCCCTGGGGCAGGAAAAACAGGCGCAGGAGACGGGGCTGGCCCACCCACAAAAAGTAGAGGCCGCCGATGAGAACGGGAAATACCAGGCCGATAAACCCCTTGCTGAGAAAGCCCACGGCCAGGGCCAGATAAAATGAGGCCACCCAAAGAAAGGAGGGGCGCTCCTGCCAGCGCAGCAAAAAATAGAGGGACCCGGTCAGGGTCAGGGTGATCAGGTGGTCGGTGAGAATCTGGAGATGGAGGGCAAAAAAGCCCACGCTGCTGAGCAGGATAAAGCCGCCCAGCCAGGCGGCCCGGGGACCCAAAAGGCGCCGGCCGATGAGATAAGTAAACCAGATTTCCCCCAGGGCCATGGCCAGGGTGGGCAGCCGCGCCGCCAGTTCGGAAACCCCGAAGATTTTGTCGGCCAGGAGATTGAGCCAATAGATTAAGGGAGGCTTATCCAGGTAGCGGGCCCCGTTCAGGAAGGGCAGGAGCCATTGCCCGGAGTCCAACATCTCCTGGGGGATCAGGGCATACATGGATTCGGCCCGGATCAAGGGAAGTTTGGCCAGGGCCGGCAGATAGACGGCCAGAGCCAGCAGTAAGAGAGACAGGCCGGGCCATAGGGGGGAGCTTAGAAGGCGTTTTACCGGCAGCATGCGTCAATCAGCCCGGGGAGGGTTCCGTCGCCGGGGGAAGCCACTCAGGTGAGATTCCAGCGGAGCATGGGCCAGAGATCGGCCAGGCCCAACTGCCGCACCACACTGGGTTCAAAGCCTGAGTGCATCATGCACTGGGCGCAGCGGGGGTCCCGCCCCGGACCATAGCTCTCCCAGGAGGTGCGGCTCATTAACTGGTCAAAGGTGGGATAATGCTCGTCTAAGATCTGGTAACAAGGCGAGCGCCACCCCAAGGGCGTCCGGGTGGGATTGGCCCAAGGGGTGCAATCATAGTGCCTCTCCCCCCTCAAGAAACTGAGGTATAAAGGGGTGCTGAAGTACCTGAATTTCTTGCCGTTTAAGGTCAACTGAGTGAACTTTTCCTTGATCTCTTCACGACTGAGGAACATCTCCGGCTCCACCCCGGCGAAACTGTAAGCCGGGGAGACCAGAATGCCGTCAATGCCCAGCTCCGTCAGATGGGCGAACAGGGCTTCGATCTCCCGGACATCCGTCTCCTTATAAATAGTGGTGTTGGTGCAGACGCGAAAGCCCCGGCGCTTGGCCTCCCGAATGGCCTGGAGGGCCAGGTCGAAGAGACCGGGCCGCCCCAAAATCCGATCATGCATCGGGGCCAAACCGTCCAGATGGACACTCAAGGTGAGGCGGGGGGAGCGGGGCAGTTTAGACAATGCCTTCTCCAACAAAATGGCATTGGTGCAGAGATAAATGTGCTTTTTCCGGTGCACCAACTCCTGGGCCAACTCAAAGACCGCCGGATAGAGCAGCGGCTCCCCCCCGGTAATAGTGACCACCGGCGCGCCGCATTCCTCCACGGCCGCCAGACACTCGGGCAGGGTCAGGGACTGCCCTAAGGTCTCCCGATATTCCTGGATACGTCCACACCCCTGGCAGGCCAGATTGCACTGGTGCGTCGGCTCCAACATCAACACCAGGGGAAACCGCTCCACCCCCCGGCGACGCATCCGGGCTACATATCGGGCTAAATCAATACTAAGACTCAATGGGAAGCGCAAAGCTGCCTCCGGAGTATGATTGTTTTGGGGGAGGGGGATGATTAGTGATCAGTGATCAGTGGTCAGTAAAAAACAGGTATCAAATCTGCCTACTACTTAACTTACTGATTACTGATTACTAATTACTAATTTCCCCTGGCACTCCCCCCAAATCGCTCTTTAAACATAGCCATGCTGGCGGAACCAGGTGACGGCATCGGTTAGGGCCTGGCGCGTTGGGGTCAGGGTCAGGCCCAGCTCCTCTTTAGCTTTATTATTATCAAAATACATAAATTTTTTCGCCATTTTTACTGCGCTCAGGGGCAGGCGTGGGGGCCGGCGGCTGATATAGGTGGCCCAGAACTCGTTGATATAGGCCATGGCCAAGATGGGATAATAGGGCAGGCGCACTTTGGGGGCGGGCCGGCCGCTGATCTCTGAGAGCAGGCGCAAGATTTGGGACAGGCTGAGATTCTCATGCCCTAAAATATATTTTTCCCCGTTCCGGCCCCGTTCTGCGGCCAGGAGATGGCCCTGGGCCACATCCCGGACGTGGATCAGGTTGAGGCCGGTCTCTAAGTAAGCGGGCATGCGCCCCTTGAGAAAATCCACGATCATCTGGCCGGTGGGGGTGGGGCGGGAGTCCCAGGGTCCTATCGGCGCGCTGGGATGCACCAGGACCACCGGCAGGCCTTGGGCGGCAAATTCCAGGACCACCTGCTCCGCCAGGAACTTGGAGCGCTTGTAATGTCCGGTCATCTCCCCCAGGCTCACCGGCGTGGCCTCGGTGCCGGGGGTGCCGTTCCCCGGGTTGCCCAGGGTCCCCACCGTGCTGGTATAGACCAGCCGGCTCACCCCGGCCCCGGCCGCGGCTTTGAGGAGACTGCGGGTGCCCTCCACATTAACGGCATACATTTCCGCCGGGTCGGGCACCCAGAGGCGATAGTCCGCGGCCACATGGAAGACCTGGGTGCAGCCTTGGACCGCCCTCTCCAAAGAGGCCGGGTCCCGGAGGTCCCCCAAAGCCAACTCCACTTGAAGCCCTTTAAGGGCCGGATGCTCCGGGGAGCGCACCATTACCCGCACTTCCCGACCCCGGGCCAGCAACTCTTCCACCACCGCCCGCCCCACAAAGCCGGTGCCGCCGGTGACCAGGGTCAGGGAGGGAGAGGAGGAGTTTGAGTTGAGGGGAGGGCCGGGGGGTAAGGAGTTTTCGGTTTTCGGTTTTCGGTTTTCGGTTGGCATAAAAATCAAGTATGCAAAGAAAATTATCCTAAATTTATTGGGGAACCTGAGATTTCTCCTATCTTAGGGATACTTTTAGAATTATAAGTTTAGTTAAATACCACTGAAAACTGAAAACCGAAAACCATCTTCTTATGGCCCTAAGCCCCCCTTTTCGCGATCTACCTTTACCCATGCTCAGCCTAGGTTATAGCCTGAAGGTATTGGCCCAGGGCCATGAGGGGGAAGCAGTCCCGGTAGAGGTGGTAGCGGATCATGAAGTGGGAGGGGAAGCCGGTGCCGGTGAAGTGTTCTTCATCCCACCGGCCCTGGTAGTTCTGAGTATTTAAGAGATATTCGATGCCGGCCTGTACTTGGGGGGAGAAGGTCTCTCCCGCGGCCATGAGGCCCATGACGGCCCAGGCGGTCTGGGACGCGGTGCTGGGACCCTGGCCCTTCAGTTCAGGAAGTTTGTAAGAGTCGCCGGTCTCGCCCCAGCCGCCGTCCGGGTTCTGGTGGGCCTTGAGCCACGTGGCGGCCCGGCGGATATAGGGTTGCTTCAGGTCCTCGCCCATGGCCCGCAAACCCAGGAGCACCGACCAGGTGCCGTAGATATAGTTGACTCCCCAGCGTCCCCACCAGGGGCCGTCGGGGTGTTGCGTCCGTTTAATAAAGGCCAGGGCGTCTTGAGCCCCGGGATGCTCCATCCCGTAGCCATAGACGCCCAGCATTTCCAGGACCCGGCCGGTGACGTCTTCGGTGGGGGGGTCCACCAGGGCTTTCAAGTCCCCGAAGGGGATGGCGTTGAGCCACTCCTTGGTATTATCCACATCAAACGCGGCAAAACCGCCATTTCGGGATTGCATCCCCAGGCACCAGTCAAGGCCACGCTTAAGAGCGGCCTGAAGTCTCTGTGGATCAGGCAGCTCTTCTTTTAAGTCATAGGCGAGATTGCCTGCCGAAATGGGGGTAATGGACTGATGGCTCTCCGGGTCGCCCAGTGCTTCTTTTAAGGCCATGAGCACCATGGCGCTGTCGTCAATATCCGGATACCAGTTATTAACGAACTCAAAGGCCCAGCCCCCCGGTGGCAGATCCGGGTTTTTAATGCACCAATCCCCAGGCTTCAGGATTTGCATGGACAGCAGCCAACCGGTGGCCTGCCGCATGGCGGGATGTTGGGGAGATACCCCGGCGGCGGCCAAGGCCCGCAAGGCCAAAGCGGTATCCCAGACCGGGGAGATGCAGGATTGGAGCCACAAACGGTCGCCGTCGGCCAGGCTGAAGGATTCCAGGGCACCGAGACCCCGGCGCATCACGGGATGGTTGGAGTCATACCCCAGGCAGGATAGGCCCAAAATGGAATTGAGCATGGCCGGCTGGATGCCGCCCCAATCCCCACTTTCCTCCTGGTGTTCCAGGATCCAGGCCTCCGCCCGCCTTAGAGCGGCATTTCTTAGCAGGTGCACGGGCTGGCGATAGTAGCATTTCAGGAGCCGGTCCACCAGGACAAAGAGGTTTTCCAGGTGGGGTCCCCGGGGTTTCCAGGCTACCCGATGCTGTTCAAAGGGTTCGCTGGGGTCCCGGAACAGTTCCGCCACCCCTTGTGCCGCCGGCAAGGGGCAGACCGGGCGCTTGGCCATGATGATCATCAACGGCACAATGGTAGCCCGGGACCAACTGGAGAATTCGTAGATGCTGAAGCCGGACCAGGGCGGCAAGAACATAAACTCCACCGGCAAGAGGGGAATGCCGGCCCAGCTTATCTGGCCGAAGAGGGCCAGGAAGATGCGGGTAAAGACCCGGGTCTTCAGCGCCCCGCCCCGGGAGAGGATAAATTGCCGGGCCCGGCCCATTCTCTCATCCTGGGGAGACAGCCCGGCCATTTTCAGGGCCAGATAAGCCTCGACACTGGTGCTGATCTCCCCCCCATCCCCGTAATAGATGGACCAGCCGCCGTTAGGGAGCTGCTTATCCAGGATATAGGCGGCCAGGCGGGGAAATTCATGCTCCGAGAGGCCCAGAAAGCGGTGGAGCATAAGGTATTCGGAGGTGATGGTGACGTTGGACTCCAATTCCGCCCACCAATACCCTTCCGGGTACTGGAGTTGGAGCATGGCCTGGGTGGCTTGCTCCACCGCGTACTTGAGCCCATCGAGAAAGTCTCTGGATAGCGCCGGCAAACCAGTCTGCTGGCCGGTTAGGGAACTGACCCGGGACACTGCCAAACTTCTCCCCCTCTAGTTTTCTAAGAAAAGGCATTATAACACGAAAGTCATCCGGCCCAAGGAATTTTACTAGTTTGGGGGAGGGGGCTAAGGGATATATTGGCTAGGGCGAAAAGGGTCATGAGGTATTGTATAGAGATCCTCTTTTTCCCTTTTCGCCTCTTCGCCTTTTTCCCTTTTCCCCCTTTTTATATCCCCCGGTCCTCCCCCCGCCAGCTACTTTCCCAAACTCCTCATGATGGGGCCGGGCCCCGGGGCGCTATTGCCAAAAGCCTTCGGGAGGATTAAACTTAAGCTATTAGAAAATGTGCTGAATTCTCGGCCAAAGTTTGGTGACGGGTATTGATTGACTATATGGTGTTTTTTTGTTATGGGAGCAGGTTAATGGCCCTAATAAAAATGGCACCTTCCCTGACGACCCCGGTCCCCTGTCCCAGCTTTGCCACCGATACTAATCAGGAGATTAAATGACTCCCCAAAAAGAAGACGACGAAATCCAGGAAATTATCATTCCTGAAGACTTACCTTTATTGGCGGTGCGGGATGTGGTGGTTTTCCCCAATATGGTACTGCCTTTGTTTGTGGGGCGGGAGAGCTCGGTTCTAGCCATTGAGGCCGCCTTGGCCAAGGACCGTCTCTTGTTTCTGTCCACCCAAAAGGACCAGGCCGTGGAGAATCCCGATCCGGATGACATTTACACCTTAGGCACCGTCAGCCTCATTCTCCGGATGTTAAAACTTCCGGACGGGCGTTTGAAGATCCTGGTGCAGGGCAAAACCAAGGCCTGGATTCGGGATTTTCTGCAGCAGCGTCCCTATTTCCAGGTGACTTTTGAAGTTATTAGCGAGCCCCTGGTCCCGGAGATTTCCCCGGAGGCCGAGGCCCTGATGCGCAACGCCCGGGAGATGTCCGAGAAGATTCTCACCCTAAAAGGGGTCATGTCCCCGGACCTGTTGTCCATCCTCGATTCCATTGAGGACCCGGGCCACCTGGCGGATCTGGTGGCCGCCAATTTGCGCCTCAAGATCGATGAGGCCCAGGCGGTGCTGGAAGAACTGGACCCCATCCGCCGGCTCATCAAGGTCAATGACTTCCTGAGGAAAGAGCTGGAAGTATCCTCCATCCAGGCCAAAATCCAATCCCAGGCTAGAGAAGAGATGGACCGCACCCAGCGGGAATATTACCTCAGAGAGCAGCTGCGGGCCATCAAAAAAGAGTTGGGGGATATGGATGAGCAAACCAAGGAGATGGAGGAATACCGGGACAAGATCGCCCGGGCCCGCATGCCCAAAGCCGCGGAGGAGGAGGCCATCAAGCAGCTCTCCCGCCTGGAGCAGATGCACCCGGACGCGGCGGAGGCTTCCATCGTCCGGACTTACCTGGATTGGCTGGTGGAACTCCCCTGGAGCAAGGCCACCCGGGATAAGTTGGACCTGAAAGAGGCCAAGACCATCCTGGATGAGGACCATTACGACCTGGAAAAGGTCAAGGAACGCATCCTGGAGTATCTCAGCGTGCGCAAACTCAATAAAAAGATGAAAGGTCCCATTCTCTGCCTGGTGGGGCCGCCGGGGGTGGGCAAAACCTCTTTGGGCCAGTCCATTGCCCGGGCCATGGGCCGGAAATTCACCCGCATTTCCCTGGGGGGCATGCGGGATGAAGCGGAGATCCGGGGGCATCGCCGCACCTATGTGGGAGCCATGCCGGGGCGCATCCTCCAGGGGGTGAAGAATGC
>Ga0154640_1118_pt2 | contig 11787 bp, 7 predicted proteins | sample Rifle2008BG13ft_FD_116069 | JGI IMG/M metagenome (GOLD analysis project Ga0154640, IMG submission 116069) | Deltaproteobacteria bacterium RBG_13_58_19 | reverse complement strand
GAGCTTTTCGTCAATGACGGATAAGGCCCCATCTGCGGTTTGGATGAGGGACATGGCGTCGTTGGCGTTACGCACCCCCTGGTTCAAAACCCGGATATCGGTGCGCATGGTTTCACGAATGGCCAGTCCGGCGGCGTCATCCATGGCGGAATTAATGCGTAAGCCGGAAGACAGACGGGAAACCGAGGTAGACAGGCGATTGTAGCTAATACTCAGATACCTGGCTGCGCTCATCGCCATAAGGTTGTGGTTAATTACCAAACTCATAGGCACATCCTCCTTGATGGATACAGACTGCATCCTTGCTTAACTGAGACTGTCTTGCGCGGGTTCTAAAGACACCCCACCTCCTTTCCCCGCCGATTCAAGGAATTTCCCAGTTCCGTTAAATTTATCGGCACTTAGTAAGGAAACTTTAACTTTTCGTCTAATTGCTTTATTTTGGAGGAAACATTCGACCGCCATTTGCTCAAAATCCTTAAAAGGGTTAAAATCTTCTTGACCCCGGTTAGAACATGAAGCACTTACTCCAGCGACTCTACCAGCTCTTCTCCCACGAGGATCGTCTCCTGATCCTGATTGATGCCGATCCTGACTCCATCGCCAGCGCCCTGGCCTTAAAACGCCTTCTCTGGCATCGCCTTTCCGGCTGCGCCATCTCCCATATCCGCCCCATCACCCGGCCCCAGAACGAACGCATGGTGCGCCTCCTGGGTATTCCCACCACCCCTTTTCCGGAGATTCGCCCGGAGGACTTCAATCGCCACGCCCTGGTCGATTCCCAACCGGGTCACCACCCCGTATTCACCCAGTTCAGCTATGATTTGATTATCGACCATCATCCCCGGCTTCCTGAGAGCCAGGCCCGCTTTGTGGATATCCGTCCGGATTATGGAGCCACCGCCAGCATCATGACCGAATACCTGCGGGCGGCCCGCATCAAGCCTTCCTTGAAGTTGGCCACGGCCTTGTATTACGGCATCAAGACCGACACCGCCAACTTTGAGCGTCCCGCCATCGAAGCCGATATGCGGGCCTTTCATTACCTCTTCAACTTCACCCGCCGGGCCCTGGTGCGCCGTTTGGAATTCGCCGAACTAAATCTGCTCATGCTCAAATATTTCCGAAAGGGTTTCCGCCGTTTTCGCCAGCGCCACCACCGTGCCTATGTCTTTCTGGGCACCGTGCCTAACCCGGACGTGCTGGTGATCCTGGCCGATTTCTTCCTGCGCTTAGAAGAGATTCATTGGACCATCGTGGGAGGGATCTTCGAGGACAATCTGGTGGTGATCTTCCGGAATGACGGCCTGGGCAAAAACGCCGGTCGGCTGGCAGAGCTGGCCTTCGGCAAACTGGGCTCTGCCGGCGGCCATGCCGCCAGCGCCCGGGCCGAAATTCCCCTGGCCAACCTCAAAAACCTGATGCCCCCGAAATCAACCCAGTGGCAACTGTGGCAGGACTTCCTCATAAAGAGGATAGAACGCCGGGGCCACCTGTGAGCTAGAGAGAAAATCTGGGGGGAGGGCCAGGGAATACATTAGGGGAAAAGGGGAAAAGGGGAAGAGGCGAAAAGGTTTTTTCGACAGGATTTCCTTTTCGCCTTTTACCCTTTTCGCCTTTTTCCCCCTTCTTGTCTCCCCCAACCCCCTCCCCCAAATGCTATCTTCCGCTATTCCCCTCCGCCCTGGCGGATGCGGTTGATGAGGCCGGTGCTGGAGACGGGTTCCCGGACCGGCACCAGGACTACCTGGCCGCCGTATTTCTGGACGATTTCTCGGCCGCTCACTTCTGCTTCCGGGTAGTTACTGCCTTTGGTGAGGATATCCGGCTTCAGGCTTTTCAGGATATCGGGCAACTGCTCGCTGGCGAACAGGGTGACATAGTCCACTGCCTCCAGGGCGGCCAACATGCGCCGGCGCTGTTTCTCCCCCATCACCGGCCGGCCTTCGCCTTTTACCTGTTTGACCGAGTCATCCGAGTCCACGGCTACCACCAGGGTGTCTCCCAGGCGGCGGGAATCTTCCAGGAATTTGATATGCCCCACGTGGAGCAAGTCAAAACAGCCGTTGGTAAAGACCACCTTCTTGCCCTGGGCCTGGAGAGCGGGGATCAGCAAAGACAATTCCCCGAGAGAGACAATTTTTTCTTCCAAACCGCCGCCTCCCTGGCGCATCTCCCGTTCCAACTCGGCCCGGAAAATGGGGGCGGTGCCCACCTTGCCCACCACCACGCCCGCGGCCAGATTGGCCAGAGCCGCAGCCAACAAGGGATCCTTCCATTGGGCCAGGCTCAAGGCCGTCAGGGCCACCACCGTGTCTCCCGCGCCGGAGACGTCAAAGACCTCCCGGGCCTGGGTGGGGATATGCATCTCGGCACCGTCCCGGGTAACCAGCAGCATGCCTTCCGCGCCCAGGGTGATAAGCAGGGCGTCCAAGGCAAGGCTTTCCCTGAAGCGGCGACCGGCCTCCCCCAATTCTGCCAACCCCTTTAAGGGGTGCCCCGTCACCAGTTCCATTTCCCGGCGATTGGGGGTTACCAGGGTAGCCCCGGCGTAGGGGGAATAATCCCGGCCTTTGGGGTCCACCACTACCGGCAGGCCCGCCTCCCGGCCCAGGTGAATGATTTTGCGTACCAGGGCCGGAGTAAGGGTGCCTTTGGCGTAATCGGAGAGCACGATGGCCTGAAGGGAAGGAAGACGGGCCTTAAGATACTTCACCGCGGTTTTACTGAAGCCGGGGGGGGAGGGGATAGGAGTTTCCCGGTCGATGCGCACCACCTGCTGGGACTCCCCGATCACCCGGGTCTTCCGGGTGGTGCGGCGTCCCGTCTCGGAGAAGAGGCCCTCCGGGTCCACCCCCAAGCGGGTCAGTTCCTGGCGTAAAATGTTGGCCGGGTTATCATCTCCCACCAAGCCCAGGACTTCACACTTAGCACCCAGGGCCAAGAGGTTATTCACCACATTGCCGGCGCCCCCCAGGGTCTGGGTCTCCCGTTGCACTTCCACGACCAACACCGGGGCTTCCGGGGAGATACGCTGGACCTGCCCCCAGATATACTCATCCAGCATGAAGTCTCCGACTACCAGGACCCGCAAGGAAGAAAACCCCTCCAGGTCCAGTTGCCGGAGGCGCTCCCAGGGAATTTCCCCCTTAGTTATTGGAGACTTCTCGTCTGCTGGGGACATAGCTAGTTAATCGGTTTTATGTCAATTTTCGATCCAAATTGAGCAAATCATTGCAATAATTTGTTGATATTACGAATGTTTTTAACAGAAAACAGTATTACCTATCCACCTTTTGGCCGATATGGAAGTAGTGAAAGCCTAATTGGGCCATTTTGCCGGGTTTGTAAAGATTGCGGCCGTCGAAGATGACCGGTTTTTTCATCAACGCCTGCATCCGCTCAAAATCAGGCTCCCGGAATCTGGTCCATTCGGTGATGATCAGCAAGGCTTCGGCTCCTTCCAGGGCTTCATAGCTGGAAGAGGCAAAAGACAGGCCCGGCATCTCCCCGAGATATTGCTGCACCGCCGGCATGGCCTGGGGATCATAGGCCTTCAGTTGCGCCCCCATCTCCAGCAACCGGGAGATGATGGTGAGGGCAGGGGCTTCCCGGATGTCATCGGTTAAGGGCTTAAAAGACAGGCCCCAAACGGCCAGGTTCCGGCCCTTCAGGTCATCCCGGAAATACCCTCGCACCAGGTCTATAAAGAGACGGCGCTGGTCCAGGTTAATGGCTTCGGCGGCCTCCAGCAGGCGGGGGGCATAGCCCAGAGATTTGGCGGTATGGATCAGGGCCTGCATATCCTTGGGGAAACAGGAGCCGCCGTAGCCCACCCCGGGGAAGAGGAAGAGGTGGCCGATGCGGGGGTCCGAGCCGATGCCCTGACGGATCATGGCCACATCCGCGCCGGTCCGGGCACAGATATTGGCCATCTCGTTAATGAAGGAAATCTTGGTGGCCAGAAAGGCATTGGCGGCGTATTTGGTGAGCTCGGCGGAGACCACATCCATAATGATGATGGGATGGTGGGTGCGCAGAAAGGGACCGTAAAGCTCCTTCATCAGCTCCGCCACCCGCACGTCGTCACAGCCGCACACCACCCGGTCCGGCTTCATGAAGTCATCCACCGCGGTCCCTTCTTTCAGGAATTCCGGGTTGGACACCACGTCAAACTCATGGTTCACTCCCCGGGCCTGAAGTTCTTCGGTGATGGCCTGGCGGACCTTGGCCGCGGTGCCCACCGGCACCGTGGATTTTTCCACAATCACCTTATAGCCGTTCATCAGGCGGCCGATCTCCCGGGCCACCTCCAGGACCGCAGAAAGATCGGCGGAGCCGTCCCGGTCCTGAGGGGTGCCCACCGCGATGAAGCAGAAGAGGCTGGGCTGCACCGCGGCCACCAGATCAGTGGTGAAAGACAGGCGTTTCTCGGCGCTGTTACGCCGCACATAGTCTTCCAACCCAGGTTCGTAGATGGGTATGTGGCCCTCCTCCAGGGCCTTGATCTTGGCGGCATCATTATCCACGCAAATTACTTCGTTACCCATCTCCGCAAAACAGGCGGCGGTCACCAGACCCACATAGCCTGTGCCGATAATAGCTAACTTCATAGGTTTTCTTGTCCTCCTGGTCCTAATCTGCTTGCTTAATTATTTAAGACCTCAGCAAAAATATCTTCTTTGGGGCAAATTTCTCCCTGGGAGGCCAGAGACGGCCACCCTGCCGCCATATCTTTCTGGTGGGGCGGGCCGCCGTGCTCGCCGCCGCTACCCTTTTCCGCTATTTTACCGAGGCCCCTAATTGATTAACTTAAGGAATTATATTGAGGAAAAAAATCCTCTTATTGTTAACAAGTTTTCGGCTTATTCGCAACTGAGGCCGGAACTAGAAGGTGTCTTCCCTATCCGCCGGCATGTGGAACGCCGGCCTCTTGAATTTCTCCGCCAGCCCGGGAATGATGATGGTAAAGCCGAGCCTTTTGTCATCCGGCCTCTCGGTATAGGAGAGGGCGATACCCCAACACTGGCGTTGAAAAACCAGGCCATAACGGGTTTCCAGTTTTTTATTGGTCAGAAAGGTATGGGCGCTGGTGATCCAGGTCTTCACCGAAGGCAGCAGGTCCAGATAAGTGGTGACATTCACCTGGTTAGCCGATTCCTTAATATACAAATAACCCACGTTCAAATAATTTTTCCGGGCAGGATCATATACGGTCAACTTGGTGTTAGCCCTGGTGAAACCTTCATTATAGGGTGAGGCTCCCACGTCCAGCCCCAGGGTAAGTTGGCGGAAAGGAGAAAATTCCGATTCCCCTAAAAAATCCGAAAAGCGGTGTTGCCGGTGGGAGAGGCCGTCCAGCCACATACTGGTGGTAGTGAAAAAAGTGCTCTGGGTGAAACGGAGCCACAGCAGATCCCGGACCACGGCCTGGCCCTGGCGATTCTCACCCCGCCGGAGGAGATTGCTGCTGAAGCCGTAGGTGACGGCATTCACACCCCCCAAGGGGTCGTCTCCATCTCTAATGGGCAAATTGCGACTGGTGACTTCCCGCCAGCCCAGGTCGAAGGGGTCGAAGTCGGGATACCGGGCGGCGTTATACCGGGGCATGTTCCAATAGGCCACTTCGGGACGCAGAGCATGGCGATAATAGAGCTGGCTATCGGCGTCCCGGCCATAATCCTTAAACCACTGGCTGGCCAGGCCCACTTTGGCATCATAGAGTTGGCGGGTCAGGTAGGTGTCCGGGGGACCTTGAGGGATGTGCTGGTCTAAGCGGAATACCGTTTCCCGCAAACCTACCCGGGAATCTAAAGAAATCCCGGGCAAGGGCTGTAATTGCCCCCAGAGCTGGGGGTGCAAATCCAGTCGGTGCCCGCTCTGCCCCGGGTCGTGGTAATAATGAATATAAGAGGAATTTAAACCTATCAGAAAAGGGGTGTTTCCCAAAGGGTAGGTGATGGTCTCCAGGCCCAGGCCGGGGAGCTTCTGGTAAGGATTGGGGTCATCGGCCCGGAGCCGTTGGTAATACCGGCTAAAAGCCGACAGGTTAGCCCAGGACATATTGCCGCTGGTCACCAGAGTGGAAACCCGGGTTTGCACTTCCTCCTGCTCCAAGTCCCGCCCGAATTCCTGGACCAGATCCCGGGAGTAACGGTTTAAGCCCAGGTAGCCGAAATTAAAATTTTTCAGGTAGTTGATGTCACTTACCCGGTCCAGGGTGAGGCGGGTGTTCCAATCCGGGGCCAGGGGTTGATTCAACATCCCGGCCGCCCAATAGCGGTGGTTGGTGAGGGCCTCGTCATCCCGGTCATTCAAATAGGCAAAATGGAAATTACCCGCGGCCTCCTGGTGCCCCCGCCAGCGCCATTCCGTCCCTTGCATGTAGCCCCGGTTACTGATGATATTTTGATAGAAAGTGGCGTCCATCTGGTTATTGATAGCCCAATAGAAGGGGACTTCCATGACGGTGCCTCCGGCCTTGTGCTGGCCGAAGTTGGGCATCAAGAGTCCGGACTGCCGGACGGTCATGGCCGGCATAATGACGTAAGGCAAGTACAGGACCGGCACGCCCAGCAGACGGAGAAAGGAATTGGGGCTGGTGGCGTAGCCCTCCAGGACCACGTTTAACTTTTGGGCGGAAAAGCTCCACACCGGCAGGTCGGCATCGCAGGTAGTGACCACGGCATTCTCAGCATAATAGGAGTTTTCCCCGGTCTTGCGGATCAGGGGGCTGTCCACATGGAAGTGGTTTCTTTTTAAAAAAAGGCGGGCCCCCCGAAGTTCCCCGCACCGGGTGGCCAAATTGAAAAAACCCGCCTGGCCCCCCAAGATATCGTCCCCCAGGACGAACAACACCCGGCCCTGGACCTGGGCGATCTTGGTTATTTCATTCACCTGGACCTGGTCCGCGGTGATGCGCCGATCCCCCTGGCGAATCTCCACCTGCCCCACCGCGCTGTAAGTGTGGGTAGTGGCCTCATAGATGATCTGTTCGGCCCGGATACGCCAGGGCCCGCCCTGAAAGCGTTCCGTGCTGAAAAGGTCCATCTCTTCCGCGCCGGCGATACCCACGGCGAGAAAAAGGCTGAGGCACGCCCAGACCCAGACCTTACACCTGCCCATGTCCCCTCTTTGCCAGAGTCAAAAAAATTTATGCATGATAACACATCGCCCCTCCCCGTTCAAGAAACGATAGAGTGCCAGATTCCTAACCGGGTCAACCTCAAGGGTCTAGCCCCACACCCAGTTAAACCTTGGGCACGGCAAGCCGTGCCCCTAAATGAATCCGGAACAATTAGTCTTTAGTTTTGGTGCGAAGACGCACCCTACACCTTCTACTCTCTGACGTCAGAATAGGCCGCAGGCCCTTTAATTATTTTTCTGTTCCCGGCTTTCTGTTGAGATAAAAAAGAGTTTTTACCGAAAACAGGGAAGGGAAAACCTCTGGTGGGAAGGGGAGGGGGAGTAAAAAAATCGTCGGCCTGGTTTGATGCCTTATTTTTCCAGGGAGATTTTTGCAAAACTCTCTTTCCCGGCCTTAAGGGGCAGGCTGACGGTAAAGATGGCGCCTTGACCCACCTGGCTGGCCACGGCTAAAATTAAGATAGGGGCAAGATAAGGAAACAGGCGGCGGTAAAGAATCTCCCCAAGTTTAGGCAGGATAACTTGATGGAGGCATCATTCAATCAGCCATGGGGTTTGGAACCTGAAGGAGTCCCGGGGGATCTCTACCCGGCTCCGGGTGTTAAGCGGGTCAGCACCCCGGGAACCGGTAAGGGGGGTCGGTCAGATTCTTCCTTCCTGGAGCAGTTTTCTTTCATAGGCCTGGCGCATCTTGTCCAGCAGCTCATCCAAGGGGACCGGCTTCATGACATAATCAAAGGCCCCCAGTTGCATGCCTTGAATCCCGGATTCCACCGAGGCATGCCCGGTGAGCATGATTACCTCGATCAGGGGCTTTTTCTTCTTGATCTCCTTTAAGGTGTCGATGCCGTCCAGGCCCGGCATCCGGACATCCAGGACCACCACGTCCACCTCCTGGCTATCTATAAGTTGCAGGGCCGCTTCGCCGCTCTCCACCCCGGTTACTTCTAAATTCCGGTCCTGCAGGCGTTTAACAATGGTCTCCAGAAAATCAACTTCATCATCCGCCACCAGAACTCTGAACTTATCCATAACCTTACCCCTTGGCGCATTTTAGCACAGGACAGTGATTATTGATAATATTCCTTCACGATGGCGGCAGTTATCTCCTATCCGGCCGGCAGGTAAATAGCAAAAGTGGAGCCCTGGCCCTCCTCGCTGGCCACCAGCATGCGCCCTCCCAATTTTTCCACGATGCTGTAAGAGATGGACAGGCCCAAACCGGTGCCTTTGCCCACCTCCTTGGTGGTAAAGAAGGGGTCAAAGATCTTGTCCAGCAGCTCCTTGGGGATGCCCGGGCCGGTGTCGTTGATCTCAATAGATAGCCGATCGTTCTTGGCAATATATTTGGTCTTGATGGTGATCCGCCCGTTTTTGCCGATGGCGTCGATGCCGTTATTGATGATGTTCAGGAAGACCTGCTGCAGTTGGGACGAATCGCTGGTGATGGTGGGCAGGTCCGCGGCCAAATCCGTTTGAATATCAATGTTCCGGTAACGGGCCTCATTTTCCAAAAAGTCGATGGTCTCATCCAGGACCCGGTTGATATGCACCTTTTCCGTGACCGGTTCCAGGCGCCGGCCAAAGCTCAGCAGCCGGTGGGTGATCTTCTTGGCCCGATTGATGTGGAATTCGATCTTGTTCACGGCATCGGCAAACTCTTGGAAATTTTTGGATTGGGCCACGTCTTCTTTCCGGAGGAGATCCTTGATCCAGCCGGCCTTCTCCCCGATGACGGCCAGGGGATTATTGATTCCGTGGGCGATGCCCGCGGCCATCTTTCCCAGGGCCGCCATCTTGCTGGATTGGACCACCATGTCGTCGCTGACGGCCTTTTTGCGCTCCATTGCCTGGAGTTCGTTCATCAGGGAGCGGGTGGCAAAGACCGCGCCGAGGATAATCAGCAAGATACCGGCCAGGCCGATGCCCCCGGCCAGATACCGGGCCCGGAGCAATGGGGTCAGTTGTTCCGTGGGGTCTTCTTTAATCACCAACACCCATTTCTTGATTTTGAGGGGAATGGCGCCAAACAGGGACTCTTCGCCGTCAAAGGTGATTTCTTCCACGAGCGGGGCCACGGTGGCGGCAAAATCCGGGGTGGTGGGATGTTCCAAGAGGGGGCCGCTGAAGCGGGGCGTGGTCTGCAAGATGTTATTCCCGTTGATGATGAAGGCATCCCCTCTTTTGCCGATCTGGGCGGCCCTGACGATATTTTCCAGGATATCCGAATCAATGGTGGCCCGAAGCACCCAGTTGCGGTTACCTTCCCGCACCATGACGGCGATGATGAAATGGGGCACTTTGCGGAACCCTAAAAAGACATCGCTGACATAAATACCCGAGGCCATCACCGCATTGAACCAGTCTTCGTTCTTATAATTCACCCCTTTGAGGATGCTGTAATAGGGCCCCACGTAAGACAGGTGGTGGCCCTCTTGATCGATGACCCCCAGGTCCATGTAGGACCGGGAGCGGGATTCTATGATGTTAAAGACCTTATTGAGGTAGTCTTCGTTCTTCAAGCGGTCCAGGGAGTGGGTGCCGGCCAGGGTGACCAGTTGGGCCACCCGCTCTTCTAAGAAGAGGTCCAGGGCCCCCTGGCGGTTCTCCGCCAGAGTTTTCAAGTTTTCCGTAATCTTAGCGGTATAAGAGGCGCTGAACTGCCGGTAACCCACCGCTCCCAGGACCAACAGGGGTACTATGGAAAAGATGACAATGGTGATGACTATTTCCCACCATAATTTCTTAAGGTAGGCTTTCTCCATGTCGCAGCCGTCCTTTTTAGCCCCGTTCTCGCCCCCGGGCCTTTCGGTTAGCCGGGAACAACCCTACGACATATTTGTAATTATTTTATCATGTTAAAGGAAGGGGGGACAGTCTGTCAAGCTTATCCTCGGGGCCGGGACTTTTCCGGCAAGACCTTGAGACTTAAGGAACTGCCGGCTCCGTCAAAACCTCGCCTCCCGGGAAAGGTCATTCTGAGGGCCGGTCAGAATCCAGTATCTCCTAAAAATAGCGGTCCCTTCTCTCCTTCAGGACTATAGTCAGAAATGGTCTTGAGATAGCTTCTAACGAACTTTCCCCCTTTTTCCCTCTTCGCCCTCCCCTTTGTCCCCCTAACTTGATTGAGTTAGGGAAATAAGATGCTATATTATTAAGAATATATTTATGGACCCGATAACCCATGTAACCACGGGCCTGGTGCTCTCCCAATTGCTGCCTCTCCCTTCCCGGTGGCTGGGGGCTTTGGCCGGGGTGATTTTTGCCCTGCTCCCGGACCTGGACTATTTTTTGGTGTTCCAGGATAGGCTGGCCTTTATCCGCCACCATCGGGGTTTTACTCATTCCCTGGTGGCGGTGCCCTTGTTCGCCCTGCTGGGGGCAGTGGTAGGCCGGCTGCTGGGGGGACCCCGCTGGTTCCGCCCTCTGTTCTATTTGGGGCTGGCGGTCCTGGCCAGCCACCTGATCCTCGACCTGGCTACTTCCTACGGCACCCAGATCTTTAATCCCTTAAGCCGCCGCAAGCTCTCCCTGGACTGGATTTTTATCATCGATCCTTACCTGACCGGAATTTTGCTCTTCGGGGCAGTGGCGGCTTTGCTTTCTGCCGGCTGGGGCCGCCAAGTCGCGGCCCTCTGCCTCACCCTGGCCGGAGCCTATCTCGGCCTGTGCGGCCTTTACCACCACCAGGCCCTGAACCTGGCCCGGCAGGTCTTCTCCCCGGAGAAATCCGGGGAAGTGCGGCTGGCGGCCCTGCCCCAACCCTTTTCTTGCCGCCGCTGGCAACTTATCGCCGCGGGCCCGGAAAACCTCCGGCAAACCTTTGTCCAGTTGCCTTACCTCTCTTTCCTGGGACTGGAGGCCGGGGTGAGAAAGGCGCAGGCAGCCGTCGCTCCGGGCCCCAACTTCCGGGCCCCGGAGGCTGCTTACGAGCCCCCCGGCCACCTAATCATCCAGGATTGGCCCAATACTTCTTTGCCCCAAAGCGAATACCCTCCGGAAGCCCGGCAGATTATCGATACTTACCTGGACTTCGCCCGCTTTCCCCTGCTGCTGCGCCGGGTAGTCCAGGAAGAAGAGCAGCTCCTCTCCTGGCTGGACCTGCGCTTTACCGTGCCGGGCCGCCAGTTTCCCTTTGTCTTGCAACTCCACCTGGACCGGCGCGGCCACCTGCAAAAATGGGAGATTGGGAGGGGAGGAGGGGGGAAATAATTTGAGGGGAGGGCCGGGGACAAGTAAGGGCGAAAAGGGGAAAAGGGTAAAAGGGTAAAAGGGTAAAAGGCGAAAAGGGTAAAGAAATAACTCATGCTAATCAAATCCTTTTCGCCTCTTCGCCTTTTCACCTTTTTCCCCAATAGATATTCCTCCGCCCTTCCCTCAAGCTCTTACTTGCGAAAGGGACATTAAGGTTTCCTAACACCTTGAGACTGGGTATACATACAAGGCCGGTGGCACAGGCGTCCCGCCTGTGCTATTTTCCATAAATTTTCCTTGAGCTATAATCCCTTCGTAAAGCCATTTATTAAAACCGCCTGGCTGTCAGTCATTTTTCTGGTGACCATCAGCCTGTGGCCCCGGCCTGCTTGGGGGGAGACCATGGACCGAGAGGAAATCCGCGCCCGGCTGCTGGGCCACCTGCGC
>Ga0154640_1109_pt1 | contig 11859 bp, 15 predicted proteins | sample Rifle2008BG13ft_FD_116069 | JGI IMG/M metagenome (GOLD analysis project Ga0154640, IMG submission 116069) | Deltaproteobacteria bacterium RBG_13_58_19 | reverse complement strand
GTATCTCTTGAAAAATTATGCCCTGAAGGACTGGGCTGCGTTCAACGAGGTCTGCGGCATGCCCCTCAGGTTAGGGAAGTATGACGCCATGGCCACGCCGGCGGATCGGGAAGCCCTGATCCAGGCCATCCGCAGTCTGGGTTCGGACGCGGCCGGGGTGATCAGCAAGAACACGGAAATCGAATTTGTGGAGGCGGCCTCCCGGCAAGGCGGCCAGGTGAATACTTACCAGTTGCTGGCGGATTTTTGCAACCGGGAGATGTCCAAGGCCATTTTGGGGCAGACCTTGACCACGGATACCGCCGGGAGTACCGGCACTTACAGTGCGGCCCAGGTGCATGCCCTGGTGCGCCGGGATCTGGTGGAGGCGGATGCCCAGGCCCTGGCCCAGACGGTGCGGGAACAATTACTCCGCCCCCTGGTGGGGTTCAACTTCGGCTGGGATAGACCCATCCCCTGGTTTCGCTTCCGCTTTGAGGAGGAAGAAGACCTGAAGACCCTGGCGGAGGTTTATCGGCACCTGGTGGAGATGGGGGTACCCATCAGCCTGGAACATGTGGCGGAGCGATTCGGAATTCCCGTGTCCCAGAGCGGTAATAAGACCATTGCCAGGGGACCGGCAAGGAGGGAGGAACAATGACAAGGACCAAGTGGCCCGTTTTGGACCGGCGGGCGGGACGCCCGCCCTACGGATTAAAAGACGGAAGAATGACAAGGATTAGGTGGCTCGGGGTCTTGGCCTTACTGGGCCTGCTTAGCGGATGCTGCAGCCAACCGGGGGTATTCCAGAAGTTGGACCGGTCTCTGAAGACGGTGCAGTCCTACTATGACCCATTGCTTAAGGGGAATTTACAGGATGAGAAAGTGCGCCAGGCTTTGGTGGCCGCGGATACCACCCTGCTTTTGGCCGGGGAGCTGCAATCCCAATGGTGCCCTGACCCCCGGGAAGTGGAACAGCTGGAACTCCAGTTAAGCGGGACAGAAGAGATGGCCCGGAAAGCTGGAGTGGCTAAAGGAAGAGAGACCGAGTCAGGTGATCTCCCTTAAAGGGAAAGGGGGAAGAGACGGATGGAGAGAGAAGAACAAGGACCGGCGATCCCGGAATGGATCCTTCTTTTACCTTTAGGCCGGGTGGAATTGGTGGATGGCCGCCCCCCCCTGGAAGTGGACCGGGAGGCCCTGGCGGAGATAGTGGCCACCTATCAGACCCGGGGAGTGGATCTGGTCATCGACTATGAACATCAATCCCTGACCGGGGCTAAGGCTCCCGCGGCCGGGTGGATCAAGGAATTGGCGGCCCGGGAGGACGGCCTCTGGGCCCGGGTGGAATGGACGGCCCAGGCCCGGGAATTTCTGGGCCAGCGGGAATACCGCTATTTCTCTCCGGTGCTGCGCCTTAAGGCCCAGAGCCGCAGGCCCACCGCCCTGTTGCAGGTAGCCTTGACCAATGTGCCGGCCATCCAAGGCCTGGCCCCCCTGGTGGCTAAGTTTAAGGGGGAAAAGGCGAAAAGGGGAAAAGGCGAAAAGGATAACTACACTTTCATACTCCCCCGCATCCTGGAAGAAGATAGTGCGGGACCGTTAACGGTATCCAAAGAGAGAAAGGAGAAAAGCGACATGTGGGAGGCCCTCAGGGAAAAGTTGGGTCTGCCGCCGGAAGCGGGGGAGGAATCCCTCTGGGTTTCGGTCCACGAGCTGTTGAAGGATCTGGCCTTAACCCTGAATCTGCCGGAGGAGGCGTCGGCCGGCCAGGTGATGGGCGGAGTGGCGGCCCTAAAGGCCGGGGCGGAACGTTGGCCGGCACTACAACAGGAACTGATCAGCCTCAGGTCCCAACTGGCCGAGGAAGCAACGGCCCGGGCGGTGGAGGAAGCTCTCCGATCAGGGAAGATCAGCCCGGCCCAGAAGGCTTGGGCCTCCGAGTATTGCCGCCAGGACCCGGAAGGTTTTCAGACCTATGTGGCCCAGGTGCCGCCCCTGGTGCCCGTGGGGACCCAATTGACCTGGCTTAAGGAAGAAAAAGGGACCCTGGCCCTGACCCCGGAAGACCTGGGAATCTGCCGGCAACTCAACATCACTCCGGTCCAATACCGGGCGGCTCAGGACCGGATTGCCGAGAATAATTAAGGGGAGGTCAAGAGATGACTGCATTGACTAAGGACCGGGCCACCTCCTACCGGGAAGGTATCGAGATGGATTATCCGGTAGCCACCAATACCAAGATTTATGCCGGTAGCCTGGTATGCGTGAACGGCAACGGTTTTGTCGTGCCCGGGGCGGATACCGCCGGCCACAAGTTCATCGGCGTGGCCCTGGAGCAGGTGGACAACGATCCCGGGGCCAATGGGGCGAAAAGCCTCCGGGTGCGGCGCACCGGGGTCTTCGAGTTTGACGCCGTCAGCATTACCCAGGCCATGGTGGGAGATCCCATGTATGCCGTGGACGACCATACCTTTGATGACGCCGGGGGACCCACCAACGACATCAAAGTAGGTATTTTGGTGAAATATGTCAGCGCCACCCAAGGCTGGATCGACGTTGGCAGGTAAAGGGAGGCAAGAGCGATGATCATCAATGCCGATGCTTTAGCAAGGGTTTATACGGCCTTCACCGCGGTGTTCAACAATGCCTTTCAGGCCACCCAGACCTGGTACGAGCAGGTGGCCATGACGGTGCCGGCCACCACCCGGATTATGGACTACAAATTCCTGTTGGATTTCCCCATGGTCAGGGAATGGCTGGGGGACCGGCAGATCGGCTCTCTCGAGCCCAAGGCCTATCAAGTCGAAACCAAGGACTGGGAAGCCACCATTGAAATTGAGCGGAACGACATCGAAGACGAGCAATTGGGGCTTTACAATCCCATCGTGGCGGCCCTGGCCGAAGAAGCCCGGAAACATCCGGAAAAACTGATTGCCGCTCTGTTGAAGGACGGGGCCGCCGCAGTATGTTACGACGGCCAATATTTCTTTGACACCGACCACCCGGTAGGCTCCGGCAGCGTGGCTAACCTTGACGCCGGAGCCGCCACCCCCTGGTATCTCCTGGACACCAGCCGGGCGATTCGGCCCTTCATCTTCCAACTGCGGCGGGAGGTGCAGTTGGTGCGCATGGACCGGGTGGATGACGAACAGGTCTTCATGCGGAAGAAATTTCGCTACGGGGTGGACTATCGGGGGGCGGCGGCCTATGGCCTGTGGCAATTGGGTTATTGCTCCACCAAGGACCTGACCGCCACCAATTATGCCGCGGCCCGGGCGGCGATGATGTCCTTCACCAACGCCGAGGCGCGCCCCCTGGGGATCAAACCCACCCTGATGGTAGTGCCTCCTTCCCTGGAAGCCCAGGCCCGGGAAATCCTGCACGCCCAGGTAATCATTGGAGATCCTTCCGCCGGCGGGACCAAATCCAATATCTGGCAAGGGACCGCGGACCTGCTGGTGGTGCCGGAGCTGGTTTAATCACGGGAGACCAGGGGGAGAGCGCCGGGATGCCCCTGATCTTCCCCTGGTAACACCGGGTGTTAGGGACGGTAAGCCATCCCCATCTGGCCGGAGTAATAAAGCTCGGGGCCAGTAGGGAATTATTTCAGGAAAGCTAACCTGTTAGGAGGATTAATCATGTTAGCCGGCAGGAAGACTTATATTTCTGCGGGGATTCTGGCCCTGGCCACCTTTGCCCGGTGGGTGGGGTGGCTGGACCAGAATCAGTTGGAAATCATCATGGGATTGGTGGGGTCCCTGGGGTTAGCCGCGCTCCGGGCGGGCATTGGCAAGGCTGAGGAAGGATCGAAGGGGGAATCGATCTAGTTATTAAAAATTGGGACCCCCTACCCTACCCCGATCCCCTAGTAGTGGTAACGGCGGCCCTAGACATCTGGGGTGAAGACTTGCCATGAAGGATAAAAGGGATATCGCCTCGGATAACTGGAGACCAAAGCCCTAATGCCCGGCGCTTTCACTTACGATCCGGCCTCTAAAAGGGTCACCGTCATCGGCGGCAACGAAGCCAGCCCAGCGGATTTTTCCTCCTGGGTGGCGGCGGACCGGGCCGGGACTTTGACCCTGTGGACCGGCACGCCCGCCACCGGCATCACCCTGACCAACCAGGTGCGGCCCTGTGAGAAACTGGCCCTGCCCCTTGACTTCATCATTGCCGGGGCTACGGACATCGGGGCCGGGGATACCATCGGCATCACCGGGACGGATGCCTGGGGCCAGGTCCAAAATGAGACTTTAGCCACCGAGGCCAGCGGCACCTTTACCACCAGCAAACGCTGGCGCACCATAACGAACGTTGACTGCAACGGCTTTGTTACCGGGACCTTGACCATCCGGCAGCCTCAATGGGGCGTGATCTGGGACAAGGGCAATAATCAGTATCAGTTAGATGCCTTGTTTCAGGTGGGAGATGGGGTTACTTCCACCTGTTTTAAGGAATGGGATCGGCAAATAGTATTTAGCGATTTCGGCTTTGGGGTTGGTTCTTATCTAATAACGGCCAAGGCTAATGCTGTGTGTCAATTAGGATACTTGGTTGATGAAAGCAAGAAGGCTACTTCCTTGGGATGCAGTGTTATATCGGTTAGCACAATATATCACCATTTATTTAAAAGAGAAACAGGGGCAACTTTTAACCTATATTCTTGCCAGGCAAGGGCAGGCTATGCCAGTAAATTAGTGCAAGGAAATACATTAATAGGCAATATGAGCCGTATATGGAATACCCTATTAAATAGAGTATGGCCGGACTGGAATTTAGAAGATATTGTCCCTGATATTTATAACATGACTATAACTTCATCTAATTGGGGGTTTAGGTATAATGGTGGGGCAACATTAACTCTAAGCAGGATATTTACTTTAGACACTAATCAATCAGTAGCCCAATATGGTAGTGGGGACTTAATAATATGGGATTCAGAATTTATTAAAGAAACTGGAATTTATTACAATGGATTTTCAGGAAATACCTACCTTATTAACTGTTTAAAGGAGTCGTGGGAAATAACCTGGACCGGCACGCCAAAAACCGGCTCCCTTTACCGCCAATACACCCTGGACCTCAAGGTGAGCGATAAGGAGGACACGGCGATCTCCGGAGCCGCGGTGAAGATTTACGACCAGGACGGCAACCTGGTGGCGGACCTGACCAGCGGGGCGGACGGCAAGATCGCCCAGCAGATTTTGACTTACAAGCGCTACTATTGGGATGGAGCCGCCACGGCAGTCCAGGATTATTACCCCTACCGCCTGGTGATCAGCAAGGCGGGTTACGAGACCTATGAGGACAAGCTCAACCCGGATCGGAAGATGGACCTGGAGGTGGCCCTGGCCTCTTATCAACCGAGACATCCCTTAGAGGTGGAGCTGCCGGCCCTGGCGCCCCTGGAGGTGAGCTTAAAGGCGGCCCGGTTGGAGGTGGAAATACATGGCTAATCAAGTGACCCTGAAGCAAGGGGAAGCCAAGACCCTGACCCTGACGGTGCGCGAAGAGGGCCAGGCCGTGGATCTGAGCGGCGCCACCCTGTTTTTAGGGGTGAAACGTTACAAGTCGGATACCGCCTACGCCTTCTCCAAAAATGACGGGGATTTTAACAAGGTCCAGGCGGCCCAGGGGATCGTCTCGGTATTCTTGACGGCCACGGATACCAACAAAGAACCGGGGACTTATGTGGGGGAACTAAAGGCGTCCTTCCCGGGGAACGTGGTGGAAAAGAGCGGCGATTGGCTGGTGCTGATCGAGCCGGCGGTGACCGGCTGAAGGAGCAAACCATGGCTTATTGCACCCAGGAAGACCTTCTCAAGCAAATTCCTACTAAGGAATTGGCGGAATTGACGGCAGAGGTGGGAGAGGTGCCGGACGGTCTGGTGGTGGCGGAAGCCGTCACCAAGGCCGACGCCGAGATTGATTCTTATTTAGGGAGCCGCTATGTGGTGCCCTTCTCCCCGGTGCCGGCCCGGATCAAGGCTCTATCAGTGGATATCGCCATTTATTACCTTTATTCCCGGCGTAGCCTCGTGTCCGCCGGCTGGCGCCAAAGGTATGAGGCGGCCCTGGCCTTTTTGCGGGAAGTAGCCGCGGGACGGACGGTAGTGGAAGGGGTAACCGGCGAGCCCCCGGGTTCCCTGCGAGAGGTGACCGAGATAAGCAGCGCCACCCGGGTCTTCTCCCGGGATAACCTGGGAGAATGGTAAGGGAGAGCCGGACATGGCCACCTTTTCCTGGACGGCGGTGGAGGACGCGGTACTGGCGGCCCTGGAAGCCCGGGTCGGTCCCCTCATTCAGACCCTGAAGACCTATCAGGGAGACTGGCTGGAAGACTTGCAGCGGCAAGGTTGGCGGCTGCCCGCAGTATTGCTCCTTCTGGAAAGAAGCCGGGCCGAGCAAATGACGGCCCGATCTTTCGATGTCATCCTGGACTTCCGCCTCCTGGTGGTGGTGCGCCAGCTCCGGGGGGAAGAGGCCGGCCGCCGGGAGGAAGGCGGGGTTTATCAGATACTGGCGGAGATCAGGGAGGCCTTGTGGAACCAGGACCTGGGCTTGGATATCTTGCCCTTGGGCCTGATCCAGGAGGAACCGTTGCTCAACACCCAGGAATTTACCGTGTATGCCGCTGATTATCGCACCGGCGCGGTCCAGAATATCTGAGAGTAAAGACGCTAGAGGCTTCAAGGAGTTAAGATCATGACCAGGTCCATCAGGAATTTTTTGGCTACCCATAACCTTTTGGCCGTGTCGGCGCAGCTTCAGGAGACCGCCCTGAATCTGGAGCAAGAACTGGATACCACCCTGCTGGTGGACTTGAACTCCGTGCTCAACTACCAGGCCTTGAAGTTTCCCAACCGGGAGGAGGTGACCGGCAAGGAGGAGGCGGACCGCCTCCATGATTTAGGGGGCACCGTGGTGGGCACCCTCTCTTTCTCCCGGGCCCAGCCCCAACATTTTGCCTTTCTCCTGGCTTATGCCCTGGGCGCGGTGGAGACAGCCCCGGCCGGGACCAGCGGGTTTCGCCACACCATTCGCCCCCGGGCCGGAGAATTGGATGCTAGCCGCTCCAACCCTTCTTTTACCGCGGCCCTACGCTACGGCGGCCAGGTGATGAAACGGCGCTTTGCTTCCTGTTTTCTGGACCAGGTGCGGGTGGAATGGCCCAAGGACGGTTGGGCCAAGATCACCGGGACGGTGAAAGGCACGGGCAAGATTACCGACAATACCCAATTGGAAGAGGTAACGGCCCCCTATAACTCCGCCAGCCTGACCTTGGCGGCCAACGGGGTGGAGGGGGCCGGCCCGGCGGAGAGGCTCAGCAATGTCCAGGCCGTTCAGGTTAAAAATCCCACCACCCTGGCCTGGGAAGAAGTGAGCTACAGCGCCGTCTCGGGTGCCGCCCCCGGGGTCATCACCATTACTCCCCCGGGCGGCACCGCCCAAACCATCCCTTACCGGATTTATTACCTGCCGGTGGAGGGCGGCTGGATGGCCTTTCCCCCCCGGGTGGAAGAGCCGCCTTTGAAAGTGAGCCAGACCTTGGTGAATATCGGGGGGCGCTGGGACGGCAGCGCCTTTCACGGAGGCCATACCCTGATGGCGGAACTACGCCGCCTGGTCTGGAGCCTGAACAACCACCTGACCCCGGAACGCACTCCCGGCGCAGGCGTAAATTACGCCAACCGGGCCTTTCGCAGCGGCCGGGAACAGAAATTGGTCTTCGACCGGGATTTCCGGGATTTCCTGCTGGCCCAACACCTTAAAGACAACGATCACCTGGCTGTTTACCTGAAGGCGGTGGGCCCGGAATTTGAACCAGGCTTCCACTACCAGGTGGAACTGGTCTTTCCCCGGGTGGCGGTACTGACCGCGCCGGTGCGGGTGGCCCAAAGACGCCTGGCGGAAGAAACGGAATTCGCCATTCTGGAAGACGATACCTACGGCTCCACCATCGCCTACATCCAGAACCAGGTAAGTGGGTATGCAGGATAGATTGGGGGGAGGGCCAGGGACCTGAGGTCCCTGCCCTCCCCCCACACAGCCTCACTCTATCGAGGAAAGCCAAATGGCCAGGGTTTTAGGGGAAGAGCGGCAGGTATTAGTGGTTCATGATCCGGTGTCGGGGTCGGAGGTCACCTTTTATTATCGCTTGCCTACTTCGGAGGAGCGGGTGGCCTATCAGTTATCGGCCTTCCGCCTGGAGGGGGGTGAGCGGCGGTTTTGCCTGGGGGAGACCCGGTTGAAATTCGCCTTGAAAATTTTGCTGGGGTTTGAGACGGGAGACTTTCTGATCCAGGATGAGGGGAAGCCGGCGCCGTTAGATCCGGCCCGACATGGGGACTGGCAGGAGCAACTGGCCCGCCATGCCCCCGACCTGTTGTCTTACCTGGCCCAGCAAGTCTTTGAAGGCTTACGGGTGGCGGGCCGGGGAGAAGCGGAGTGGGACTGACCGGGAGTGGGCGGCACGCCGGGGGGAACCCACTGGCCGACTGGCCCCTGCAAAGGGAGATCCGGGCCCTGACTACCGGCAGGTTGTGCCGGGAGGAGTTGCGGCGGAAATGCCGGGCGGAAAATGGCGGTTTCGCGGATTGGGCCTGTGAGGTCTGTGAAGAGTTCTTACGGCCGGAAGCTGTCTCCCCCTGGACCTGGCATCTACTCTTCCTGCACCATTTAAGGAAGGCCGGCTATCCTTTCCGAGCCAATGATCTGAGCCTGGAAATCTGGTTGCTGTTGGGCCTACTGGAGCGGGAGGTTGAGGCAGCCGGGGGAGGGAAAATTGCCGAAAAGCAGATCTAGAACCAGTAGCAGCCGCCAGGAACTGGCGGAATTTCGGGCCCTCCAGGCGGAGTTGTTAAACCTCAGCCAGGAATACAGTCAGGCCCGACTGGCCGTCTGGTCAAAAGAGTTGCAGGGCCTGGAGGAAATCTGGCGCACCTTTGGCCAGCAATGGCAGGGAAGCCTGGAACAAATGTCCGCCCTGGCCTTCAGTAAATTTGAGGAAATCTCCTCTAAGGGAGAATCCGCGGGCAGCCTCCTGAGCCAAACCTGGCTGGCGGCCTTTGACGACATCTCCGGGGCCGCGGATGCCTGGGGCGAGCATTTTCTAGGGGTATTGGAAAAAGTGAGCCTGGCCTGGCAGGGAAGCCCCGGGGGTAGGGGCGGCGGCAGTTGGCTGACCGGGCTTGGCCTGGACCTGGACTTCGGGGGCTGGTTCCACCAGGGAGGCCTAGTAGAGGCCCATGGGGGAATGGTCATCGCCCCGGAAGTCCTCCTGGGTGAAGAACAACTGGTGCTGGCGCAATCCGGGGAAGGCATCTTGCCCCGGGAGGCCATGGCCCGCTTGGGAGAACAGAACTTTGAGGCTTTGCGCACCGGGCGGTTTGAGATCGGTGCCGGAGCATCAGCACCCCGCTATGACATCGCCATCCACGTGCAAAGCCTGGATGCCGCGGGGGTGGCGGGCCTGGACTGGGACCGCCTGGTGCAACGCCACCTTCTCCCCGCCCTTGAGAAAGAAATGGGCCGGCGCTGGTAAGGAGGCAACATGGCCAAGGCCAAACTGGAATGGACCCCCAAAGGCGGCAGCCGCCAGAGTTACACCCTGCCGGTGAACTTCACCTGGGACTACCAGGAACTGCACCAGGACGACAGCGACCGGCAGCGGGCCCTGGACGGCACCTTAAGGAGTTATGCCCAGTCCCTCAAGGCCAGATGGGTTCTGCGCTTCCAACATATCTCCACCGCCCAGAAAGAACAATTGGCCAACATCAAACAGGCCCAGACGGATATCGATTTCTTCCGGGAGGCCACCGGACCTAAAACCTTCACCGGAGCCTGGATCAACGACCTGGACTTTCGGGAAACCGCCCCCGAACTCTGGTCCGGCAGTATGATTTTGGAGGAGGTCTAGATGATGTGGGGGGAGGGCCAGGGACCTGAGGCTATCAGCTTTCAGCCATCAGCTATCAGCCATTAAAAAAAGACTAAAGCTGACTGCTGAAGGCTGACCGCTGACTGCTAATTTTGTCCTTAGCCCCCTCCCCCACTATCCTGATAAAAAAATGAGACAAGTTGGCGGGGAGTATCTTCAGGAGGAAGGTCGTCTGCGGGGGGCGCGCCCCCGGGTGAAGGCAGTCATTTATCCTTTTGATCTGGACTATGGGTTAGCGCCGGGGTCCGGGGTTTTTGAGCATACGGCCTACGGCGGCGAGCCCGGGAAGTTGGCCCTGGAGGAAGGTTATTTCACTACCGGCTCCTGGACCTCTCCGGTGATGCAGACTTTCTCCCCCAATTTGGATCAGGGGATATCTTCCTGGGAGAGCCAGGCCGGGTATATGGATACCCGGGTATATCTCCGCAGCGCGGTTTCGGCGGCCCAGGTAGCTAATGCGCCCTATCTGTCCCTGACCTCGGCAGGGGAATTCCCTCTGGCTCCCTATTTCCAGGTAAAAGTAGTGTTCCAGCAAACCATCCGCACCTGGGCGGTGGACTCTCCGGAAGAAGCGGATACCTTCACCGCTTATGCGGTAAACCAGGCGCCGGAGGCGGGATATGAGAGTTACAACGCCGACGGGGCCTTTCCCGGTTATGTGACTAAGTTGTATTTTGAAGGACGCCTCACTTTGGCGGAGAAAGAGATCCTCGATCCCGGCCAGGTGCGGGTGGAACTGGCCCAGGATTTTCGGGAGGTGAGGAGCGGCGATCATGTCCTGGTAATGGATAATCGCCAGGGACAGTGGCTTTCCGGATCGGGAAATTTTTATTTCCTGGGGGGGGCCTGGGAGGGAAAAAAATTGGCCCTCTGTCATGGCTGGGAACTTCCCAACGGCACGGTGGAGTGGCTGCTGATTTACCAGGGTATGTTGGAGAAGGTGGCCGGCATGGCCCATGGCTGGGGGGACCGGCATCAGGTGCAGTTGGAGAGTCAGGACTGGATCGCTTCCCGCCTGGACCGGCTGATCGGGGTGCCGTCCCCGGAAGGACAGAGGCGGCCTTTTATGCGGGGCCCTTACCGGTCCCGGGGAGAATTGCTGCAAACCATCCCGGCCCAGGTGACCAATCCGGTAAAGGTGGGGAGCGGCAGCGCCACTCTAAAGCTCCTGGGAACATACCGGGGGGAAGTAAGCCAAAATTATCTACTGGAAGCGGAGAATACGGGAGAGATAGGTGCGGCCAGCTTCCGGTGGTCCACCAATCAGGGGCAGAGCTGGCAAGGGAGCGGACTGGCCACGGCTGGGCCTGAGAACCCGGTGGAACTGGAAGAGGGTCTGGCGGTCTATTGGGAAGCCGGGGTGGGTAATGACCTGGTAGCCGGGGATCGCTGGACTTTTACCGCGGAGCCGGTGGTCTACCAATATCAGATCTATGGAGCACCCTTTGAGAGTATCACCACAGTCTATCTGAACCAGGAGGAGACCCAGGATGGGGTGGAAGCGGATAAAGACACCGGGATAATCCTGGTAACCGGCCGCAGCGCCCAAGTGGAGGCCCGGGTGGTGAAAGACGTCACTACCCATCCCGTGGATATCATGGCGGATCTTTTGGAGGAAGTGGACTTGAGCCAGACCATGCATCAGGATTCCTTTGACCTGGCCAAGTCCCTTACCGCCAACTACGCCATCGGCGTGTGCTTCGAGAACCTGACGGCCAGCCAGGCCCTCCGGGAAATCCTGCAACGCTGCCTCTACGACCTGTGGCTGGACTTCGGGGAAATCAAAATCAGGGCCTACCTGGGAGAAGATTGAGAGAGTTGTTTTGGGGGAGGGGGCTAAGGGCCACAGGCCCACTTACAATCCTCCCCCAAACCCCCTCCCCCAATCCCTTATATTTGAATGGTAGCACAGGCTTCCAGCCTGTGCGGACACGGGC
>Ga0154640_1096_pt1 | contig 11971 bp, 9 predicted proteins | sample Rifle2008BG13ft_FD_116069 | JGI IMG/M metagenome (GOLD analysis project Ga0154640, IMG submission 116069) | Deltaproteobacteria bacterium RBG_13_58_19 | reverse complement strand
TTTTTCACGGGCTTATAGCCCAATTTTCTCAGGGTCTCCTCCCCGGTGAGCACGCAGGCCTCGGCAAACTCGGCGCTTTCCCCCAGCTCGGTTTCCTGGACGTGCAGGATGGTGATTTCCGGCTTTTTCTTTTTAAATAAGGGGCCGATGAACTCCAGGGCCCCCTGGTCGCACTGGGAGCCCCGATAAGCCACCAGGATTCTTTGGATGGGGCGGAAATTACGGACCAACAGCACCGGCAGGCGGGCGTGGTGGAGCACCTTGGCATGCACCGTGCCCAAGAGAAAACCTTTAAAAGAGGAGCGTCCCTGGGAGCCCAGGACGATGAGGTCATAATCACCCTCTTCGGCCAGGTGGAGAATCTCATCGGCCGGGTCCCCTTCGGCCACGAAAGGTTTGCAGGGCACTTTGCCGCCGATGCAGATCTCGCAGGCCTCGAAGATCTGCTCCACCACCCGGGTGGCGTCGGTTTCAATGGCATTTTCTATGGTGTCCTTGGAAGTAAAAGGCGCATAAGAACTCTCGGCCACCATTTCCAAAAGATCGGGCTTCACATACAAGCCGTCCACCTTGGCCTTGAAATGCTCCAGCAGGTGGCAGGTATAGCGCAGCGCCATCTGGGACTCTTCACTCTTATCCACGCCCACTAGTATCTTCATGGTTTGATCTCCTTAACTGCAATTGCGCCCAAAAGATTCTCCTGCCCCCAAGAAAGGGCAGCCGGGTTCAGGTTCCGGGGAAACTAGCGCATTACCAGGACCGAAGTGGGGCATTTGCTGACAAAGCGTCCCACCCAATCCCGGGGGAAGAAGCGATCCAGCAGGGATTTCTTCCCCACCCAGAGGGCCAGCAGGTCCTGCTGGATTTCCTGGGTGATAAAATTTTCAAATTCGGAGATTTCCGTCAACCGGGTGGACACCTTGATCTGGCGGTCTTCATAATAATCCCCCACCTCGATCAAGCGCCGGTAGACCTCCTTTTTCATCCCCCCTTCCTGGCTCAGGCCGATCAATTGCAACTGCGACCCGTGCAGGGTAGCCATCTGATTGACCATTTCCAGGGAATCCTGGCTGATATAACTCTGGTCCAGGCAGGCCAGGATGCGGGTGATGGGTTGCTCTTCCTTGACCAGCAGGACGGAGCAATCCGCATCATTCACCACCTTCTGGGGCACCAGGGGAGAGCCTTGCCAGATGCATTCGGCCCCGCCGGTACAGCCCAGGACAATAATATCGCTTTCCTCTTCTTTGGCTTGAGCCAGGATTTCCGGGACGGCCTGGCCGGCCCGCAGACGCACTTTCAGGTCCCGTTTGGTCCCCCGGCTTACCAGCATCTCTTCCCACAGGCCCCTTTGCAGGGGCAGCCACTCATACTGCCGGTTTTCCCGGGCATAGGGGGAATCCCCCCCTTTCCAGCTTTTGAGAAAAGCATCCCGATAACGGTGCAGGGCCTTATTTAACGGGTGCTTCGGCGGCAGGGGCCCGGTGGCTTCGGGGGGTCTGGCCCGAAGAGAGGGGAGCACCCCCAGCAAGGTGACGTCGGCCCAGGTGTTCATAGCCAATTTGCTCACTTCTTTCAGGGCAAAGGCGCTGTAAGGCTGTTCATCCGCGGCAAATAAGATTTTCATATTGGCACCCTTTCCTTATGGCAAAATCTCCCAGGTCTCTTGGGGTTTCCTGGAATATGGGCTTAAAGGTCTTCCGTCCTTCCCTCTTATCCTGAATAAACCGGCTTCCTCACCACAGCGCTAAAAGCAGCGGCGCTTTTATCTGGGGCAGCCACTGGAGCAGGTCATGGTCTTTCCTGATCCCCTTTTCCAGGGCCAGGGCCACCAGGCCGTAATCATCCAGGGCCTCCACCCCGGTTCCCCCGGTCAGGGGAGGCAAGGGCTCCAAAACCTTGGTGCGGCAGCCCGCCTCCTTCAGCACTTCCCCGGCTTGGGCCGCGGCCTGGGCCAATTCTGCCTTGTCGCCGGGGAATCCCAGATGCACCGGCACCGGGCAGCCCGCCCAGAGACGGGGCAAGGCCTGGGTCAAGGCTTTAGTTCCGGGGGTGTCCAGGCAGAGGACGATAATCTGATCGATTTTCCGCACGCTCCGGAGCCAGATCAAAGGGCACTTTAGCCGCTGATAGAACTTCATCCGCAGGCGGTTGTGGATGGTGGCCGGGTTAAAGGGGAAAGGCGCGCCTTCCACGTACAGGTCAAAGGCCTCCTGGGCCATGAGGCGAATGAGCTCAGGCTCCCGATCCCCATAGATCACCCGGGGTTCATTCAGGGTGGGACAGGAGTCCATCTCGGAGGCGATCATCTCGGCGATCTCCTCTTTCCCCTGCTTGATGATCTCCCGCTCCCAGGTATGGCGCACCCAGCCGATACCGGTGGTGGGTTCCTGGGAGTAATAGCCCTTGACATAGACCGGATTGATCTCCATCTCCATTAAATTGCCCAGTTGGCAGGCGTAGCGAATGGCGTAGCTGGAGGCCAGATCAATTTCAATGGATACCAAAGTGCGAATCATCGGTGACTCCTTAACGCAGTCAGTGGAAAAAGTGAAAACCCCGGTCAGGCTAGCCGCCCGCCTGTTGGATCTTGGCCGCGGCCTTGGCTACCACCTGCTGGATCTCACTCAGCTTGAAGGGCTTGGCAATGAAATCAAACACCCCTCGCTGGAAGGATTCCTTGGCGGTCTCCAGGGTGGCAAAACCGGTGATGACGATGACTTCGGTCTCGGGGGCCCGTTTTTTCGCCTCCTGGAGGAACTTCATGCCATCGATGCCTTTCATTTTGAGATCGGTGATGATGATGTCATAGACCGTCCCTTGAATCTTTTGCATGGCGTCGATACTTTGGGTAAAGGTATCCACTTCATACCCCAGCTTCTCCAGGGCGGGCTTCAGGCGGTTACAGACAATGGGTTCATCGTCCAGGACCATGATCTTGAGTTTTTGGGTGGTCATTGGTTGTCCTCCTGCTATTGAGGCCCATCCCCGGGAGGGGAGTACTGCTGGAGAAAGGCCTCGACATATTGAGTGATGTCTTCATCGTGCCGGAGCCGGATGTCCAACTGCCGGGTAAAGCCGATCAAACGCCCCAGAAGCTGAAGGCGGCGGCCGATTTCTTCCTGGGGCAGGTGGAGCACCCGGGCCACCACCAGGTCACCCTTGGTGTCCACCTTGAAATGGAACCGTGAGAGGATCTGGGCCAGGAGTTGGACCCGGCGGGAGCGGCGGGTGAGATCGGTAACTCCCCCCACAAAGCGGAAATAGATGTGGTTGTGGACCTGGTCCGGGCCCAGGCGGGCGTCCACCAGGTTGAAATGATAGCCCAATCTCAAATGGAGGTTCATGTAAGTCTCGCTGATCACCGCCAGATTGAAACGGGCATACGGGGTGACGCCGGGGGCTTCCGCCAAGGTTTTGGTCAGGCTGGACATCAGTCCCTTGAAGTCCACCGGGATGGGTTCGGTGCTCCAGGCCCCCGGGCTGGAGACCCCGGCCCAGAGCGCCTTTAAGGGCAAGGAACGGATCTGCTCCATGGTGATCCGGCTGCCCTGGGCCGGGGCCTCCACCCCCCCGCCCAGATCCAGGATCTTCAGGTCCATGGGGACCTCCGAGACCAGGGTCCAGACCTGGGTTCCTTTAAAGCGCTTGAGGAACCGGGGCAGGTCCATGAGTTCCTGGACCGCCTTCTCATGGACAAAGCGGATGACGTCATGGAGGGATTTGCACCCCGCGGGGCTGAATTCCGGGTCCTGGGGGTCGATGAGATTAAGGGGGGCGATGCGCTTCAGCAGCCGGCGCAACAACCGGAATTCCGGCGCCTCCTCAAAGACGGTGGCTTGCATCAGCTCATATTGAATGAGCTCTTTGACCTGTCCGGCATAGATGAGGCGGTGATGGGTGTCCAGGGTGATCTCCATCTCCGGCTTTAAAATTTCCGTGGCCTTCTCCACCCCCACCAGGGCCGGCACCCGAAATTCCCGGGCGATGGTGGCCAGATGCCCTGCGGTGGAACCCCTCTCGGCGATCAGACCCGCGGCCCGGGGAATGATGCGGGTGAGCCAGGGCGCGGTGTAGGGCGTCAGCAAAATGGCCCCTTCGGGAAAGCGGTCCATGTCTTCGCTGGACGTGACCAAACAGACCGGGCCGCTGCCCACCCCGGCGTGGGCCACGTTTCCCTGGTCCCGGATGAGGATGGGATAATGGGAACAGGACTCGCGGATATCGCCCAGGAGGGGAGCCGCGGGCTTGGGGACCAGAAGGCTGCGGGACTGGAGCAGCCACAGGTTCCCAGCCGCATCTAGGGCCCATTCCACTTCCTGAGGGCGTTTAAAATAACGTTCCAGGGCCAGGGCCCAATGCACCAGGGTCTCCCTGGCGCTCTCCGGCAAAGAGGGCCGCTGCCCCTCTTCCGGCGGGACCGCCGCCTCTTCCACGCCGCCCCCGGCCCCGGGGCGGAGTAACGTCTCTTTGGGGGAGATTTCTTCTCCCTTAAGGCGGTGGGGGGAGTCCCTTTCCACCAAAAATCTATCTGCGGCCCGGCCTTCCGCCACGGTTCGCCCTAAACCCAAGGCCCCATAGATCACCAGGCAATCGGGGTCGGCCGCGGCCGGGTCCAGGGTGTGCAGCATGCCGCTGGCTTGGCTGGGGATCATCTCCTGGCAGAGCACGGCCATGGCCGCCTCTTCCCCGATCATGCCCATCTTCTGCCGATAGATCAGGGCCTCCGGGGAATAAAGACTGGCCAACACCTTCTTATAGGCTTCGAAAATCCCCTTGGGAGGGACATTAAGGACGCTCTCATGGAGTCCGGCAAAGGACAGCTCCCCATCTTCGCCGTAAGCGCTGCTCCTGACCGCCCAAAAGACCTCGCCGTCTTCCGCTTCCGCTTGCCTTCTGATTTCCCGGGCCACGTCCTGGGGGATCACCCCGGCCAGGAGGCTGTATTGAATATGGCGGGCGGTCTGGCGTTCGTCGTCCTCGCCGGCGATCCAGGCCTCCAGCCAGGCATGGATTCTCTCCTCCAGGTGGTTCTGCTCCAGGAAACGCCGATAGGCCCGGGTGGTGATGACAAAGCCGGGGGGCACCGGGAAATGGAGACGCCGGATAATCTCCCCCAGGGCATTGGCCTTGCCCCCGGTGAGGTCGGGGCGGTCCAGGGGCAGGTCCACCAGGGGAATGACATAGGGCAACTCCCCGGAGAGGCGCAAACGCCCCCGGAGCTCCGCCTCCAAAGGCAACAGGAGGCGATCCAGGGCCGGGTACAGGTCCAGATAGCGGTTTTCGCCGATGAGATTCAAGCCCTTCACTAGATGCAACAAGAGATTATGGAGCTCCCCGGTGACATCCAGCAGATATTTCCGGTCAAAGATATACTCTCCCCCGGATTTCTCCCCCAGATCGGCGATCAACTCCATGGCCCGCTGATTATCCACCAACAACTCCTGGAAATGCTCAAAGATTACCGGGAAGGGCACCGGCTCCGGACGATGCCTGGCCAACCTTTCCCAGAAATGCTGAAATTGCTCTAATAATCCCATTAGCTTTAGTTTTTGGGGGAGGAGGCCAGGGGCCTGTGGTCCCCCGGCCCTCCCCTCAAAACCATTTTCCAACCATCTCTCGTTAATGGCCGCCCTTGCCGCCGAAGAGGAGGCCCATGAGGTAGCCGGTAACTATAGCGATAACCACGGCCAGGATACCATAAAGGGCCTCGTGCTGATATGCCAAAGAGCTCAGCAAGGCCGGGAAGCCCACGGCTCTGACCGGCAGGTCGGCGCATTTTTGGGCCACTTTGCCGTCCTGGTGGATTACCGACAGGCAGACGCGGTAATTGCCGGGCTTCACCCGACCCGATAACCAAAAAGTGGTGCGCACCAGGGGAGGCCCACCCCCGGAACTGGAAATCCTCTGGATTTTAGTGGAGGCGTCATAGAGTCCCTCGCTTTCCTTAAGTTCCAGGAATTGCTGAAAAAGTTGAACCTCCTCTCCGGCCTGCATCTGACCCGAGAAGCTTAACCGTTTCTTCAGGGCGGCAAAACCCCAGGAGGTCTCGTTTCTGGAGGGAGACAGGAGGCGGGGGTCGGTGGCGGCGGCCAGGTAGAGACTGGGGGCATGATGGACCTCGATCTCCCCCACGTTCATCCACAGGCCCAACCGGCGTCCCTTGCGCATGAGATGTTCAGCCTGGGTTCCGCCGATAATCTCTACCACCGCCTCGCTGCCTTTCGGGATTTCCCCGGTTATTTGAACCTGGACGCCCTGGAAGAAGGTGCCGATGTCGATCTGTTCCGGGGTTATCAGGAGTTCAGGAGAAGCCGCCGGCGCCCCCCCGGGAAGGCCTGCCAGGACTAGTAAACCCAAAAATAACCAGATGATTCTGCCACATAAGCCCCGTGACGCCAAATCAGTGCCCCCCCTTGTAGTCCAGCATGACCCCGGGTGCTAGCAAAAGACCTACCAGTATCTGCACCATGACCACCAGCACAATGGAGGCCAGGAGAATCTTGAGCTGGTCCGCTTTCAGGCGGTGGCTCAACTTGACCCCGAATTGGGCCCCGATGGTGGAACCCAGCAGTAAGACAATGGCCAGCACCAAATCCACCGTATGGTTGGAGACGGCCTGCATGATGGTCACGTTGATGCAGGTGAAGAGAATCTGAAAAAGGCTGGTGCCCACCACCACGTGCATGGGCATGCGCAACATATAGACCATCACCGGCACCATGATGAAGCCGCCCCCCACCCCCATGATGGCCGCCAAAATTCCCACTAGGATTCCCAGTAAGATGGGGAGAATGGGAGAGAGGGTCACCCCGGATTTGTCAAAGTGCATCTGCCAGGGTAGGGCCTGGATCAGACGGGCGTATAGAGAAGGGCGGCCCGGCTCCGCCCTTCTTCCTGGAGAGATTTCCGGAACCTTCTTCCGGAGGGACTGGAGGCTCTCCACAAACATGTATAAGCCCACGATCCCCAGCATCAGCACATAGGTAATCTTGATGACGAAGTCGGCATTCCCCAGGGCCCGGAGCATCTTGATCAACTGGACTCCCAGGGTGCCTCCGAGAACTCCTCCCAAAAGGAGGAGCAGTCCCATCTTGAAGTCCACGTTGCCCAGGCGGTAGTGGGCATAGCTGCCGGAAGTGGACGCGGCCACAATCTGATTGGAATCCGAGGCCGCGGCCACGGTGGAGGGTATGCCCGCCATGATAAGCAAGGGGGTCATGAGAAATCCCCCCCCCACGCCGAACAGCCCGGAGAGAAATCCCACCGCACCCCCCAGACCCAACAATAAGAGGATGTTAACCCCATTACCGGCTATGGGCAGATACAGGCTTGAGAACATGTTTGGCGCTCCCCTCCTCTTTGATCAAGATTTCCCTGGGACAGTGGTTTGGAGGAGGGGGCCAGGGGTCGCAGACCCACTTACAATCCTCCCCCCACCAGCCACTTTTTCCGAGGCCTTAACTGGTATTAACCAAACAGTTTCTTCCCAGGGAGAAATGCATCCCCTGTTCCAAAGGGAAAATAGTTGAAATATTAATTAGATGTATTACGGATGGCAACCTGTCGGGGGCACTCTTGTTTCAAAATGAAACGGGCCAAGCGGGATAAGTTAAAGATGCGAGGGAATTTAGCAGGAAAAATCTTGTTTCAAAATGAAATGGATCAGTGGAAAGGGGATGGGGTCAGGTGGCTCGGGCCAGCCCGTACTTCTTCACCTTGCGCCACAGGGTAGTCCGGGGCAAACCCAGGATGCGGGCGGCTTCCCCCATATTAAAGCCGGTGGAGGTGAGCACCTGGTTCAGATACTGCCGTTCCTGTTCCTCCAGGGTAGGCCACCGCCCCTCCGGGGCCAGGGAATATTCCCGCAGGTCCGGGGGCAGGTCTTTTAAAGTGATGGTGTCACCCTCGGCCAGGGCCACGGTCCTCTCGATAAGGTTCTCCAGTTCCCGGACGTTTCCCGGGTAGGGATAGGCCAGGAGAATCTCTTTGACGTCCGCGGCGAGGCCGCGGATCTTCTTGGCGAATTTTTGGCTATATTTGGTGAGAAAGTGCTGGATCAGCAAAGGAATATCCTCTGGCCGGTCCCGCAGGCCGGGCAGGGTAATCTGCACCACGTTCAGGCGGAAATATAAATCCTCCCGGAATTTGCCCTCCCGGATGGCCCGTTTCAGGTCCTGGTTGGAGGCGGCGATGAACCTCAAGTCCAGGGGGAGGGGGCGGTTGCCGCCGACCCGCAGGATCTCCTGCTCCTGGATCACCCGCAAGAGCTTGGCTTGCATGGCTAAGGGCATGTCGCCGATTTCATCCATGAATACCGTACCCCGGTGCGCGGTCTCCAGGATGCCCATCTTGGTGGCCACCGCGCCGGTGAAGGCCCCCCGCTCATGGCCGAAAAGTTCGCTGGCGATGAGTTCTTCACTGAAGCCGGCACAGTTGAAGGCCACGAAGGGCCTATCCTGCCGGGGGCTCTCCCGGTGAATAGCCCGGGCCACCAATTCTTTTCCCGTGCCGCTCTCCCCCTGAATCAGGACATGACAGTCCAGGGGGGCCACCTTCCTGATGGTCCGGAACACCTCCTTCATCCGGGGACTGACCCCCACCATCTCCCCCCAGCCTTCCAGGGGGGCCAGGCGGGCTTTCAGGCGTCGATTCTCTTCCCGTAGACTCTTGCGTTCCAAGGCCTTCTGGACCAGAAGCCGGATTTCTTCCAGGCGCAAGGGCTTGGCCACATAATGAAAGGCCCCCTGCCGGATGGCCTCGATGGCCGCATTGATGGAGGCATGGCCGGTAATCAGGATTACCTCTGTGTCGGGAACCTGCTCTTTGATCCGCTTCAGGGCCTCCATGCCGCTGATGCCCGGCAGCACTACATCCAGCAGCACCAGGTCAAAGGGGCCGGCGGCCAGACCCTGGAGAAATTCCTCCCCGGAAGGGTAAGTGTCGATAAGATAGCCTTCTTTGGCCAGGGCCGTCTCTAGACGTCTCCGGACAATGACTTCGTCGTCTACTACGGCAATGCGCGTGGTTTCCTTAGCTCTAGGGGATGGCATCCATTTCTTCCTCAATGGGGAGCAGGACCGTAAAGGTGGTGCCCTGGTCTTTCCGGCTCTGGACTTCGATGTGGCCCCCGTGCTTTTGGATAATGCCGTAGGTCACGGAGAGCCCCAGGCCCGTGCCTCGTCCCACGGCCTTGGTGGTGAAAAAGGGATCGAAGACATGGGGCAGGTTTTCCGGCTCAATCCCCACCCCGCTATCGGTGACGGCCACTTTCAACCAGTGGTGGGAAGAGGCGGAGGGCGGCGAAGTCCAGGGGTACTCCTCCACCAACTGGGCCTGGACCTGCAAGGTGCCCCCGTCGGGCATGGCCTGGATAGCGTTGATAAACAAGTTCAAAAAGACCTGCAGCAGGCTTTTCCGGTCCCCGTAAATGGGGGGCAGATCAGCCGGGACCTCGATTTCATCCTGGATTCCGGAGAGGAGTAACTGATTGCGGACCAGTTTCAGGGAACCCTGGATTATGTTGGAGATAGAAACCAATTCGAACTCGGGGTGCTCCGACCTGGAAAAATCCAGGAGATCCCGGACGATCTCGGAGGCCCGTTCGGATTGCACCAGGATATCGTTGATGATGGACAGGGCCTCGGCCTGGCTCAATTGGGAAAAATCCTCTTTTAAGGCCTCGGCGCTGAGAACGATATTGTTGATGGGATTGTTCAGTTCATGGGCCACCCCCGCGGTGAGGGTGCCCACCGCGGCAATTTTCCGGGACTGCACCAGTTGTTCCTGATGATGCTCCAGTTCATAGATCATGCGGTTGAAGGCCCTAAACAAGGCATGAAATTCCTCCGCCCGGGATTCCGGCTCGGGGATGGGGGTGAAGTCTCCGTGGGCGATCTTGTCCATGGCCTGTTGCATCTGCATTAAGGGGCGGACCAATAAGCGAGCGATATAAAAGGCCAGGATCGTCCCCAGAATGATAAATACCAAGAGGGAGATAAAGAAAAGATACATGGCTTGCTGGAAGAGCCGATCTATCTTGAGGCGCTCTTCCTTGGCCCAATTTTCCGCCACCTCCACCAGGGTTTGGCCCAGGTTGCGCAAAGATTCTTCTAAGGGGGAGTAAAGGGTGATGCCGGAACCCGGAGTAGGCTGCTTAAGAGTGGCTTGTATCTGGACAATAATGTCTTTGTAGCCTTTGAGGGTCCCCCGAAACTCGGCCCCTTTTTTCAGCTTCAGGATCTCTTCTTCCTGGACCGAATAGATTTCTTCCACCCGATTGACATAAGTGAGGGCTTCCGCCAGGCTGGCCGGCGCTTTATAAAGAAAGAAATTCTTCTCATAACGGCGCATCTCCAGAATGTCATGGAAGATGTCGTTGGCCAGTTCCAAGAGTCCCAAACGATAGCCGATCTCCCGATGGATCTGGAAGCTGAAGACCGCAAAGATGAGGACCGACAAAACGCAGAAAAGAAAAGTGCCGATAACCCGGCGGCGAATCTTAAAGGGGATCTTCTTCATGTCAACCTAATACCTTTGAAAAGTGGCTGGTGGGGGGAGGGCCAGGGACACAAGCTATCAGCTTTCAGCAGTCAGCTATCAGCCATTAAAAAGAAAAGAACAAAGCTGACGGCTGAAAGCTGAGCGCTGACTGCTAACTTCGCCCTTAGCCCCCTCACCCGCTAGACTTCGATTAGGTCTTTGGCGGAGCAAAGGACATAATCGAAAAATTTAATTTATCATTGAATCTAAAAATTATCATACTGTGATCTCACCTAGCTGGCCAGAGCCTTAAGCCTGCAAAAACCGGGGCTCCCACCAGGTCTTAATGACCTGCACCACCTCATCCACTTCTAGAGATTTAAGGCAACGATTGTCCGGGCAGTTTTTCAGGAGGCACGGCTCCAAGGAGCAGACTTCCTCCCTTTTCCAGAGATAGGTGCCCCAGTCCACCTGGTAAGGACCGATGCGCCGGGGATGGTCCGCCCCCAAGAGGGCGATGCTAGGCACTCCCAAGGCCAGGGCTAGATGCAGGGGGCCGCTGTCATTGGCCACCAAGAGGCGGCATCTGGTCAACATCGCGGCCACGGTGATCAAGGGATAGCCACCGCCGGTGACCAGGGTCGGTCCCGCCAGGGCCCCGGCCAGTTCCTCCGCCACCGGCCGGTCCTGGCTGCCGCTGATAATGATGACTGCGGCCCCATAGGTCCTCTGCAAATGATCTCCTAAAGAGATGAAGGACTCCAGGGGCCACCATTTATACGGTTCGGAACCGGTGGCGTGCAAGGCCACCAGCAAAGGGGGATACCCGCCGAAATGCTGGGAGATTATCGCTTCAGCCCGCCGTAACTCCTCTTTCGGCAAGAAGACTTGCATCTGCTTATCATGGGTGTCGGCCCCCAGGAGGCGCACGTAATTTAGACGCCGCTCGATGGCATGCTCATAGGGGTCATGGTGCTCCATCCGGGCCGAATAGGCAAAGGCCAGGGGACTGCCGGCAGAGCCGATGATGAACCGGCTGCCGGTGTAATGGGCCAGCAAGGTGGCCTCGGGATCATTGCCGTGGAGGATGATGACCAAGTCAAAATTACGGCGACGCAATTGGCGCAGTAGCTTAATAAACCCCCAACCCCGCCCGGGATAATACCAGATTCTGGCCACATGGGGATTATGGGCCATTAAATCCCCATAGCGAGGGTGCACCAATAGTTCCAGACGCCAATCCGGGAACCTCTCCTTCAAAGCCCGGATGGCCGGCGTGGAAAAAAGTAAGTCCCCCAGGGCGGTGGCATTGAGGAGGAGCACCCCTTGAACCTCGGCTGGATCCAGGTCAGAGAGGGGCAAAGGAGGCCGTCTCCTGGTCTTAAAGCGCAAATAAAGGCGCGCCCACCACATCAGAAACTTATGCCACATAATGTTATGGTCTGGTGGATTGAGGGGAGGGCCGGGGGAGCAGTGGCTCCCCCGCCCT
>Ga0154640_1029_pt1 | contig 12144 bp, 7 predicted proteins | sample Rifle2008BG13ft_FD_116069 | JGI IMG/M metagenome (GOLD analysis project Ga0154640, IMG submission 116069) | Deltaproteobacteria bacterium RBG_13_58_19 | reverse complement strand
ATGCTTTTGACAATGGGCAGGCCCAGGCCACTGCCCTTTTCTTTGGTAGTGAAGAAGGGATTGAAGACCTTGCGCACCGTGTCGGCATCTATCCCTTCCCCGTTATCGGCAAAGCGAATCTGGTGGCCCTGGCCGTTGGGGCCGGCATCGATAGCTACGGATAAAGCCCCGCCCTGGGGCATGGCCTGGATGGCGTTCAAGAGGATGTTCAAAAAGGCCTGGTGCAGCAGGTCCGGGTCGGCCGCCTGGGGCTGGCCATCCCCTTGATAATGGCGCTCCAAGGAGATCTGGCGCTTGTCGATTTCGGGCTGGAGCAGCTCCAGACTCCGCTCCACCACCTTTTCCAAGGAGCAGGGCCGCAGATTGGGTATCCGGGGCCGGGCGAAATCCAGGAACTCCGTAACCTTTTCATTAAGGCGGTTGGCCTCTTCCACAATGATCTGGGCCAGGCGGTCTTGGGGTTCATAGCGGGCCAGGCGCTCTTGCAGGAGTTCGGCGGTGGAACTGATGATACCCAAAGGATTGCGGATTTCATGGGCCACTCCCGCGGTCATCTCTCCTAAGGCCGCCAGTCTTTCGGCGTGGTGCAGTTGGGCCTCCAAGGACCGCTGCTCCTCCTGGCGCTTCTCTAAGATGACCTCCGCCTGCTTGACGATCTGCCTCAGGACAATGAACAGGCCCCCCATGATCAGCATGGAAGTGATCAAGATGAGGAATTGAAACCTGCCGATTTCCACCAGGTCCCCGGCGATATTTTGGGTAATCTCAAAGACCCCCACCACCGGTCCCAAACCTGTCCCGGGCTTGCCCTCCAGGCGAAAAGGGAAATAAGCCCGGAGGCGCTGTTCGTGGGTTCCCCAGCGGCCCAGCATGGACCAAAAGGGACTGCGGTCCGGCAAGTCGAAATACTGCTCTCCGAATAAGGCCTGCCTTACCCCCGGAATCTCAAAGGAATCTTTGCCTAAAGGGAGATTAGTGGTGCTGTAGGACAGCACTCCCAACTGGTCATAGATTACCAGTTGCTCCACATGAAAGCCGTGGATCGTGTTGCGCACCACGCTGTCCAGGCGTTTATACTGCTCCGGATCGGCGATGGTGATGCGACCCTCCTTTTCAATGGCCGTAGGCACCAGGAATTGTTGAAAAACCTGATGATTCAGGTTGGCCGCCAACAGCTTGATATAATCTTCGCTCTTTTTCAGGGCCAACTTTTGAGCCCTATTGGTCAGAAGCACGGTAAGGATGAGGGTAAAAGCCAGAATGACCACAAAACTGGTAAGAGAAAAGAATTTTACCAGCCTGAAGGTCTGGAGGTCCTGGCCGGCAGGCCACCAAGGGGCCTTGATGACACCTGGCTTCTTGAATTCAAACATTAGGAGAAGCGCCTGTTGCCTTGATCCCGTGGGGGAGTAAAGTTTCCACCAACTTCACCCCGATTCCTAAATAAGATATTTTGCCATTTTAGGGATGGCCTCGGCAAATTCACTGCGGTAGTTCTCAAATCCCGACCGACCCATCAAGCCATAGGTGGTCAGCTTGCCTCCTTCCACGCCGGGTTGATCCAGGGGATTCACCTTAAGGAGGCCCGCGGCCGCCACGGTAACCACTTCCCAGAGAAAGATCAATTGGCCCATGGTAAAGGCATTGATCTCCGGCAGGCATAGAGTCAGGTTGGGCCGCTGGGCTTGCTTCAGATTGAAGGCCGTGGCCGTCTGTTCCACCCGGAAAAGTTCGTTCAAGGAATGCCCCCCTAAATATTTCAGGCTGTCCAGATCGGCAAATAACGGGGGCAATTCCAACCGGTGCTGAAATTTTTCCACCTGAAGGAAAGTGATGACCTTGTCCTGGGGTCCTTCGATATAAAGTTGCAATTGGGAATGCTGGTCGGTAACCCCCACGGCCCGAACCGGGATACTCCCCACTTCCACTACCCGGCCGGAGAGGTCCAATCTTTTCCCCAGGCTTTCCCCCCAAAGCTGGCAGAACCATTCCGCCAGCCCCGCCAAAGTGGCGGCATAGGGCATGATTACCAGGATGGGCCTGCCCTTGGTCATGGTGAAGAGATAATAAAGAGCCGCCAGGCGGTAGGCCAAATTATCCTGGACCTGGCTTTCCTGCAGGCGTTGATCCATGAAGCGGGCTCCGGCCAAAAGCTCTTCCAGGTCGATGCCCACCATGGCCGCGGGCAACAACCCCACCGGGGTCAAAACCGAAAACCTGCCCCCCACTTGGGGGGGGACGCTCAGGGAAGGGAAACCCTCCCGCTCCACCAGGCGCCGGAGGCTGCCTTTTTCCGGATCGGTGGTGATAATAAAGCGCTCCCGGGCCTTTTCTGCCCCGAACCGCCCTTTGAGCAACTGATAGAGAAATAAAAATTGGGCCAGGGTTTCCGGGGTGTTCCCGGACTTGCTGATAACATTGACCGCGGTGCGCCGCAATTCCATTCCGTCAACCAGGCCATAGAAGTAATCCGGGTCGATGTTATCCAGGACCCACAGCGCCGGCTTATGCTGACGCCGGGCCATGGGCATCCGGTTATGCTGGGGATGGCACAGGGCCTGGTGCAAGGACCGGGCTCCCAGGGCCGAGCCGCCGATGCCTAAGACCACAAAATCCCAACACCACTCTAGCAAAGGCTTGCTCAGTTTCTTGATCTCTTTGATGACCTCCCGTTGATAAGGCAGATCATAAAAGGCCAGGCGGCCGGCCTGGCGCTCCGCCGTCAGATTCTCATGGATGGCCGTAAGGCGGGGGGTGAGGGCCTCCAGTTCTCCGGGGCTGAGGCCCTGCTCTCCCACGAAATCGGCCATGGCAAAGTTATAATCCAACCTGATGGCCTGACCGGCCATCCAGGCGGGGTCTTCATAGCGCTTCATAAAACCTCTTCCTCGGCCTTCAGGCCGCAAAGACAATTTATATTAAAATTCAGGAGCTTTGCCTCAATTTAACTCACTCTTCCCTTAGATTCAAGGGGAAATACCGGGGAGCCGGGATAATGTTTGGGGGAGGGGGCCAGGGGTCTTGAGACCCCTGCCTCCTCCCCTAACCCCTTAAGAGACCTCAGAAAAAATGGTTTCTAGCGCAGAAGGCCTGATGTTTTTCTCCCCCTCCCCCGGTGGGAGGGGGTTGGGGGGAGGGGGAATAAAAATGAGATAACTAATGGAATATATGATAATTATTTCACCCCCACCCTAACCCTCCCCCATCAAGGGGGAGGGTCTTTGTGGAACATTCTTGCGAGTTCTGGTATTTTTCAGAGCTCTCCTCAAGCGGGTTGGGTGAGGAGTTTAGGGAGTGGGTACCGGCCACCTTTTTAAACATCCTTTAAATTCAGTGTTAAAAATAATGAACAATAAAATTTATCAACACCTATTCCATTAAATTAAAAAACGTGATATAAAAATTTCCAACCTATGGTTTTCCTTTAACTTTATTAATAACTTCCTAGAGGAAAATAACAATAAGTTGGAACTTCAGTTAAACACCTTTCCGAACCTGGCAAGTAACTTGCTTAGGTTAAAAGTCGTCAGCCTGGCCGAGGCCTGAGGAAAAAAGTTGGCACCATAAAACCTCTCGCTTCGCCATAAGCCCTAAAAAGCCTGGCAAGAAGCCGTTAAAGCCACCACAGGAGTTATGGTTTGGGCTTAGAAGGAATCATTCAGAGTTGGGAAGCGCCCTTCTGGGGCCAGGCCCAATTTTCCGAGAACCGCTCACCCGGATCAAGCGGCAGCCGGTCCCGCCCGGATAACCCGGCCCCGGCCCCGGCCCAGACCCCCGGGGAAGCCCTGACTTATATTGAGGGGCTTTATAAAGCCGGCCGCATCCAGGAGGTGGCTGGGTGGCTACGCCGCAGCCAGGCCTTCCGGGAGGCCTGGCAGGCCATCCAACAGGCCTCCCAACAATACGCCACCGCCGAAGCCGCCATTCTCGCCTTACGGTCCGGCGGATTCTCCACCCCCGGACCGCCCCAACCAGCCGGATCGGTCATTAATGCTTCCCTTCCCGTTCCCACCTCGGACCGGTCTGTCCCCGGCACTGACGCCCTCTCCTCCCCAGTCTCGGCCGACTATCTTCTGGACTCCCCTATCCCGGCAGAAGGGATCTATCCGGCCTATCCCCTCCCGGCCGCGAAACCCTCCCGCCCCTTGGCCCAGGGCTACCAGGTTTATGAAAAAAGCCAGCGCTACTTTTCTCCAACCCCTGACCTGATCAATGTCCGGATTTAGCCGGTTATTCTGGCCAGGCCCGGTCCTGGCCCTGGTGATTTTCCTGACCTGGGCGGGTCTCGCTCCTCACTCTGCCTTAGCCCAGGCCAGAATTTTACCCCAAATAGGGCCGGACGCGGTGTGGAAAGCGGACTGGCAACTGTTGGCCCGGCATCATGGGGAAGTCCTGGCCGGCCTGGAAGCCTTCATGCGCTCCCAGGGAGCCTCCTACCAAGCCCTGGCTTTTACCCGGTCCGTCAAGGGGGAAGGTTTCCTCTGTTCTTTCACCGAGATGGGCCAGGTGGACCTGGCCCAGATGCAGGTTCCCTTCAAAAACGCCGACCCGGATTACCTCCTGGTCAACGGCACCCCCCAAATCGTCGCAGTGGGCCAAAAACAATATTGGCAGCCCCTTGATCTCCGGAAAAACCCCTGGGTGGGGCAATATCCTAAGGCGGACTGGTTTGCCCGGATAAACTTCCTTCGGCTGGTGTCTCGCCCCGGCGGCGGGCAAAGATTTATCTTTGCCTTTGCCATCCAGGACGGCTGCCGGGCCTGTGCCCTACTCGGCAAGGCCCTGGTAGCCTACGACTTCGACCCCGCCGGAAAATTCCTCAGCACCAGGTTGTTGGGTTTCAGTAAGTAATTTTGGGGGGAGGGGGGTAAGGGGCGGATACCCCTCCCCCAACCGGGTCTTTGCAGTCACCTGGAAGAAAGAAGGGTTGATGGGTAAATGCCTTTGCACTCATGAACCTGGTATCTCCCGTGCCTCCGGCACGGGAGAAAAAACTTTCACTTCCCGGCTTATCCTCTCTGCCAGACGGTCGGAAGCCGTATCCAGATCATAGTCGGCTTGGAGGCCCAGCCAGAATTCCGGGGACATGCCGAAGTAACGGCTCAACCTCAGAGCCGTATCCGCGGTGACGCTTCTTTTGCCGTGCACGATTTCATTGATACGACGTGGGGAGACGCCCAGGTCCCGGCCCAGCCTGGTCTGGCTGAGCCCCAAAGGCTTCATGAATTCTTCCAGCAATATCTCCCCGGGATGCACCGGCGCTAATTTTCTCTTTGTCCGCATACCTTTATCCTCTAATGATAATCGACTATCTCCACCTCATAAACGTCACCTTGTTCCCAGACAAAGCAGATGCGCCACCGGTCGTTGATTCTGATACTATATTGCCCCAGGCGATCGCCTTTGAGAGCTTCCAGGCGGTTTCCCGGAGGAACTCGCAGGTCTTCCAGGGTTCTCGCCCGATGGAGCATCCGCAACTTACGCAAGCCGGCTCGCTGCACTCCCGGCGCTAATTTTCGTGACGGTTCACGGTTAAAGAGTCTTTCTGCCTCTTTATCCTTGAAACCTTTAATCATGAAAATAATCTATAACAGATAACGTTATAGGTCAAGCAGAAATTTAGGGGTTGTAGGGTGCGCAGTGCGCACCTTACAATGCTGCTGGGTTTCAGGAAGTGGATGTTTGGGAGGGACCTCAGGTCCCTGGCCCTCCCCCCACAACCATTTCCTTAAGAGGGGTTGGTGGGGCTGGGGTATTGGCCTGCGGGCCGGCGCATCTTGATCAGTTTGCCTACCCAGTGTTGAAAAGATTCCATGTAGAGATAGAAGACCGGGGTGATGTACAGGGTCAGGAGCTGGGAAACCAGGAGGCCCCCCACCACCGCGATTCCTAAGGGCCGGCGAGCTTCAGCCCCGGCGCCGAAGCCCAAGGCGATGGGGAGGCTGCCCATGAGGGCCGCCATGGTGGTCATCATAATGGGCCGGAAGCGGATCAGGGCCCCGGAATAGATGGCCTCCAGGGGGCTCTTGCCTTCGGACCGCTGGGCCTCCAGGGCAAAGTCGATCATCATGATGGCGTTCTTCTTAACAATGCCCACCAGCATGATCACCCCTACAAAGGCATAGATATTCAGGTCCATGCCGAAGATCATCAAGGCCACCAGGGCCCCCACCCCGGCGGACGGCAGGCCCGAGAGGATGGTGATGGGATGGATGAAGCTCTCATAGAGAATGCCCAGGATCATATAGATGACCAGGATGCACATGATCAACAGGAGCCACAAGCCCTGCATGGAGGCCTGGAAGGCCTGGGCCGCGCCCACAAAGCTGGTGGTGATGGTAGCCGGAAGGAGCTCCCGGGTTAGTTTGGTCACCGCGGCCACCGCGTCTCCCAGGGCCGACCCCGGCTTTAAATTGAAGGAAATGGTCACCGCCGGCAATTGTCCCGAATGGTTGATGGTGAGGGGTCCCAGGCTCCGGGTCAGGTTGGCCAAGGTGTCCAGGGGCACCTGCTGCCCGCTGCTGGAGCGGACATAGAGCAATTGCAGGGCCACGGGGTCCATTTGGTAGCGGGGCTCCAGCTCCATGATGACGTCGTATTCGTTGTTGGGCGCGTAAATGGTGGAGATCTGCCGGGAGCCGTAAGCGTAATAGAGGGCGTCTTCGATCTGCTGGGCCGTGACTCCTAGAGCGGCGGCCTTGTCCCGGTTGATCACCACGTTCACCTGGGGGTTTTTAATTTGCAGGTCGCTGGTCACATCTATCAGCCCCGGGAGGGTCCGCATCTTATCCTCCAGGAGGGGGGCATATTGGTAAAGGTCTTTGATGTCCGGGCTCTGCAAGGTAAGCTGGTACTGACTCTTGGTCAGCATGCCGCCGATGCGAATGGGCGGCAGGACCTGGGGAAAGACCCGGATGCCCGGAATCTGGGCAAGCTGGGGCCTAAGCTGCTGGATGATTTCTTCCACCCCCGGGCGCTGGCTGCGGGGAATCAGGCGGATGAAGACGCGGCCGGTATTGCCGGACACACTGATTTGGCTGGCCCCGATGGCGGAGAAGAAATTTTTTAAATAGGGGTTTTGGCTTATCACTGCCATCACTTCTTTTTGCTGCCGCACCATGGCCTCGAAGGAGATCCCCTGGGCCGCTTCGGTGAAGGCAAAGATGGTGCCCTGGTCTTCGTTGGGCAAAAAACCCTTGGGAATCACCCCGAACAGGACCAGGGTGAGGATGAGGAGCAAGAGGGAGGTGATCATGGCGGCCCGGCGGCGCTGGAGCACCCACTGGAGGGTCACGTCGTAAAGCCGGAGCATGCCGGTGAAAAACCGCTCCGTGAGGTCGTACAGGCGGCCGTGGCGCTCCTCTTTGGGCGGTCTCAGGAAACGGCTGCAGAGCATGGGGGTCAGGGTCAGGGACACCAGCCCGGACACCAGGATGGCCGCGGCGATGGTCACCGCGAATTCGTGCAGCAACCTTCCCAGGATGCCGCCCATGAAGAACACCGGGATGAACACCGCGGCCAGGGATAAGGTCATGGAGAGAATGGTGAAGCCGATCTCCCGGGAACCCGTCAAAGCCGCGGTAAACTGGTTCTCCCCCATCTCCAGGTGCCGGACGATATTTTCCAGGACCACGATGGCGTCGTCCACCACGAAGCCCACCGACAGAATCAAGGCCATCAAAGAGAGGTTGTCCAGGCTGTAGCCAAAGAGATACATGACGGCAAAGGTGCCCACAATGGACATGGGCAAAGCCAGGCTGGGGATGATGGTGGCCGAGAGATTCCTGAGGAAGAGAAAGATCACCAGGACCACCAGGCCCAGGGCCAACAGCAGGGTGAACTGGACGTCGTTCACTGACTCCCGGATAGTGTCGGAGCGGTCATAGAGGGTGACGATGTTCACGGCAGCCGGGATCTGCTCCCTAAGGATAGGCAAGAGCTTCTTGATATCGTCCACCACTTCGATGGTGTTGGTCCCCGGCTGGCGTTGGATGGCCAGAACGATGGCCCGGGAGTTTTTGAACCAGGAGGCCACCTTGTCGTTGGAGACGCTGTTCAGCACCTGGCCTAGCTCCTCCAGGCGCACGGGTTTACCCCCCCGGTAAGCCACGATGAGGGGCCGGTAGGCCGCGGCGGTGGTGAGTTGGCCGGTGGCCTGGACCGTAACCGCCTGGTGGGTGCCATAAAGGGTCCCGGTGGGCAGATTGACGTTTTCTTTCCTGACTGCGTCGGCCACTTCATTGATGCCGATGCCCCGGCTGGCCAGGGCCTTGGGGTCTAGCTGCACCCGCACCGCATACTTCTGCTCCCCCCAGACCTGGACTTGCGCTACCCCGTTGACCATGGAGATGCGCTGGGCCATGATGGTATCCCCATACTCATTCACGGTGGACAGGGGCAGGGTGTCCGAGTAGAGGGCCAGGTAGAGAATGGGTTGGTCCGCGGGATTTACCTTCTGGTACACCGGCGGACTGGGCAGGTCCGGGGGCAACTGTTTGCCGGCCTTGGCAATGGCCGCCTGGGCGTCCTGGGCCGCGGCGTCCAGGTTGCGGCTCAGGTTGAACTGCAGGGTAATCTGGCTGAGCCCCAGGGCATTGGTGGAGCTCATGGAGTCCAGACCGGCGATGGTGGAGAACTGGCGTTCCAGGGGAGTGGCCACCGCGGAGGCCATGGTTTCCGGAGAGGCCCCGGGAAGGTTGGCGGTCACCAGGATGGTGGGGAAATCCACGTTGGGCAGATCGCTCACCGGCAGGTAGCGATAGCTCATGGCCCCGAAGATCAGGATGGACAGCATGACCAGGGTGGTCATGACCGGCCGGCGGATGAAGAGCTCGGTGAAGTGCATAGGGCCGCTCCGGGACGTTTAGAGTCCGCTTTTGATCTGCACCTTGGCTCCCGCTACCAGCCGGAGCTGGCCCTCGGTCACCACCCGCTCCCCGGCCTGAAGGCCCTTCTTGATCACCACGTCGCCATCCAGGCTCCGTTCCACTTCCACGACACGGGTCTCCACGGTCAGGTCCGGCTTGACCACCCAGACGAACTCTCCTTCCTGGCCGCTCTGAATGGCCGGGGCCGGGGCCAGGATGGCGTTGGGCTCTTGGGTTAGCTTTACCACCACATTGACAAACAGGCCGGGCCAGAGCCGTTTGTCAGTGTTGTCATAAGTCGCCTTTAATTGGATGGTTCCAGTGGTCTGATCCACCGTGTTATTGATAAAGGTGAGGACCCCCTCCTCGGGATGCTCCGGGTTGGTGGGAATAATGGCGTCAACCTTGACTTTCCCCTGGGCCATGAACTTCTTGATGACGGGTAAATTATTTTCCGGCACCGAAAAGGACACATAGATGGGCTGAATTTGGTTGATAATCAACATGGGGTTATCGGCGTTATCCTTGATCATGTTTCCCTGATGGGCCAACACGTTCCCCGTGCGTCCGGTGAAGGGGGCGTGGATATAACAGTAGCCCAGGTTGAGGCGGGCGTTTTCCACTGCTACCCGATTCGCCTGTACCGTGGCCTTCAAGGAGTCGGCATTGGCCCGCATCTGATCGTATTCCTGGCGGCTGACAAAGTCCCGCTGCACCAGGTCGGCGTAACGCACCGCGTCCCGCTCCGCCTTCTGAAAGAGGGCCGTGTCCCTGGCCAGGTTGGCCTCCGCCTGCTTCAGGGCCGCCTCATAGGGGCGGGGATCGATGACGAAGAGGAGGTCCCCCTTTTTGACGTCTTGCCCTTCCTTAAAATCGACCTGGAGCAACTGGCCCGCCAACCGGGACTTGATGCCCACAGTGGAGTAAGCCTCCACATTGCCGATGGCTTTCAACTGCACCGGCACCGTCTTCTGGATGACCTCACCCACGCTTACCGGCACCGTCAAAGGCTTCGGCTCCGATTTTCCCCCGGAGCAGGCCGACCAGCAGACCAGGCAGACAAGAAGGCTTATGGCCCTTAAAGTTATAAAAGAAAGGCTAGCGAGGCGTCTAGGCGGCAATTTAGGGGCGCTGGTAGAAACGCGGTTCATCTTTAAATAATAACCAGATTTTCTATTCTTTTTAAACCCCAAATTAATTTTCTCCAAGGGGCAAAGGGATTTCACCGGCCCGGAACCGGAAAAAATTAGGACTGACCATGGGGCGCTAGCGGCTGAAGATTATTTCTTGAAATCATTGGGGGCACGGGTTTTCAGCCGGTTCCGACCTAGACTGAAGCCGACGGCGACATTGTGCCATTTTTAAATTGCCGAATATTTACAAATTTCTTGTCTGGCGCTATTGATTCTCAGATAACTCCGATTATTTTATAATTGTGATATAATTTAACTTAAGTTCACAACCTTCCAAAATAACCGGCCTTCTCTGCGCGCGGGCTTACCCTCATGAATAAGCCCGGTGGGAAACCGGTTCCAGACCTTCTTGAGCAGGACAGTAACCGGCAGTCTTTCCTTGGTTCTCTGACACAGCCTCACACCTTAGGAGGCCAACATGAAAGACAAAGATCAGGTCAAGGGACATTCTAACCGGGGCTTTAAAGAACCGAACTCAGAGCGCCACACCGCGCCTCCTCAAGGGAAGGCAAGACCCCACCATACCAGCCGGGACTGGGAAGACATCTTTCAAGCCATCGGCCATCCCACTTTAATCCTTGACCCGAAACACCAGATTTTAGCAGCTAATCAGGCGGCCATCCGGGCCATCGGCAGACCCGAGGCAGAAATTCTGGGAAAACACTGCTACGAAATCTTCCACCGAGCCAATCAACCCCCCGAAGGCTGTCCCCTGGAAAAATTGCTGGCCTCCGGCCACTTTGAAACGGTGGAAATGGAAATGGAGGCCTTGGGCGGCGTCTACCTGGTCTCCTGCACCCCGGTCCTGGATGAAGCGGGCCGTCTGAAGCGAATCATCCACATAGCCACGGACATTACGGCGCGCAAACGGGCGGAGGAGGCCCTGCGGGACCGGGAGGCCAGATTGAGCAGCATTCTGCGGGCCGCGCCTACGGGCATCGGCGTGGTGGCGAATCGGGTGATTCTGGAAGTCAACGACCGTATTGGCGAAATGACCGGATACTCAGCCGATGAATTGCTGGGGCAATCCGCCCGGATGCTGTATCCGACTCAAGAGGATTTTGACTTTGTCGGGCGGGAGAAATATCGGCAAATCGTGGGAAAGGGCACGGGAACGGTGGAGACGCGCTGGCAACGGAAAGACGGGACCGTTATCGATGTCCTCCTCAGTTCCACCCCTATTGTGGCAGGGGATATCTCCGCGGGGGTAACTTTTACGGCCCTGGACATCACCGAACGCAAACGGGCCGAACTGGAAATCCAGCGCCTGGCTTCGTTTCCGCGCTTCAATCCGAACCCCGTCATTGAGGTGAATCTTGCCGGCGAGATCACCTTTTGCAACCAGGCAAGCCGGGATGCTCTCCAGCGAGCCGGCGGCCGGGATATCAGAGAGTTCTTGCCGGAGGACCTGGGAGAAATTCTGGCCGCCTTGGTTCAGGAAGAAGGGAAGGAATTCTATCGCGAAGCGAAGATTAGGGACACGATATACGGAGAAAATATTCATTTCGTGTCCCAGTTCCAGGTGGCTCGCATTTTTGGGCTGGACATCAGCGAACGCAAGAAGGCGGAAGAGGCCCGGCGGGAGGCCCATCAACAACTCCAGGCGCTGATTCAAGCCTCACCCTTGTCTATCTTCGTTTTGGACCCCGAGGGAAGGGTGCGGATGTGGAATCCGGCTTCGGAAAGCACCTTCGGCTGGACCGAAGAAGAGGCGGTGGGCCGTCTTTTGCCCATCGTCCAAGAAGATAAACTGGAGGAGTTCCGGAATAATCTGCGGCGGGGTCTGGCCGGGGAGTCGATCAGGGGCTTGGAACTGCACCGCCGTAAAAAGGACGGTGCCCCCATTGATATCAGCATCTACACCGCCCCCCTTTACGACACTCAGGGCCGGGTCACCGGCATCATGGCCCTGAACGCCGACATCACCGAGCGCAAGCGGGCGGAGGAGGCCCGGCGGGAAAGCGAGGTGAAGTACCGCACCCTCTTTGAGAGTTCGGCGGAAGGCTTTTTCTTGATGACGGATATCTTCCTCGACTGCAACGAGCGCGCCTGTAAGCTCTGGAAGTGTGACCGGGAGGATATTG
>Ga0154640_1208_pt1 | contig 12152 bp, 15 predicted proteins | sample Rifle2008BG13ft_FD_116069 | JGI IMG/M metagenome (GOLD analysis project Ga0154640, IMG submission 116069) | Deltaproteobacteria bacterium RBG_13_58_19 | reverse complement strand
AGGGCGGGGGAGCCACTGCTCCCCCGGCCCTCCCCTCAAATATCTCCCTCCACCAACACCTCCAGCAACCGGCGGCCGCGGGGGCCGTGGCCGGTTAGGGTGATCTCTCTTTGGGTTTCCCCGGTGATGGTCAGTTGCACTTCCAGGTGATTTTCGGGCAGTAGCTTATCTAGTCTTTCGGCCCATTCAATGGCGGTGACTTGGGGGCCGAAGAGGTATTCTTCCAGGTCGGGGAGGAGTTCCGGGGGCAGCTTCTCCAGGCGGTAGAGGTCCAGGTGCATCAATTTGAGGCGCCCCGGGTATTCATGGACCAAGACGAAGCTGGGGCTGGTCACCGGCACCTCCGGGGCTACGCCCAAGCCCTGGGCCAGTCCTTTGACGAACTCCGTCTTGCCGCTGCCCAATTCCCCTTGTAAAGCCACCACATCCCCAGGAGCCAGCTCTTCTCCCAGCCTGGCGGCCAGGGTCCGGGTCTGTGCCGGACTGCGGCTCATCACCCGGAGGCTCTTCACCCGCTCCCTTCCCGGGCCAAGGCCCGGATCAGGTCGATTTTGCCGATAATCCCTACTAGGCGTCCCGTTTCCAAGACCGGCAGAGTATGCACCTTTTTCCGCTCCATCAAGGCGGCAATGGAAGACAGCGGGGTTTCTGGGGCAATGGTGACGGGGTCCGGGGTCATGACCTCCCGGACCGTGGTCCCCAGCATCTTCTCCAGGCGCCGCTGGAAATGGGAGGGGGTCTCTAAGAAAAGGTGCAGGTCCAAAATATTCAGGGCCGGGGGCAGTTTCAGGTCCTGGGCCCGCTGGATCAGGTCCGTCTGGGTGATGATCCCCACCAGACGGCCTTCCGGGTCCAGCACCGGCGCGCCGTTGATGCGGTGGGTCTCCAGAAGCTTGGCCAGATCGGCGATGGAGGCCTCCGGGGTGATGGTGATCACTTGGCTGGTCATGATATCACGAGCTTTAAGCATGCGTCTTCCTCGGTTAAGGGGAGCCTTTCCTGGGCAAATTCCTCCAGGACTTCGGGAAATATGGTGAGCAGATCCCCGGCGATCCAGCCCCGGGGGCCGTGTTGTTCCGCCAGGTAATCGGCGGCCAGGCCGTGGAGATAGACGCCCAGGCGGGCCGCGTCCCAGGGGGCAAGTTTCTGGGCCAAAAAGCCGCCCATGAGGCCGGTGAGCACGTCCCCCGTGCCCCCGGAGGCCAGGGCCGGGTTGCCGGTGGAGTTGAGGCTGACCCGGCCATCGGGCGCGGCCACCACTGTCTGGGCCCCTTTTAGTACCACCCAGACCCCATACTGGGCCGCCAGTTCACCGGCGGCCTCCAGGCGCCGGGCCTGAATTTCCTTAGGGGTGCTCCCCACCAAGCGGGCCATCTCTCCGGGATGGGGGGTCAAAAGGCGGGGTCCGGCCGCGTCCTTAAGGCAGGTGGGGTCGGAGTCCAGGGCGTTCACCCCGTCCGCGTCGATCACCATAGGGAGGGGGCACTGGCGCACCAGTTGCCGGATCAGTTCCTGGGTTTCCGGGTGGGTCCCCAGGCCGGGCCCTAGGGCCAGGGCGGTTTTGTCGGCCAGAAAATCCACCAGGGGTTTTAAAGCTCCCCGTCCTAAGGCCCGGCTGCCGGAGACCTCCGGCAGGGGCAAAGTCATGGCCTCGGTGAGTTTCATCTCCAGGATATCGTTCAAACTGGCCGCCACCCCCACCGTCACCAGGCCGGCGCCGGCCCGCAAGGCTCCTTCTCCGGCCAGGGTGGCGGCCCCGGTCTTGCCTTCCGAGCCGGCCAGCACCACCAGGTGGCCAAAGGTGCCCTTATGGCTGCCGAACGGCCGGTAGGGCAGAAGTTCCCGCAAATCCCGGGCTTCGGCCAACTCCAGGGGCAGTTCCTGGGCCAGGGCCGGGGGAATGCTGATATCCACCTGCCACAAGCGCCCCACGTAGTCCCGGCCCGGGGGCAGAATCTGGCCGATTTTGGGCCAGCCATAGGTAACGGTCACCTGGGCCTTTATCGCCTCTCCCAGGGGCCGGCCGGTATCGGCGCTGAGGCCGGAAGGAATATCCACCGCCAAGACGGGAACCCGGAGGTGATTAATTCTTTCGATCAAGGTGCGTATCAGCCCCCGGACTTCGGCATTGAGGCCGGTGCCTAGCAAGGCGTCCACCAGGAGGGCGGAGCGGGCCAAACGATGCCCCACTTCGCTCAGGTGAGACTCCTCCCGGACCTCCACCACCTCCACGCCCATCTGCTCCAAAATCTTAAGATTGACCAGGGCGTCTCCCTGGACCTCACTCTTAGCCGCCAAAAGAAACACGGTGACCGGCACCCCGGCGTTGGCCAGATAGCGGGCCACCACATAGCCGTCGCCGCCGTTATTCCCCCGCCCGGCCAGCACCATAACCGGCCCGGCGAGCTGGGGAAATTCCCGCCTGAGGACCTGATAGGTGCTGCGCCCGGCATTCTCCATCAACACCAGGGAAGGAAGGCCCAACTCTTCAATGGCCCGGCGATCCAACTCCCGCATCTCGGCGGCGGTGACCAGCTTCATAACCCACCTGTCGGGTGCATTTGCCAAGTAAAGATACCACATTCCCGGCGGGAAAGCCAAGGGTGATATGGGGGTATGTGTGGGGGAGGGGGCCAGGGGGATTAGTTATGGGCGAAAAGGTCAAAAGGCGAAAAGGGGAAAAGGGAAATAAGGATGCCAACCTGATCTGGCCAGTATCTAATTCGCCTTTTCGCCTCTTCGCCTTTTTCCCCAAGATTGGCAAACCCATGTATTGGCAGAAATAAGAATCACTAAAATGTAAGGAAAGTGGAAAGGGATTCTTAGGGCTGGTTATAATCATAATTGATTGACTCCCTTCTTGCAGATTGATAAATTCATCAGTTGAATCAAATTTTTTTACCTTTAGCAGATTTCCCATGGTGGTCATCATTGATTATGAGGCCGGTAATCTCACCAGTGTGGTGCGGGCCTTGCAAGCTCTAGGAGTTGAGGGGGAAGTAACCCAGAAACCGGAGGTGGTCTCCCGGGCCGAGCGCATTATCTTTCCCGGGGTGGGCGCGGCGGGCCGGGCCATGCTTACCCTCCGGAGACTGGGTCTGGATGAGGCCCTGACCCAGGCCTGGAAGCGGGGGGTCCCCATTCTGGGCATCTGTTTGGGCGCCCAGATCGTCCTGAATCACAGTGAGGAAAACGATACCCGGTGCCTGGGATTGCTCCCGGGTCGCACCCGGGCCTTGCCCCGGGAGGAGGGGCTAAAGATACCCCACATGGGTTGGAACCGGGTGCGCTTCGTTAAGGAGCACCAAGTTTTTCAGAATCTCCCGGCCTCTGCCGAATACTATTTTGTCCACAGTTATTATCCGGAACCGGCTCAGTCCGCCATGGTCATAGGAGTCACCGGCCATGGCCGGGATTTCCCCAGCGCCGTGGGCAGGGGCAACCTGGTGGCCACTCAATTCCACCCGGAAAAGAGTGGCCGGTTCGGGTTGCAGCTCCTCAAGAACTTCCTGGCCTGGGACGGCTCCCATGCTGAGTAAGAGGATCATCCCCTGCCTGGATGTGCGGGAAGGCCGGACCACCAAGGGCATCAAGTTTTTGGATAATGTGGACGTGGGGGACCCGGTGGCCATGGCCCAGCAATATTATGAAGCCGGGGCCGACGAACTGGTTTTTTACGACATCACCGCGTCCAGCGATCGGCGCAACATCATGATCGAGGTGGTGGACCGGGTGGCCGCCAAGATCTTCATCCCTTTTTCGGTGGGGGGCGGCATCCGCAATTTGGAAGACATGCGGGCCGTGCTCCTGGCCGGGGCGGAGAAGGTGAGCGTCAATACCGCGGCGGTGTTGGACCCCGGTCTCATTGCCGCCGGGGCCGAGGCCTTCGGCAGTCAATGTATCGTCCTGGGGATGGACGTGAAACGGGTGTCTACCAGCCCGGCTACCCCTTCCGGCTATGAAATCGTCATTCATGGGGGCCGGAAGCCCATGGGCCTGGACGCCTTAGCATGGGCTAAGGAAGGAGCCCGGTTGGGAGCCGGGGAAATTTGTCTCAATTCCATTGATGCGGACGGCACCCAGGACGGCTATGAACTTACTTTGACCCGGATGATTTCCGAAGCGGTCACTATTCCCGTGATCGCCTCCGGGGGGGCGGGAACTCCAGAGCATTTATATCAGGTTCTTACAGAGGGGCGGGCCGACGCGGCCCTTATTGCCTCCATGGTCCATTACGGCACTTATACCATTAAAGGGATCAAAGACTATCTTGATGGCCGGGGCCTACCGGTTCGCCTCACCTGGTAGGGAATACCTGGCCGGTTTTTTCAGGCCCATGGACAATCAGCACGATATGGATTTAAGCGACTACACCGAAGAGTTGCCGGAGGTCCTGGAGCCGGAGGTGGAAGAACCTCCGGAGGAGGAGACGGCCCTGCCGGTGCCCTCCGATGTCGACCCGCTGCAACGCTATATTCGGGAGGCCAATCGCTATAGCCTGCTCACCCCACAAGAAGAAAAGGAAATAACCACCGCTTTCCGTGAAACCGAGGACCCGGACCTGGCCTATAAGTTGATCACCAGCAATTTGCGCCTGGTAATTAAGATCGCCTTGGAGTTCCAGAAGTACTGGATGAAAAACCTGTTGGACCTGATCCAGGAAGGGAATATCGGTCTGATGCAGGCCATCAAAAAATTCGATCCCTACCGGGGTATCAAGCTCTCTTACTATGCTTCCTTTTGGATCAAGGCCTACATGCTTAAATTCATCATGGACAACTGGAAGTTGGTGAAGATCGGCACCACCCAGTCCCAGCGCAAACTTTTTTATAACCTGAGAAGGGAAAAGGAGAAGCTCCGGGCCCAAGGGTTTGAGCCGGGACCCAAGCTCCTCTCCGACGTGTTGCACGTCCGGGAGGAGGAAGTGGTGGAGATGGAACAGCGCCTGGGGGGTTGGGAACTCTCTTTGGACGCCCCTTTGAAAGAAGGTTCCGAGGAATATCATAAAAACTTTCTTCCCGCCACTGAGCCCCAGGTGGAGGAGATCCTGGCGCAAGCCGAATTGAAACAGCTTTTTCGCAAAAAGTTACAGGAATTCCACCAGGAACTGAACGATAAGGAATTGGATATCTTGGATCTGCGCCTGCTGGCGGAAAAACCCCTTACCCTCCAGGAAATCGGCGCCCGGCATGGCATTTCCCGGGAGCGGGTACGCCAGATTGAGGACCGCCTGATTAAAAAATTGCGCCATTATCTCAAGAGTGAAATTCCCGATTGGGATGAATATCGGCTTACCCTGGGAGACTGATGCCGGGCGTCGAGAAAAATTACCATCTTAGGCAAACCGACATGCCAAAAAATCTTTATCCTCTAATCAACCCGGCCGAGGCACCCCAGAGGGCCAAGGCCCTCATCTTGGTCATCCTGCTAATTTGGCTGGCTGCCGGGGCGATGGGGTGCCATTCCCTGGCCCAGGTTATCCTGCCGGGGGGGCCGGGGGGGGGTGCCGCCGGAGAAGAAACGCCTTTAGGGCAGGCCTATTTCCATTATCTGCGAGCCCAGCGCCTCCTGTTAGCCGAGGACATTCCCGGAGCCATCCAGGAATATGAGGTAGTGCTGGAACATGACCCGGACGCGGTCCAGGTGATGATCGAGTTGGCCGCCCTCTACGAACGCCAGGGAGAGTTAAAGAAGGCCCTGCTCTATGTAGAAAAGGCACTGAAGCTGGAGCCGAGAAACCAGGAGGCCCACTTTCTGCTGGCCGGCCTCCATATAAGCCTCAACCAGCTCCAGGAAGCCATTGCCGAATATGAACGGATCCTGGTGATGGACCCGGAGAATCGGGAAGCCCGCCTTTTCTTGGCCACCCTTTATGCCCAACAGCGCCGTTTCTCCAAAGCCATCCGCCTGATTCAGGGAATCCTGCGCCAGGAACCCCAACTGCTGGTAGGCTATTACTACCTGGGCCGTTTCTATCTGGAAATGGATCAGGTCAGGAAAGCCAAAGAGGAATTTCACCGCGTCCTGACCATGGATCCCACCTTTGTTCCGGCCATGTTCGACCTGGCCGTGCTTCTGGAGCGGGAAAAACATCACAGCCAGGCCATGACCTTTTATCGCCGGGTACTGCAATACCAACCCAACAATGCCCGGGCCTGGGCCAATATCGGCCGTCTGCAATTGATGAAGAAACACTATGCCGAGGCCCTGAAGTCCTTCGAGAAGGTAAAGAGCCTGGAGAAAAACGAGGCCGGCGTCCTTTTCCAGATCGGCCTGATTTATTTGGAACAGAAATATTATACCGAGGCCATCCGAGAACTCAGGCAACTCCTCAATTATCCCCGCTTTCGGGAGCGGGTCCGTTATTATATTGCCCTGGCCCTGGAGGAAAAGGGCGACCTGGAAGCCGCGGCCCGGGAATATCAGTCCGTGGGGCGGGACTCAGAGAATTTTATCCCGGCCCGTCTTAGATTGGCCTATGTCTATTACCAGAAGCAGCAGAAAGATCAGGCCCGCCAAATCCTGGAAGAGCTCAAGGCCCAGGCCCCGGACCGGGAAGATATTTATCTCACCATTTCTTATTTTTACGAAGAAGAAAACATGTGGCACCGGGCCATCGCCACCCTGCAGGAAGGACTGGCCCGACTGCCGAAATCGGCGGAAATACATTTCCGTCTGGCCATCCTCTATGAGAAACAGAAAGATCGGGAAGCCTCTATCCGGCAAATCAAAAAAGTCCTGGAACTGGACCCGGAAAACGCGGACGCCCTCAATTTTTTGGGCTATTCTTACGCTGAGGCCGGCACTCATCTGGACGAAGCCGAAAGGTTGATTCAAGAGGCCTTGCGAGCCAAACCGGATAGCGGCCATATCATCGACAGTCTGGGTTGGGTCTATTTTAAAAAGGGATTGTATGACAAGGCCGTGGCCGAGTTGGAACGGGCCAGCCGCAAGTTGCCCCAGGACGCCACCGTGACGGAACACCTGGGAGACGCCTACTTAAAACAGAATCGCCTCAGGGAAGCTCTGGAATTATACCGTCGCGCCCTTACCCTGGAGAACCCTGAAATACCGCGACTCCGGAAAAAGATCCAGGACCTGGAACTCCAACTCAAAAAACAGATTCTATGAGCCCCTTCATCCTGCTTTGTCTCTGGGCTTTATTGGGACTGGGAGGGTGTCGTTCCTTGCCCCCGGCGCCGCCACCGCCACACGTCCAATCAGCTTCGGAGATCCTCTCTCAGGTTAGAGCCCGGCAGCAAGACCTGAAGACCTTTGAAGCCAAGGGCCGTCTTACCTTGCTCTCACCGGACCGCAATTATTCCGGCACCGGCCTCATCAAGGGCCGATTCCCCACCACCCTCAGGGTGGACATCCTGGATTTCTTCGGTCATACCCTCCTGAGTTTTTCCAGTGACGGCCGTGAAGTCCAGATATTCTCCCCCAAGGAAGCCAAGTTCTTCACCGGCGCCGCCACCCCCGCCAATCTGGCGGCCTTCATTCCTCCGGGGGTGACCCTGCCTCAAACGCTGCGCCTCCTTACCGGGGATCTGCCTTTAAGCACCGAGGCCCCCACCACCTGGCACTATGACCCGGCGGAGGGCGTCTATTTATTGGAATGGCTGAATCCCGACGGCAGCAAGCGGGAGCGCCTTTGGGTAGCTGCCGCCGGGTGGTATCCCCAGAAAGAAGAATGGTACGATGCCGGCGGACAACTTCGTTTTACCGTGGAGTTGAGCGACTTTGACCGCCTGGGCCCGGGCCGGCCTCAGCACATCAAATTGCACACCCGGCAACCTGAATTGGAACTGCGCCTGGCCTACAAGGAAATGCGGCTGAATCCTGTCTTGAACCCCGGCGATTTCACGGTAGCGCGGCCGCCGGCAGTAGTGGAGGTCCCCCTTAAGCCATGAAATTTGTGGTGGACTTACCCCTGGGAGGCCTGGCCAAATGGCTGCGCTTTTGCGGTCTGGACACTACGGCCCGGAATCTTTCCCCTGCTGATCCCGGGAGTTTGCCCGCCCCCGCGCCGGACACTTACCTTCTCACCGGTCAGGCCGCGTTTCAGCGCCTCCACCGGAAGGATGTCCTGATCCTTACCGGGACCGGCCCGGAAGCTCAACTTGATGAGGTATTAAGCCGCCTTAAGCTGTCCCGGCGGCATCTGGCCCCCTTGAGCCGCTGCGTCCGCTGCAACGATCCCCTGGCGCCCCGGCCCCGGGAGCAGGTCCAGGGCCTGGTGCCGGATCATGTCTTTTTTAGCCAGAAGGAATTTTACCAGTGTCCCCGCTGTCATCGTCTCTACTGGCCGGGCAGCCATCTCGCCACTATTCAGCAGAAACTGGAGCAGGCCTTACGCCGCCCTAAGGGGCGTCGGGCCTCCCGGCCGGCCTGCCGGGAAGAAAGTATCTCATGAAACCTGACAACCCCGGAAAAACCGGCAAAACCGTTGGGGATTATGGTAAAAATTTTGTAGGCAATAGTTGGCGCCGGATCATCATCCTGGGCCGTTATACTTTGATTTGCTGGCAACAACAAAAGCTGCGCCGGGCCTCTCGCCGCCTGGGTGCCCAGGTCCTGGCGGCCCTGGAGACAGGGGAGGTTAATCCTCTATTGACCGAAGAAGTTAAAGACACGCTAGAGGCGGCCAGAAGCCTCAAAGAGGGGAAGGATCGCCATTACCAGGCCATTGCCGCCCTGCGGGAAAAGATGCGCGCCGCCGGCGCCGGTGAAGTTCCCCTACCGCCGGAAGATCCCGGTGCCTCCCAGGATGCCCCCGGCCAAACCGGCAATAAGGGCGAGTAGATAAACTTTGACGGAAGATCAACGCAAAAGGCAAACCGTTTGGGGACTGTTGACCAGCGCCACCCCGGAGCAAAGCCGGGACACCGGCTTGGCGATGATCCTCATTTGTCTCTTATTGGCCTATTTCGGGCAGAGGCCCCAGTTTGTGCCTCTGGCCCTGATTCTCCTGATTCTTGCCATGGTTTGGCCCGCCATCTTCCGACCCCTGGCCGGACCCTGGTTCGGCCTGTCCCACCTCCTGGGCGGGGTGGCCTCTAAAATAATCCTCACCGTCCTGTTTTTCGGTCTGGTTCTGCCCATTGGCCTGATTCGCCGCCTGCTGGGGGCCGATCCCTTGCAGCTCAAAAAATGGAAAAAAGCTACTGACTCGGTGTTTTATAATCGCCAAGGCCCGGTCCAACCCCAGGACCTGGAAAAACCTTATTGATTTGAATAGGTTATCAATTAAGCTAATTACGGAACGCCACACCAGTTTCTCAAGGAGATAACCATGGATTTCCTGCAGGATTTATGGGGCTTCATGAAGGTAAGGAAGAAATACTGGCTCCTGCCCATAATTCTCACCTTACTCCTCTTTGGGAGCTTGATCTTCTTTGCCGGGGGGTCGGCCATCGCCCCCTTCATCTACACCATCTTTTAGGAGGTCCGGCATGCCGGAGGCGATCCTGGGGCTTTCCGCCTTTTACCATGACAGCGGCGCGGTGCTGCTGTTGGACGGCCAGATTATCGCCGCCGCCCAGGAGGAAAGATTCAGCCGCCAAAAACACGACCACTCCTTCCCTTTCCGGTCCTCCACCTATGTCCTCAAGGAAGGGGGGCTGAGCGTAGCCGATCTTCAGGCCGTGGCCTTCTATGATAAGCCCTACCTGCATTTTGAACGGCTTCTGGAAACCTACCACAGCCTGGCGCCCCGGGGGCTGAGAAGCTTCCTCTCCGCCATGCCCCTGTGGATCAAGGAAAAACTGATGATGCGGCACCACCTCCGGGAGGAACTGGCCAAAGTGGGTCCCGGCCAGCCTAAGTTACTCTTTCCGGAACACCACCTGTCCCATGCCGCCAGCGCCTTCTACCCCTCCCCTTTTGCCGAGGCGGCCATTCTGACCATTGACGGCGTGGGGGAGTGGTCCACCGCCACCATCGGCTTCGGCCAGGGCAAAGAGATCAGCATCCTGCGGGAATTGCATTTTCCCCATTCCCTGGGCCTCCTCTACTCCACCTTCACCTACTGGCTGGGCTTTAAAGTGAACAGCGGCGAATATAAGCTCATGGGCCTGGCCCCTTACGGCGACCCCGACTCTGAGCAAACCCGGCGCTTCAAAGAGTTGATCCTGGAGGAACTGGTGGACTTGCGGGAGGACGGCTCCCTGCTCTTAAACCTGAATTATTTCGACTTTGCCACCGGGCTCACCATGTGCCGGGATGAAGTGTGGGAGCCCCTTTTCGGCCTGAAAAGGCGGGAGCCGGAAAGTTTTTTTAATCAGGCCCACATGAATCTGGCCCTGGCCATCCAGCAGGTCACCGAAGAGGCGGTATTACGCCAGGCCGCCACCGCCAAGAAACTCACCGCCGCGGATTATCTGGTCATGGCCGGGGGCGTCTCGTTGAACTGCGTGGCCAACGGCAAGCTGCTGCGCCAGGGCCTCTTCAAAGACATCTGGATTCAACCCGCCGCGGGGGACGCGGGCGGGGCTTTAGGGGCAGCCCTGGCCGCCTGGCACATCTGGCAGGGCCGGGAGCGCTCCCTCAACCCGGGGCACGACCAGATGCAAGGCTCCTATCTAGGCCCCGCCTTCACCGACGGTGATATCATCAGGCTGGCCCGGCGCTACCAGGCCCCCTACCGCCGCTATGACAATTTTTCTGAGTTATGCCGGGATATTTCCCAACTGTTGGCTGAGGGCCAGGTGGTGGGCTGGTTCCAGGGCCGCATGGAATGGGGCCCCCGGGCCCTGGGAAACCGTAGCATCCTGGGGGACCCCCGGAACCCGGAGATGCAAAAGCGCATGAATCTCAAAATCAAATACCGGGAGGGCTTCCGGCCTTTCGCCCCCTCGGTCCTGGCCGAAGAGACCAGCCGCTACTTCGACCTGGACAGCCCCTCCCCCTATATGCTCCTGGTGGCCCCGGTCCAGCCGGAACATTGTTACCCCTTACCCCCGGACTATAAAAATCTGGACCTCTTCGACCGCCTCTACATCCGGCGCTCCGATATCCCGGCGGTGACCCACGTGGACTTCTCCGCCCGCATCCAGACGGTGCACCAAGAAACCAACGCCCGCTACTGGCAACTGCTCCGCACCTTCCAGGAACTCACCGGCTGCGGCCTCGTGGTCAACACCAGCTTCAACGTCCGGGGCGAACCCATCGTCTGCACACCGGAAGACGCCTACCGCTGCTTCCGGCGCACCGAAATGGACTACCTGGTCCTGGAAGACTTCCTCTTCGATAAAAAAACCCAACCGGAATGGCGAGAGGAAACCGACTGGCGCCAGGAATACCAATTGGATTAGGGTGAACGTGGGGGGGAGGGCAGGGACCTGAGCACAGGCTGGAAGCCTGTGCTATCTCTTTTCCTTTTCCCCTTTTCCCCCTTACTTGTACCCCGGCTCTCCCCTCAACCACACTCTTCCTGACTCCCTCCCAGTTTTTCCAAGGCGTGGGGTAAGGCGGGCAGGATAGCTTCCAGGTTTTCTCTGGCCCCCTTGGGGCTGCCGGGGAGGTTGATGATCAGGGTGGCCCCCCGGATAGCGGCCAGGCCCCGGGAGAGCATGGCGTGGGGGGTTTTGGTGAGACTAGCGGCCCGCATGGCTTCCGGGATGCCGGGCACCAGGCGCTGGGCCACGGCCCGGGTGGCCTCCGGGGTGATGTCCCGGGGAGAGAGGCCGGTGCCCCCGGTGGTGAGGATCAGGTCCAGGCGGTCGGTATCGCTCCATTGCACCAGTTGGGCGACAATGGCATCGAAGTCATCCGGCACTATCCCGGTTTGAGCTACCTGGAATTGTTGCGGGTCCAGCAGGCGGGCCAACTCCGGGCCGCTGGTATCGGCCCGCGCCCCGGCCGCGCCCTTATCACTGATGGTCAGTATCCCCACCCGGAACATTTATCACCTCGATAAGATCCCCAGGTTGCACTAGCCCGCCTTGGATTACCCGGGCAAAGATGCCTTCCCGGGGCATGATGCAGTCTCCCACTAACTCCCGGATGGCGCAGCCTTTGTGGCAGGCCTTGCCGATCTGGGTGATTACCAGTTCCACTTCGTTTCCCACCTTCAGGTGAGTGCCCACCGGCAAAGAGCACACCTCCAGCCCCTGGGTGGTGAGGTTTTCGGCGAAGTCCCCGGGGTTGAC
>Ga0154640_1219_pt1 | contig 12219 bp, 10 predicted proteins | sample Rifle2008BG13ft_FD_116069 | JGI IMG/M metagenome (GOLD analysis project Ga0154640, IMG submission 116069) | Deltaproteobacteria bacterium RBG_13_58_19 | reverse complement strand
TGCCGCAATACTTGCTATGCCAAGTTTGAGGTGCCTTTAAGTAAAAATACCGTGAGCACTGATAAGAGCAGCAATCCTGTTCCTTATCAGCGGAATTATCATGATATGAATTCTAATAACCCCAACACCGTGGGAGTCTTTGCCGGGGTACCCCGCTTGGTGAAGTAAGGGGAGGGGGGACCGGCCCGGGCGGCTTAAACGCCCCAGACGGCGATGCCGTCCCGGTCGGCCAGAGTGATCATTTGGGGGCGGTCGAAGATCAGGGTCTTACCGGCCTCCAGGGCCAGGACCTTGGCTTGGACTTCCCCCATGATCATGATGGTCTCCCGGCCCACCGCCGGCACATCGAAGCGCAGGTCCTGGCCGGGCTTGCTCACCTTGACCACCACACAACCGGCTCCGGCCAGGCGGCCGCCCCGGCGGATGGTTTCGTCGGTGCCTTCCACGGCCTCCAGGGCCACCACTACCTGACGGCGCACCACCACGCACTGGCCGATATCCAGGCGGCCGATCTCCCTGGCCACCTTAAATCCCAGGTCGATATCCTTTAATTCCTCGGAACTAGGGCGGCGGCGGCTGAGGACCCCCGCCGGCACCGCCAGCTCCTCCAGAAAGAGGGTGGAAGGCACGATGATTATGCCTTCCTGTTCCAATTCCCCGGCCACGGCCCGGAGCAGACGGTCATCCTGGCCCGGGCCCACCCGGCGGATCAGATTAAGGGTCTTTAAGTCCGGACGGAAGTTCTTAAAAAGGCGGACCCGGTCGATCCCCCCGGCCATTACGGCCTGGCGCACCCCGGCGCCCTTAAAGATCTTGATGATCTTGCCCAACTGACCCACGTAGACCCAGTGGATCTGGTCCACCAGGTCGGCCAGGGCCGGGTCGGTCTCCCCCCGATGGGCCACGGCCACCACCTGATGACCCTGGGCCTGGGCGGCCTGGGCAAAGATCCGGGGAAATTGACCTTTACCCGCGATTAGACCGATTTTCTCTGACATCCGCCGGGAGCGAGCCCCGCTCCGAAGTTTCCAGGAAGTGAAGCAAATGCTGGATCTCGGGAATCTGGGGAAGTTGTTGGGTGGCCCGGGCTATGGCCTCTTTGAGATTGAGATGGGAGAGGAAGAGGAGTTCATAAGCCGCCTTCAAGCCCTGGATGGTGGCATCCGGGAAACCATGGCGCTTCAAGCCCACCAGGTTCAGGCCCACCAGTTTGGCCCGGTTGCCGAACGCCATGGTGTAGGGCGGCACATCCCGGGTTACGGCGGAAGCCCCCCCCACAAAGGCATGGCGACCGATACGGCAAAACTGGTGGATGGCCGCCAGTCCCCCCAGGATGGCGTGGTCTTCCACCGTGATATGCCCCCCTAGGGTGGCGGCGTTGGACATAATGATGGCGTTGCCGATCTGACAGTCATGGGCCACATGAGTATAAGCCATGAAGAGGTTGCCGTTCCCCACCCGGGTGACGCCGCCGCCTCCCACCGTGCCCCGATGCATGGTGGCGAACTCCCGGATGGTGTTGTCATCGCCGATAATCAGTTGGGAAACTTCGCCGGCGAATTTTAAATCCTGGGGAATTTCCCCCAAGACGGTGAATTGGAAGATCCGGCACCTGGCGCCGATGGTGGTGAACTCCTTGATCACTGCATGGGGGCCGATCTGGGTCTCCGGGCCCACTACCACCTGTCCCTGGATGATGCTATAGGGGCCCACGGTAACCCCGGGACCCAACTCGGCGGCCTGGTCCACAATGGCAGTGGGATGGATCTGGGCCATCCTCACTCCTCTCCCTGGCCGACGGCGGCCATCAGTTCCGCTTCGGTCACCAGCTTTTGGTCCACAAAGGCCTTACCCCGCATCTTAAAGTATTTCTTGCCGCCCTTTAAGACTTCCAATTCCAGAATCAGTTGGTCCCCGGGCACCACCGGTTTGCGGAAGCGCACCTTGTCCAGGGTCATCAGATAAATGGCCGGGTTCCCTAAATGTTCCGGGGTGGACAGCAAGGCCAGAATGCCTCCTACCTGGGCCAGGGCTTCAACAATCAGCACGCCGGGCATAATCGGGTGTTGGGGAAAATGCCCCGGGAAGAAAGGTTCATTGACGGTGACATTTTTCAATCCCACGATCCGCTTTCCCAATTCCACGCTGAGGATGCGATCCACCATCAGGAAAGGATAGCGATGGGGCAGGATGCCCTTGATTTCCTCGACGCCCATGGGTATGGAAAAGCTCATGCTTCTGATTCCCTCGCCAGTCCGGCTTTCAGTTCCCGCAACTCCTGCTCCACCTCTTTCAGACGTTGGTAGATTTCCGGAAGTTTGGACAGATGGGCATTGATCTTCAAAAATTCCCGGTGGGGCCGGGCCGGGATACCCAAGGCCACCTGCCCCGGGCGGAGCGTGTGGCTCACCGCGGCTTTAGCCCCCACCTGCACCCCGTCTCCCAGTTCAATATGGCCGGCTACCCCCACCTGTCCCCCCAGGGCCACCCTTTTCCCCACCTTGGTGGAACCGGCGATGCCCACCTGAGCCACCAACAGGGAGTGTTCCCCCACCGTGACATTATGAGCCAGGTGCACCAGATTATCCAGCTTCACCCCTTGCCCCACCCGGGTCTCCCCCAGGGCGCCCCGGTCGATGGTGCAGTTGGCCCCGATTTCCACCTCGTCTTCAATGACTACCGTGCCCAGTTGGGGAATCTTGTAATTGCCCGCCTCGATGGGGATGAAGCCGAAACCGTCAGCGCCGATTACCGTACCGCTATGGATGGTCACCCTCTCTCCCAGGCGGCACCGGTCCAGAATAGTAACGTTGGGGTAAAGCCAGGTGTCGGCCCCGATTTCCACCTCCTGGCCGAGGACACAGCCGGCCATGATGGTGACCCGGTCTCCCAAGCGCGCCTGGTCGCCGATAAAGACGAAGGGGGCGATGGAAACCTCCGCCCCCAATTGCACGTCCCGCCCCAGATAGGCCTGATCACTGATGCCGGGCCAGCGGCGCCGGGGTGGGGCAAAGAGGGTGGCCACTTGGGCATAGGCCAATTGAGGCCGGGGCACGATAATTAGAGGTCGGGGGAGGCTGGCCCACTCCGGGGAGACGATGAAGGCAGCGGCCTGGCTTTTTTCCGCTAAGCGCGCATAGCGCTTCTGGGTAATAAAGGTAATATCCTGGGAAGTAGCCCCATCAATGGGGGCAATACCCCGGATCACCAAGTCAGCCGGACCCTTTAGCTCGCCCCCCAAAAGAGTCGCCAGCTCGCCAAGGGTGCGTTCCATATCAGGGGTTAACGAAAGCGACTGCGAACCTTTTCGGTCACGTCCATAGATTTGTTGGTGATGGCGATCACCGCGGCCTTAGGTAAGATCAGATCCAGTTTTTCTTCCCGGGCCACGGCCTCCACCGCCTGTTCCAGTTTACGCATCACCGGGGCCATTTCCTTTTCCTCGAGTTGGGCCAAGGTCCTTTCGGCCTCCTGGGCCTGCTGTTGGAGCTCGCCAATCTTCTTCTGAAGTTCCTCTTGCCGCTTCTTCCGAGCCTCATCCTTCATCACTGAGGCCTGTTTTTCAAATTCCTCCATCTGGCGACCGATATCCTGGCGCCGCTGTGTCAAGGGACGGCCCATCTCCTCCATTTTGCGTTTCAGGTTTTCCTGGATCCGTTTAACTTCCGGAGAGTTAGCTAAAATATCCCGGGTATCCACGATACCGATCTTTACATCGGCCGCCCCTACCCACACCGGGGTTAGAGCCAAAATAGCGGTCAACAGTAACATGGCGCCAAGCTTGGTCATTTAGGTCCTCCTGAAATTATCTAAGGAATTTCTTCCAGAAACGGATTCCTTTCCCCGTCTCGCAAAGTCCCTGGGTCAGACAGCTAAAAGGAGCTGCCCACGGTAAATTCCCAGGCGTTGTTTTTCTCAAAGGATTTAGGCTTCAGATTGTAACCCCATTCCACCCTCAAGGGGCCCATGGGAGAAAACCACCTAAAACCTGTGCCCACACTGGTACGCAGGCTGCTGAAATAGTTTACATTGTTTGCGTATACATTACCAGCGTCGAAAAAGACTACCCCCAAAAAGCCAAATCTCTGGAGCATGGGGATGGGGAAGCGATATTCCAAGTTGAGTTGGACAAACTTCTCACCCCCGATGCGTTCCAGGGTCCTGGGGTCCCGGGGGCTGATCTCCGCATATTTGAACCCCCGGATAGTATCGATGCCGCCTAAATAAAACTTCTCGTAAGCTGGCAGTTCACCCCAGGGGAGACGTTGCATATAGCCCATGCGGCCATGGATGACCCCCACGGTGCTCCACCACAGGGGATGATAATAGCCCGATTCCAGGATGTAGCGCAGGAAGGCGGTATCGCCTCCCAAGCCGGCTATCTCCAAATTGAAGGCGTTATCGGAGCCTCGGGTGGGGGTGAACTGGGCATCCCGGGAATCTCGCCTGAGGGTAAATCCAGCGGCGCTGGTGTTATGGATCCGGGCAGCTTCCGCAAGTGCCTGGGCGGGGTTGGGACCTAGATCTGTCATCTTCACGTTTTCAAACCGGTAAACCCCATAGAGCCTGGTGTATTGCCAGCGTAGGGGATGGGCCAACCGTAAGGCCCCGCCTACATTCTGGCGATTATATTCGTCGTATTGCCGTTCCCAACTGAAGGCTTCCAAGCCCAGCGCCAAAGGTCGGTCAAACAGATAGGGCTCCATAAAGCTGAACCGGAAACGATTGGAGATGGCCCCGATGATTCCCTGTAGTTTAAGTTGCTGGCCACGACCGAACAGGTTGTTCTGGCTGATTTCCAGCATACCCACTATCCGGTCTTGGGTACTGTAGCCGGCACCGACGCCGAAGGACCCGGTAGGCCTCTCTTTTACCGTGATTTTCAAGTTCATCCGGTCCGGGGTGCTGCCGGGACTGGTACTGAAGTTCACATCCTCGAAATATTCCAGACGCCTGAGATTCTTGGTGCTTTCCTTGAGTTTGGTAGCCGAGAAGAGCTCTTGCTCATATACCCTGAGCTCACGACGGATTACCTTATCCCGGGTCTTGATGTTGCCGGCAATCTCAATGCGCTCAAAATAGACTTTGTTGCCTTGGTGGATGTCAAACGTCACATCCACAGTACGATTCTCATCATGCTCCTTGATCAGGGGGGTGATGTCGGCATTGGCGTAACCATGGTCCGCATAGAAATCGGCCAGTTCCGTCAAGTCTTTCTGCAATACCTCCCGGCTGTAAACCTCCTCCTTGACGATTTCCAGACGCCCTCGCAGCTTTTCTTTGTCTTCCAAGAGATCTCCCTGGAAATCGACCTTGCCCATGCGATATTCCGGGCCTTCCTCTATGGGGATGGTAATGTAAATCCGGTTATCCTTAATATCGATCCGAGGATCCCCCACCCGGGCCCTGATATAACCATGGTTAAAATAGTAGGCGGCGATCTTCTCCAGGTCCCTCTCCAGGGTATCCTTGACCAGTCGGCCCGAACCGGTGATCCAGGTCAAAAAATCCCTTTCCTTGGTCTCCATCACCTTGCGCAATTCTTTGGCCTTGAAGGCCTTGTTGCCCTCAAACTTGATATCCTTGATGGATAACTTGCCCCCTTCATTCACTTCCAGCACCAGGTTGACTTCCGTCTTGGTGATATCTTGGAGACTGTAATTGACTTTGGCCTCGTAATAACTTTTTTCCCGGTAAAGGTTGAGGACTTTATTGATATTCTCCTGGATGGCGGCTTCGGAGGCCACAGTGAAGGGTTTCAGATCCATGACCTCCCGGATGGCCTTTTCTTTTATCTTGCGGTTTCCCTTGATATAGATTTCCCGGATAGCCGGCTTCTCGTCCACCACCACTATGAGGATCTTCCCTGGCGGGGAATCGCTCACTTCCAGTTTTACATCGGTGAAATAGCCCATCTTGTAAATGCTTTTGAGGTCTTCCCGCAGGCGGACGGGAGAGAGGAATTCTCCTTCCCGGGTTTGCATGGCCCCCAGGATGGCGTCCTTTTCGATGCGGCGGTTGCCTTTCACCTCAATGTTGGCGATCCGCTCTTTACCGATGATCTTCAGGGCCACTTCTTGGGCTAAGCGATTATTAAGGCCGGCCAGGGATTTGAGACCCGTGCCCTCCACCTTCATGGGAGTGGGGGGCAGCTTGCCGGTGATATCCAGGATTCTGGCCTCCAGGGCCAGGGCATCTCCCACGATGATCAATTGCCCCCAAACGACGACATCGGCTCTCAGCTTCCGTCCCATCTCTTTGGCCAGGGTCTCGTTTAAGGGTTCTTTCAGGGCGGCCACTTCCCGGTTAACCTCTTCCTGGGGCACCAGGGTCAGACCCTCGGCTTGAAAACGTTCTTGAAATTCCTGGAGCACTTTCTGACCCAGAAAATCCAGAGGCGTTTTGCTGAGCACGGGGAAGGGCAGGAGCACCGCTTTTTTGATGACCAGCTCCGGTTCCTGAGCCATTGCCGGCCCGGACCAGGTTACCAGGGCCAACACGAGGGAAAGAAGTAAACGTGCCAACAAGTTAGTCTCCCTGTAGAATCAAAGCCTTGCCGTCGGTCAAGGTTATTTGTCGATCCAGGGCCCGGGCCAGCTCCAGGTTATGGGTGACGATAACCGCCGTGAGTCCTCGATCCTGACTTAAGCCCAATAACAATTCTTGCACCTGTGTCCCACTTTTGGAGTCCAAGTTGCCGGTGGGTTCATCCGCCAGAAGGACCTCCGGCTCCAGCATCAAGGCCCGGGCCACCGCCACCCGCTGCTGTTCACCCCCGGAGAGAGCGGACACGGGATGAGACAAGCGTTCTTTCAGTCCCACCCGCACCAGGAGGGCCTCCGCCCGTTCCCGGGACGCCCCCGGGGACAGTCGCCCGATCAACCCCGGCATCATGACGTTCTCCAGGGCGTTAAATTCCGGCAGCAGATAGTGAAACTGAAAGACAAAGCCGATCTTGCGGTTACGGAACGCGGCCAGGCGCCGGTCGTCCAGGGAAAACACCTCTTCCCCGTCCCAGAGAATTTGCCCGACAGTAGGGCGTTCCAGGGTTCCCAGAATGTGGAGCAGGGTGGATTTGCCCACCCCTGAGGCCCCCACCACGGCCAAAGCTTCTCCGGCCCGGATGTCCAAATCCACTCCCCTCAGCACCTCCACCAAATTACCATTGGTCCTGAAGGTCTTGACCAGTCCCCGCACCTGGATTTTCGCCGCCGCCGCCGGATTACTGCTTAATTCTGCCATGGTTTTCCTAATCTTGAGAAATTCACCTTATCACTTTCTCGGGACAGGGTCAATCCAGGTTATTTATCAAAATCTGTATTCATTTCGGGGGAGGGGGTAAGGGCAAAATTAGCCATCCGCGGTCAGCTTTCAGCAATCGGCTTGGGTCTTTTCCTTTTAATAGCTGATACCTGACTGCTGAAAGCTGATAGTCTTGGTCCCCGGCCCTCCCCCCACAATCCATCTTTTCCACCTCCGGCTAGTTGCGCATCCCGGGGGAGTCTGCGATAATCCCCCTGGGTAATCCCAGCATGGCCGCATGGATCGACGACATCCCCCAATACTCCTTTCTGGTCACCGGCAGCGCCGGCTTTATCGGCTTTCATGTCTCCCGTTACCTCTTGCAGGCGGGCGCCCGGGTAATCGGCCTGGATAATTTCAATGATTATTACTCCCCCGCCCTGAAGCGTAACCGGGACCGGGAGCTTAGGAGTTTCCCCCGCTTCGTTTCCCTGGAGGCCGACCTGGCCGACCTGCCGACCTTAGAGGGCCTGTTCCGGACCCACCGGCCTCAGAAAATCTGCCACCTGGCGGCCCAAGCCGGGGTGCGCTATTCCCTCATCAATCCTTTCGCCTATCAGAAGGCCAACCTGGAGGGTTTTCTGAATCTCCTGGAATTGGCCAAACGGTCTGAGGTGGAGCGCTTCGTCTATGCTTCCAGCTCCAGTGTCTATGGGGGTTTAACCGAACTGCCTTTTTCCGAAACCCAAAGGGTGGATACCCCCATCAGTCTCTACGCCGCCACCAAACGGGCCGACGAACTCATGGCCCATGTCTATACCCATCTCTTCGGCCTACCCACCGTGGGACTGCGCCTCTTTACGGTTTACGGCCCTTGGGGCCGGCCGGATATGGCCATGTGGCTCTTCACCGAAGCCATGCTGGCCGGGCGGGCCATTAAAGTCTTCAATTATGGCGACATGCAGCGGGATTTTACCTATATTGACGACGTTGTCAGCGGTATTTTAGCCACGCTCCTGGTGCCGGGCTTAGAGGCCTACGAAATTTTCAACCTGGGCAATAACCGCCCCGAGCACTTGAGCAAGGTAATCGCCCTGTTGGAACAAGAACTGGGAGTGAAAGCCCAACAAGAATTGCAGCCCATCCAACCCGGGGACGTGCCGGCCACCTTTGCCGACATCAGCCGGGCCCAGACCAAACTGGGCTTTAAACCCGCCACCCCCATCGACGCCGGCATCCCTAACTTCATCCACTGGTACAAACAATACCACGGACTTTCTTAAGGAAGAGGGTGGTGAGATAGTATTTGGGGGAGGGGGCCAGGGGTCAGTTAAGGGCGAAAAGTGGAAATGGCGAAAAGGGTCGGAAGTTTTGTTAAAATTCATTTCTTTCCCTTTTCGCCTCTTCGCCTTTTGCCCTTTTCCCCCTGCTTATAGTCCCTGGCCCTCCCCTCAATCCCCTTTCTCCCCTTCCCCCCCACCCCGCCAGGCCAGGAGGGTTTCCCAGACGCGGTTAGTATAGGGATTGTTGGGAGAAATCTTCAGTTCTAAGGCGTTTTGGGTTAAGGAAGTGAGTTTCACCGTTTCGGCCAGGCGCAGTCCCGCCACCCAGATGATCTCTCCGGCGCTCACCACCAGGGGCAGATGACCCCGGAGCCACCGGGGGATCTTGCTGTTCACCAGAAAATCCTGGAGTTTTTTCGGGCCGGGGGCCCCCAGGGGCCAGAAGCGCTCCCCCGGACGGAAGTAACGCATTTCCAAAGGAAAGGTTACCCGATCCGCATCCAGCCAGGCAGTATGGGCCTCCGGCCCGGGCAGGGGCGACGGCGGTTGGGGAAGGGTCCGGCACTGCCAGCGCCAACCCTCGGCTGACTCCACCTGGGGCCGGGAGGCCGGGAAAAGGGTGACGGCCCCGGTGGGAGGCGCCGGGAGTGGCCGCCAGAAATGCAACTCCCCGCCGGCCCGGGCTACCTGGCAATCTTTCCGGGGAATCAGCCCCCCGCTTTTCCGCCCCTGGGCCAGGGCCAGGAGGTTGGCCACTTGAGCCATGGTGATTTCCTGATCAACCAGAAACTTCCCCAAAGCGACCCTAAGGAGCCTTTTTTGCCAACCGGTGGGCAATTGGAAAAGCTCGGGCAACTTAAGAGCGATAAAATCCGGGGTCAAGGTTCGGGCCACCGTGGGCCAGACCCGGGCAGTCTCTTGGGCCAGCAGGCGCTCCTGCTCCTGGAGCAGGGCCATGGACCGCCAGACTGCCTTTTTCAGTTGCGGGTTATACCGGCGGGTCAACTCGGGCAAGAGATCCAGGCGGAGACGATTGCGGAGATAGCGGCGGCTCAGGTTGCTGGAATCTTCCCGGTAAACCAGGGATTCCTCCTCAAGCCAGGCCAAAATCACCTCTTTGCCCACGGCCAACAACGGGCGCACCACCCCGGCCGGAGTAGCCGGCCACATGCCCTTTAAACCCTCGGGGCCGGTGCCTCGGAGCAGGCGCAGGAAGAATAATTCCACCTGATCATCCGCGGTGTGACCCAGGGCCAGCTTCTGGTAGCCCTGGGAGCGGCAGGTTTCATTAAGGAAATGCAAGCGGAGCTGCCGGGCCGCCGCCTGCACGGAGGTCTTCCGGGTCCGGGCCTGGTGCGCCACATCCCCTTGGCCCAGATAGAAAGGCAATCCCAAACCCCGGGCCAGATCGGCCACAAAAGCAGCCTCCTCCCGGGATTCCCGGCCCCTAAGGCCATGGTCGAAGTGGCCCACCCCCAAGGCCAGTCCCCATTCCGCTTCCAGGCGCTTTAGCAAATGGAGGAGGGCCACCGAATCGGGGCCGCCGGAAACGGCCACCAGCACCCGATCCCCAGGGCTAAACAAATCATCCTGGCGCACATAGGCCCTAAGCCACTGCTCCAGGCCGCCTGCTCCGGAAGGTTTAAGGAGTGGTTGGCTCACCCAGCCTCGGTAGAGCAAAGTTGGGCGATCACCTCCAGAATGGTGTCTTTGGAAAAGGGTTTGGCCAGAAAGCGGTCCACCACGGTAGCGTCCGCCACCGCTTCCACCAGATGAGGAAACTCTGAAGAAATGAGGATAATCCGGCATTCCGGTTGGAGCTGTTTCAATTGCAGGGCTAGCTCCAAACCACTAAAGGAGGGGAGATGATAATCCACCACCGCCACCCGATAAGTCTGGCTGGCAAAGACCTCCTCGAGACTCGTATCCCCGGCCCAAGAAACCACCCCATAACCGGCCCGCCCCAGGATGTCGGCCAACGCCTCCCGGGTGGCAACATCATCATCAATCACCAAAACCCAAGACTCCATGCCGGCCCTTTAATAGAAGGTGTTTTGGGGGAGGGGGCTAGGGGCTTCCACAGGCTGGAAGCCTGTGCTACCGGCCCCTGGCCCCCTCTCCCAAAAAATCTCAGACCTACCCCCCCGCCGGGGTGGTTGGGGGAAAGGTGAGGTGGAATTGGGTGCCGTGTCCGGGTCGGCTTTCCACCCGGATCTGGCCCTGGTTGGCTTCCACCAGGGTTTTGCAGATATACATGCCTAAGCCGGAGCTGTTGGCCTTATTTTGGCGCAGCCGGTATTTTTCGAAGAGGTGTTCCTGATCTTCCGGAGTGATGCCGCAGCCGGTATCCCCCACCACGATTTCCACCTCTCCGTGGTTGGCCCCATCCAGCCGGTGACCCTGCACCTTGATCTCTCCTCCCACCGGGGTGGCGGCCAGGGCATTGACCAGGAGGTTGGCCAGGATTCTCTCCAACGAGGGTTCGTCCACCCGGATGGCGGGCAAATCCGGGGCCAGGTCAGAGCTTAAGGTCACCTGCTGATGTTGGGCCAGGGGGCTGAAGTGTTGCAGGAGGCGCTGAATGACGAAACCGGGGGGCACCGCCTCGGGTTTCAGGGCCAACAGGCCTGATTCAAAGCGGTTGAGATAGAGGACATTATGGAGATGCAGCAGCAACCCCTCACTTTGCTGGATAATCCCCTGGAGTTTATGGTGGATCTCCGGGGGTAGGGTTTCATCCTCCAGGGCCTCGATGGTCAGGCGCACTCCGGTCAAGGGGGCTTTGATGTCGTGGACGATCATGGAGAGGAAATCGGCGTTGGCGGCGATGCGATCCCGCTCCTCTTCCAGGAGGCGGGTCTTTTCCCGCAAGGCCCGGGTCATGGTATTGAAGGATTCCGCCAGTTCTCCCAATTCATCCCGGCTGGTGACCGTGATGTCCTCCGCCAATCCTTCCTGGGCCGCCCGGCGGGTGCCTTCCGCCAGGTGGGCGATCTGCCGGCGCATGCCCCAGGAAAGCCAGATGCTTAAAAGAGCCCCGATCAGGGCGCTGGCCCCCCCCACCCCGAAAATCACCAGCTTCAGGGTGCGCAAGGTCAGGTCCAATTCCCGGCGGTTAACCCCAACGACAATCAGGTTTTCCCAGGACTTTCCCTCCTCTTCCAGAGGCAGGTAAGTAATGGTATAAGCCTGGTCGCCCAACTGCAGGCTCTGGACCCGTTCGGCCCAGGATGGGGCTTGGGCCGCCAGATTTTTAAAATGCTGGAGTTCCGTCAGAGCGCTTTCCGGAAGATCTTTAAAGGAGTTGACCACCAGGCGATTGGCATAAAAGATGGCCACTTCCGCGCCGGGGCGGGAGAGAGATTCCACAAAACCCCGGTCAATCAGGAGTCCGGTGAGGAGCACTCCCACTACCCGGTCCTGGAAACGGATGGGCGCGGAAGCGCTCAAAGAAAAGCTGTCTTGCCACTCCGTCAGGCGGGAGGCTTCTTTGCCCCCCAGGCTGATCCGCACCAGGGGGTTCCCGGCGATATTGATGCCGATGGCCTCAGGCGCGTGGGCCCGCACCGTGATCACGCCCCGATCATCGGTGATGGTGAGGATATGCAGGCCGGTGGCCTTCATCATGGGAACGGCGATGCTCCGCAAGGCCTCGATATTGCCGGCGGCCAACAGCTCTCCGTAACTGGGATTG
>Ga0154640_1186_pt1 | contig 12598 bp, 12 predicted proteins | sample Rifle2008BG13ft_FD_116069 | JGI IMG/M metagenome (GOLD analysis project Ga0154640, IMG submission 116069) | Deltaproteobacteria bacterium RBG_13_58_19 | reverse complement strand
ACTTGTTATCCGAGTTCCATTGGGGGGAATATCTCATCTGGGTGCTATACCCTCAATGCCGGGTGGCCATGGATGGGCGCTATGAGACGGTGTACGCCGATACCCTGTTCGATCAATATACGGATTTCATTCATGGCCGGAAGAGTTGGCGGGACTTCCTGACCCATTATCCCCCCGACCTGGTATTGATTGACAGTAAATCCAAGGCCCGGCCCTTATTGCTCAAAGAACCGGGTTGGCAACAGGTTTATGAGGATGGGGGTTGTGCCCTGTTTTTGAGACAGGATAAGCCCGGCGGGGAAGACCTGCAGTCCCTCCAGTCCCAGAAGTCCCCAAACCGGGCAGGGGAGGGGAGCAGTCCTTTGACCTCCCGTAAGTGGGATTGACTAGGAAGAGTAATGTGGGGGGAGGGCCAGGGAGATGATCTCCCTGCCCTCCCCCCATAACAGGTCCCTCCAGACCGGCTACTTAAAGTTCTCCATGATCCGGATGGCAGCCGGGCCGATGATCACCACCATCAGGGCCGGGAAGATGAAGAGCAAGAGGGGAAACACCAGTTTCACCGGGGTCTTGGCGGCCAGTTCTTCCAGTTTTTGCCGCCGGGTGGTGCGCAGGGTGTCGGATTGCACCTTCAGGGCTTGCCCCATACTGGTGCCGAAGCGGTCGCTCTGAATCAGGATATTGCATAGAGAGGCCAGCTCTTCCACCCCGGTGCGTTCCGCCAGGTTCCGCAAGGCCTGCTCCCGTTCCAGGCCGGCGTTGATCTCCAGGTTCACCAGTTGGAACTCCTGGGCCAGGGGGGGGCTGGTAAACTTGAAGTCATCCGCCACCCGTTTAAGGGCGGCATTCAGCCCCTGACCGGCCTCCACGCAGACCACCATCAGATCCAGGGCGTCCGGCAGGGCTTCTTTGATCTTCTTCTGCCGCTTTTCCACCAAGCGCCGGAGCACAAAGGTGGGGAGGAAATAGCCGCTGACCATGAAAAGGTAGAAGGCCACAATCATCATGGTCTTGGACATGTCCTGGGTCAGCAGCAGGGGCAGGGACAGAACCGGCAGGATCAGGGCCAGGCCGATTTTGATCACATAAAAGAAGGTGGAGGCCTGCTCCTGGTAAATCCCGGCCCGGATCAAGTTTCTTTTTAATTCCTTGACCTTGGCAGTATCCTTTTTCAAGCCCAATTTCTCTTCAAACTTCTGGATCAAGGCCGGGGGCAGGAAGCTTTCCTTTTCTTCCCGGGGACGGGGCAGCCCCACGTAGTCCCGGGCTTGCAGGCGTTGCCGCACCCGGGAATTGGCTTGATAGTAAAAGAGGCCGATAAAAGCCACCACCGCTCCTACCAGAAGGCCGAAAATAATGGCATAAAAGGCCGTCATGAGTGCCCTCACACCTTGATGTTGACGATCTTCCGCACCGCCAACATCCCCAGTATTTGAAAAAAGATGGCTATCAAGGCCATCATCTGGCCCAGGCTATGCTGTACCAGGAGCAGGGCATAATCCGGGTTGATCTTGACCATGATGAGGAAAATTGCCGGAGGCATCAAGACCAGGATCCAGCCGGAGAGACGGCCCTCCGCGGACAGGGCCTTGATCTGGTTCCGCAACTTGAAGCGTTCCCGGATGAGAGAGGAAATCTTCTCCAGGATTTCCGTGAGGTTGCCTCCGGTCTCCCGCTGGATCATCACCGCAGTGGCAAAGAAACGTAACTCCCGTAATTCCACCCGCTGGCACATGTGAATCATGGCGGAGTTCAGGTCCATACCGTGGTTGTATTCCTTAAAGGTCTTAAAAAACTCTATGCCAATGGGGTTGGGCATCTCCTCGGCCACCATTTGCAACCCGGTGGGGAAGGCGTGCCCGGCCTTCAATCCCCGGGCCAGCAAATCCAGGGCTTCGGGCAACTGCTTTTCAAAGGCCCGGGTCCGGAGTTTTTTCTTAAAGAGCAACAGCCGGTAGGGCAAAAGCACCCCCAAGCCCATTCCCGCCAGGGCGCCTAGAGGGCCGTATTTAAAAAAGCCCAGGCTTAGGCCCAGGGCCCCGGAGAAAAACATCAAAAGAAGGACCACCCCCAGAGGCCAGTTCAAATCCGCCTGGATCAGCAACAGTTGCAACTGTTCCAACCGCTGGATTTTTTTTAGGGTTTGCCGGAGCCAGGGGATGCCGCTTAAGTTGTCAGCCTTCAAGAGGGATTCAGCGGGGGGACGTCTTTTCAGCTCCTCCAGATATTTCAAGCGCTTCCTTAAGCGGCGCTGATGGCGCCGCTCCGTATCGGAAAAGGCCAGCATGGCCCCCTCCGTCAGACAGAGGAAAAAGAGAAAGGTCAAAACGATCAGGGGGAAAGGAATACCCTGGAGTAAGGGATAAAGGGTATTCTCCAGGGTGAGGGTATGCTGGCTTTGCCGGGTGGCCTTTTTCCCGGAGGGAGCTACTTGCACCCGGGTGCCGGGGTTGGCCTGGCCGCTGGGGGGCAACCTGACGATTACCGAGCCCTGGGACGGGGGCGCCTGTTCTTCAACCAGGCCCTCGCCGAATAACTGAACCTCTTTTTGGCTCTCCACCCGGGGCCCGGCCTCCGGAGCCGCCTCACCTTCCTCTCCCAGCTTGGTCAGTTGCAGGCAACTGGGGGAGTGCCCCAGGCGGCAGGCCTCCCGGTAGTCGGCCAGGGCCTTCTCCTTCTCCTGCAGGTGATAAAAATAGAGATTCCCCCGGTGAAAGAAAGGCTTAGGCAGGTCGGGACGGAGTTGGATGGCGGTCCCAAAATCCTGTTCCGCGGCTTTATACCGGCCCTGGCTCACCTTTACCAATCCCCGCTGATCAAAGATCTCCGGGTCTTCGGGAGACAGTTGGGCCGCCTGGTCCAGGTCCTGCACGGCCTCCCCCGGCAAGCCCACTTTGGCCCTAAGAATCCCCCGTTCCTTCCAGGCTTCCCCCTGTTTCGGGTCCAGTTCCAGGGCCCGGGAAAAAGCGGCAATGGCCTCCAGGGGGCGCTCCAGTTCCGCCAGCAACCTGCCCTGTAACAGTATCAGGGGGATGTCCTGGGGATGCCCGGCCAGCCCTCCCTCCACTTCCTTTAGGGCCTCCTGTTTCTGCTCCAGGGAACTTAGGGCCAGGGCGTGGTAGCGGCAAGCCTCCGCCGAGGAGGGATTTTCCTGGCGGTATTGGGCCAGTTTGGCTACGGCCTCAGTGTATTGCCTCGCCCGATAAGCCGCGATCCCCTGAGACAATAAGTCTTCCTCCCCGGCGGCCGTCCCTGGGAAAGCCGCCCAAAAGAGAAAGACGATGAGCAATAAGTGTCGCCGGCTGTTCATGGCTAAAATGGTTTTGTGGGGGGAGGGCCAAGGGGACGTAGTGGCGGTTCGCGAACCGCCCCTATCTGCCCTTTCCCCCCTCCACCAACGTTATCTAAAAAGTCTCCCGGAAAACCTGGTTCGGGAGTTGTATGCCCATGGCCTCCAGGGTAATCATAAATTTGGGGCGAAGGCCGCTGGTGATGAACTTGCCCTTCACCCGGCGATCTTCGGTGAGGCCCATCATCCGGTAGGAGAAGATCTCCTGCATGGTGATCATTTCTCCCTCCATGCCCACGATTTCATGGAGGCCCATCATTTTCCGGCTGCCGTCGCTCAAGCGGGCCAGTTGCAGGACCACGTCGATGGCGGAGGCGATCTGATGACGGATGGCCTTATCCGGAATGTCCAAACCGGCCATGGCCACCATGGTCTCCAGCCTGGTCAGGGCATCCCGGGGGGAATTGGCGTGAATGGTGGCGAGAGACCCGTCATGCCCGGTGTTCATGGCCTGGAGCATATCCAGGGCCTCACCCTGGCGCACCTCCCCCAGGATGATGCGGTCCGGCCGCATCCTTAAGGCGTTCCGCACCAGGTCCCGCTGGGTGATCTCCCCGGTGCCCTCCAGGTTGGCGGGGCGGGTTTCCAGGCGGACCACGTGTTCCTGCTGTAATTGCAGTTCGGCGGAATCCTCGATGGTGAGAATCCGTTCATCATTGGGGATAAAGCTGGACAGGACGTTTAGAAAAGTGGTTTTCCCGGTGCCGGTGCCCCCGGAGATCAGGATATTGAGGCGGGACTGGACCATGGCCTCCAAGACCAGGGCGATTTCCGGGGTAATGGTGCCGAATTCGATGAGATTGTGGACCTTGATAGGGTCCTTGGCGAATTTCCGGATGGACAGCGTCGGCCCATCCAATGCCAGGGGGGGGATGATGGCGTTTACCCGGGAGCCGTCCGGCAGGCGGGCGTCCACCATGGGACAGGACTCATCAATGCGGCGGCCGACGCCTGAGGCGATTTTTTCAATAATTTTCAGCAGATGGGCGTCATCGGTGAAGCGGACCGGGGTAAGCTCCAACTTGCCCCGGCGTTCCACGAAGATCTGGTTAAAGCCGTTTACCAGAATGTCGGCGATGCTGTCATCATGCAGGAGAGATTCCAGGGGGCCATAGCCCAGCAACTCATCCCGGATCTCCTTGTATAACCTCTCTTTTTCCGGCAGGGTCAGGGCCAGGTTTTCTTCCGCCAGGATGATGTCGATGCCCCGGCGCAAATCCTCCTGGAGCGCGCTTTCTTCGGCATCCGCCAGACGGGAGAGGTCCAACAGATTGAGCAACCGGAAATGAATCTTGCCCTTCTGTTGATTAAAGGCGTTTTCCCGGTGCTCGTCGGCGCCGTCCCGACTTGAGGCTGACGGCCCCCCCTCCAGGGTGGTGCGGTCCCGAATCCGGGCCATAATGCCCATGGTTATTTTTCCTTCCGCCAGAATTTAAGCAAATCCCGCCAGGAGCCTTTCCTGTCCTCGGTCTCGGTTTCCAAGAATTCCTGGGCCATCCCCTCCAAGTCTCGACAGATGGTGTGATTGGGAGACATCTTGGTTAAAGGCTGCCCTTCATTAATGCTGCGGCCTACCTGCTCGGAATCGGAGGATACCGTGCCCTTGACTTCCTTCCCCAAGAAGGCGGAGACATCGGCAACGGTCAAATCTCCATGTTTCTGCCAGGAATTTAGCCAGATTTCCAGATTGAGATTCTCCAGGCCCAAAAGCTGGAACAGTTCCAACAGCTTCTTGGCATTGGAGAGGGCCGGGATGGATTGGTTGGCCACCAAGATAACGTTATCCGAGAGCTCCAGGGCCTTGAGATTGATCTCATCCAACTGGTGGCCGGCATCCACCAGGATGAATTTGAAGTACCGCAGGTTTTTTAGATGGCGTAAGGTCTTTTCCAAATGTTCCGGGGTAATGGCCTCGGCCTCCTCGAGGCGGGTGGGGGCCGGGAGCAGTTGCAGATTCTTGTCGTATTGGAAAAAAAGACTCTGAATATAGGCGCTGTCCAAATGTTCCGAGTTTTCAATGGCCTTGATCAAGGTATATTTGGGTTTGGCATCAAAGAAATAGACCATCTGGCCGTAACGCAGATCCAGGTCCACTATCAGGACCTGGCCGGTTTGTTCCTGGGCCAGAAGATAGGCTAGATTGGCGGTAAGAAAAGTGGTGCCTACCCCCCCTTTGCAGCCCAAGACGGAAATCAGGCGAGTGCCTTCGGAAAGCTCCAATCCCGTGACGGTAAGAGGCAGCCGGTCCAGGGCCTCTTGGAATTCTTCCCCCCGGATGGGAAAGGTGAAACATTCCTTGGCCCCCAGGCGGAGGGCCTTCCAAAGTCGCTCGGTGGAGATTTCTTGAAAGAAAAGGAAGATGGGAGGGTTATGAGGATCAGCGGCGATCTTCTTGATCCATTGATCCAGTTCCGGGTTGTCTTCCGGATATTCTAAGAAAATGGCATTGGCTCCGGAGTTTACGTGAGCCGGCAGGTTGTCCAGACTCTTAGATTCTACTAGCTTTCCTTGCCGTGAAGAATCTATGATGTTTTTAAGGTACTGGCAATTCTCTTGAGTCTGGTAATAAAGGCAAAAGTTGATGGCCATCTCCTCTTTCCGTCCTGGTGGTGGATTGGCCGTCTTGACACCTAAAAAACCCACAGTAACTGCTAACGGCTGTTATCCTCTCCGGTCAAAAAGTCATGGGCTCCTGTTTCACCCGTCGGATCACCATCACGGTGCGACCCGGGGCGGGGGGTTCATTAATCTTCTCCGGTTCGGTACTCGTTGCCACTCCAGCCGACCCTCCCAACAAATCATTGGTTCTGACCCCGTTGGTCTGGACCACTTGCTGGTCTTGTTGTCCCCTAAGAATCAGGGAGAGATGTCCTTCTTGGGCTGCCAGGGCCAGGCGCTCCCCTTCCTCGGGGGTCACCTCCAGAGTGACGGTGGGCACCACCTGGGGTTTATCCCCCGGGCGCTTCTCAATCTTCTGGCCGGTGCCCAGTACCCGCAGGTTTTGGAGCACCATCTTGGCTACCGGATTTTCGCTGAAGCTCCCCTTGTCTACACTCACTACCACGTCCACCCGATTATCCGGGGTCAGAAAGCCGGCCACCCCAGAGGCTTCGTCCACTTTCACGGTCATGGCCCGCTTTTCCGGAGGCAGAAGCGCGGTGAGACCCGGCGCCATCCCTTTGGGAGCCAGTTTGACCTCCAGAATCGGTTCCCCGGCCCCGAAAGGATAGGCACTGACCCGGCCCATCACTTCCTCCACCGTGGCAAAACCGCCTTGGGGGCAGTTTTCTTGGGGCCAGCGCCGCACCACCAGTTGATCCCCGGCCAGGGCCATGGCCGGGCCGATTTCTTTGGCGGCTATCACTACGGGGGCTGTTTTTACTTCCTGAGCCTGCTTCTGGGATTGGCCTTTGAGCCAACTGATGGCCATGAAAGTGGCCGTGGTGCCGAAGACCAAGGCCAGGACCAGCCAGAGCCAGGGAGGTAGACGGCGCATCACTTGCATCACTCCATTATCATAGTGCTGTTGGCATTTACGGTTATAGTTCCGGTAATACCATCCACAAAATGGGGCAAGACCTGGAGATTGTATGGATAACGCACATCAACGCTTAAAGAACTACCGGTGCTCCCTTGGGCGCCGGTGATGTTAATGGTGGCCGGGTCCTTAAGCCCGGCTTTCTTTAAGTAATCCGTCACTTTGGTCTGAATTTCCTCTTGGGTCTTCCGGGGAGAACTATAGATTACGCCATACCTGGCCCCTTCCCGACTGGCATTGGCGACCAATCCATTGGAGTAAATGAACATGCCGAACTCCAACATCCCGAAGAGGAGAACAATGATTATGGGCGCCGCCAGGGCAAATTCTGGGGCGGACGCTCCTCTTTGGGCCAGTGGCACCGAATGCTGGCTCTGCATGGTCCTTAACGCTCTCCCAGTTAACCCCAGGCTCAGAAAACAGGAAGGAGGTAGACCCGGCCCGCCTTTAGCGTCGGTGAACCGGGGCTACCCCTTGGGGCCGATGACCTCATAGTTCTATGAGATCATCGGCTTATTTGATGACGTGGCTATGAGTTTCCTGAGGGTTAACCTCGCGGCGACGATTACTGGGACAGCTGGGTCTGCACGTTTTGGAACTTCTGGTTCAGTGCAGTACCGATCCCATAGATCGCCGCCATAACCACCACGGCAATACCGGCCACGAGCAGGCCGTATTCAACGGCGCTGGCGCCGCTCTCATCATGGATAAAAGACTTGACTTTGGTGAGCATATTTTTCTCTCCTTTTTTGAGTTTGATGATAGGGCTGATTCCGGAAGTGCTTAATACTTCCCTGACTCACCTCCCTCTTGCCGGTGGGCAGCATTTCCGGCCGGCGCCTATCTGGCTCACCGAGGTCGCCATAGAAAAGACCCGCTTTTTTTTCGGGCCTTAGGGATACCAAGATTCTCAATGGCGTCCACTTCGGCAGTCCCGCTACCATGGCCCAATGGCCTTAGGCCGGTGACTTTGCGTCCTACCCTTTCGGTGTAGTTTGCCTTTATCGGTGGCCTCACAACTTGATTACTCTATCGGCATTTTCTTACCCTGCTTTAAAATTTCCCCACCTCCCGGAATGTCCCGGAGATGCGGAGACCAAGACCGGCATTTAAGTTTTCCCCGGCGCACCCCGATTGTTATTGAGTAAAGTTGGGATTGCCGGCGCTGTCGGCAGGTTAGCTTGACTCTATAAAGAAGAAATTTTCCTCTAATAATGGAGGTGTGCCGGTCTTGATTTCTCCCTCGGCAGGGATTTTGGAAAAAAACGGGCCGGAAGCGGCCTTCCCGGTCCGCACCATGCCCCAGTCCCTGGCTGATCTGAAGGTGCCGGAGATTTTCCTGGCCAACCTCACCTTAAAACACTGCTTTTTCCTGGACGTCTTCAACCTGGCGGAATTAGGGGAGCGCCTGAAGCTGTCCACCACCATTCTCACCCAACTGGTGGATTATCTCCGGAAGGAAAAATACCTGGAGGTGCGGGGCCCCGACCCCTTAAAACCGGTGGCCAACCCTTTAAGCCTGGCCAATCGCTATATCTTGACGGACGGGGGCAAACGGCGGGCCGGGCAACTCCTGGAATACGACGCCTATGTGGGCCCGGCCCCCATAACCCTGGACGATTATTGGCGGCAGGTGAATGCCCAGACCATCACCCTCCAATCGGTGACCCCTGACCGTCTGGCCCAGGCCTTTGAGGGCCTGGTGATCTCCCAGGAGATGCTGGACCAACTGGGACCGGCTTCGGTGAGCGGCAAGCCCTTATTTCTCTATGGCCCCCCCGGCAACGGCAAAACCACCATAGCCCTAAGGTTGGGAAAGATGTGGGATGACGTCATCCTGGTGCCCCATGCCCTCTATGTGGAAGGGAACGTCATCCGGGTCTTCGACGAAATCAATCACCAGGTGGTAAACGGTCCGGAGGGAGGCTCCGAGCCGGGGGACCGCCGCTGGGTGCGCTGCCGCCGCCCCGCGGTCATTGTGGGGGGGGAACTCACCCTGCCCATGCTGGATCTGGCCTTCAACCCCACCCTGAAATACTATGAGGCCCCCCTGCAACTGAAGGCCAATAACGGCATGTTCATCGTGGACGACTTTGGCCGCCAGCAGATCACCCCCCAGGAACTCCTGAACCGCTGGATCATTCCCCTGGAGAACCAGCAGGATTTCTTGTGCCTGCACACCGGCCAAAAATTCGCCATTCCCTTCAACCAGTTTTTAGTATTTGCCACCAACCTGGAACCCCGCACCCTGGTGGACGACGCTTTCTTAAGGCGGATTCGCTCCAAAGTCAAGGTGAATCATGTGAACCGGGAGCAGTTCATCGACATCTTCCAGATGGCCTGCCGGCAGTATCAGTTGGAGTATGATCCGGAGATGGTGGCCTATCTGCTGACCCACTATTATGACGACGGCCAGCGCCGCATGGACGCCTGCCACCCCCGGGACCTCCTGGAACAGATCCTGGATTACTGCAATTTCCATCAAGTCCCCCTCGCCCTGACCCGGGAGAACCTGGACCGGGCCTGCCGCACTTATTTTGTCAATTAAGCCCGGTGGTTTCCTAAAAAAACCAGTACTTGATTGCCAAAAATAGCGCAAAATTGAGACCTAAACCTCAGTATACCAGACAGCGCGAAGTCCCCCTTTTGTAAAGGGGGATTTAGGGGGATTTTCATAGAGTTATGCTAAAATCCCCCCTGCCCCCCTTTAAAAAGGGGGGAGTTTTTACACTTCATGATTAATCGCTGATTTCCACAATTAACCACTAGCCTTTTTTCTTCTGATTTCCTCTTACCAGGTCCGGTCCGATTGACTTAGGTCATAGCACCCTTATTTTTATTGATTATCTTAATAGATAAAAGGACCCCGCACCGGGGGAGAGGACAGGTTAGGGGCCTGGCCCCGACCTTCCCAATTTACCATTTTTAACAGGGAAACTAATCATGGCTAAAAGGCAAATTATCCGCATTGATCAGGAAAAATGTGACGGCTGCGGCCTCTGTGTGCCATCCTGCGCCGAAGGGGCCATCGAGATCGTGGACGGCAAGGCCCAACTGCTGGCCGACCGCTACTGTGACGGTCTGGGCGCCTGCCTGGGGGAATGCCCCCAGGGGGCGTTGATTGTTGAGGAGCGGGAAGCGGAAGAATTCGTGGGACCGGCCCCGGGCGCGGCGGCACATCACCCGGCTCCTCCGGCGCCGGAACCTCCGCCCTTTGCCTGCCCCGGCAGCCTGGCCCGGCAGTTCGATCGGGGGCAAACCCCGGAGGCGGCCCCCTCCGCCCTGGGCCACTGGCCGGTGAAGCTCCGGCTGGTCGCTCCCAAGGCGCCTTTTCTCAAAGGGGCCGAGCTCCTGGTGGCCGCGGACTGCGCCCCCTTTGCCGCGGGGGACTTCCACGCCCGTTATCTCCAAGGCAAGGCGGTGGTCTGCGGCTGCCCCAAGTTCGACGACGTGGAGGAACATACCGCCAAGCTGGCCGAGATCTTGAAGGAAAATGACCTCCAGGGCATCACCATCGTCAATATCGAGGTGCCCTGCTGCTTCGGGCTGGTGCAGATCGTCCGCCAGGCCCTGGCCGCGGCCGGCAAAGACCTGCCGGTATCCATCTGCACCTTAGGGACCGCCGGCCAGATAGTGCAACAACAGAAAATCAAGGGTAAATGAGGCTCAGCCATGGAACAAGCGAAATGTCCCGGCCAGGATACCCGCCATTGGAAGCCCGGGGATATCTTTACGGCGGAATGTCCCAAATGCGGCGCGGAGATTGAGTTTTTCAAGGACGACACCCGGCGTCGCTGCGCCTGGTGCGGCCACCTCTTCTATAATCCCAAAATCGAGCTGGGCTGCGCCGAATGGTGTCAGTATGCCGAGAAATGCGTCCCGGAACTGGTAAAAGAGAAGAAGGCCACCCAGACCTTTAAAGAACTCCTGGCCGAACGGGTCAAATCCCTCCTAGGCGATGACCCGGCCGGCCACGAACGCCTGGACCGGGGCCTTAAATACGCCACTGAACTCCTCAAGTCCGAGGGCGGCGACCCCAAGGTGGTCCTGGCCGCGGTGCTGCTCCATCCCCTAAACCTCTCCCAGGCCGGAGATTTGCTGACGGAACTGGAGACCGAACCGGAAATCAGGGAAGCCGTCCTGACGATCCTCTCCGGCTCAGAGCAGGCCGATAACCTGGAACGGCAAATCTTCCAGGATACCCTGACCCTCCTCCGGGAAGACCACCCCGATACCTCCCTACTGACTACCCGCACCGCCCAACGCCTGGCCGCCGGGGCGAAGTGAGATAACCGAGAGGAGTGGGGGAGGGGGCCAAGGGAAAAAAATAGGGGAAAAGGGAAAAAGGCGAAATGGCGAAAAGGGTTCTCTTTATCAAGGTTATTTCTTTTCCCTTTTCGCCTTTTTCCCTTTTCGCCCATACTAACCCCCCCGGCCCTCCCCTCAAATTATTTATTGAAGTATAATCCCTGATAAATGTCTTCTCCCTTACCTCCACCGGAAGCCGTTCAGCGCCTATTAATCTGGCACCAAGGAGCCCTGGGGGATCTGCTGCTGACCGGCCCGGCCTTGGCCGCCCTCAGCCGCCATTATCCTCAAGCCCGTCTGGTGGGCGTGGGACATCCGGAGCGCTGGGGTCTGTTCTCCGGAACTTTGCCCCTGGAGGCTGTCTGGGACGGAGACGAGGCCTTATGGGCCTGGCTCTTCGTGGACCAAGGTCCCCTGCCTCCGGCCTTACAGGACCGCCTGGACTCTTGCCAATTGGCCGTGGTCTTCAGTCCCCGGCCCAACCCGGTTTTACTTAACCGCCTGGCCCAGGCGGGTATTTCCCGGGTGGTCTGGCTCCCCTCCTTTCCGGAAAGCGAGAGGCTAGCCGTGGGCGCCCTCCAGGCCCGGCACCTGGCCGAGTTAGGTATTACCGGGGCACCCCGGCCTTTTTCCTTAATTATCGAGAATAATCTTAGGCAGGAGGGACAGCCGGAATTACCCCCAGGTCCTTGGGTGGCCGTGGCTCCCGGCAGCGGCCACCCTTGTAAAAATTGGCCCCTGGCCCATTATTACGAATTAACTCGGACCTTAGCTTGGCAGCATGAAGTAGCGGTAATTTGGTTAATCGGACCGGCGGAAACCGGCTGGCTTCCTTATCTGGAGGGAATAGCCGCCGCCCAGGGCCATTATCTTTTGGTGAACCGGCCTCTTAAGCAGGTGGCGGCGGTGTTGGCCCGTTGCCGACTCTATGTGGGCGGGGACAGCGGCCTGACCCACCTGGCCGCGGTGGCGGGGACCCGGGCGGTGTTGGCCTTATTCGGTCCCACCGACCCGGCTATCTGGGCGCCGCCGGGGGAGCACGTCACCGTTTTGACCGCCCCGGGCCGGTGTGTCCCCTGCGCCCAGGCCCGGGACATTCCCTGCCCGGCCCCGCGCTGCCTGGAGGACCTTACCCCATCAAGGGTTTTGGCCGCGGCCGGCGCCTTATTGCCGGACGGTTAAAAAATTTGGCCGGGAGGGGAGGGGGGTTGGATTTTTTGGCCGCCCTAAGGAAAATCTCTGCCAAATCTATATTTCTCTCTAATACCTTCCTGCATCTTAGACTCGAGATATTCCTCTCCCAGTATAAAATTTTGAACCAAACCGGTCTTAGCTGCTAGCCCATACCTTGATTTTTAGAGGATTGTTAAAGTTGGCATTAATAATGCAGCACTATTATCCAA
>Ga0154640_1178_pt1 | contig 12899 bp, 11 predicted proteins | sample Rifle2008BG13ft_FD_116069 | JGI IMG/M metagenome (GOLD analysis project Ga0154640, IMG submission 116069) | Deltaproteobacteria bacterium RBG_13_58_19 | reverse complement strand
TGAGGCCGCGCAATACCAGTTCGAAACCGCGCTCAAACGGGACCGCTATAATCCCTTTGCCCTCAACAACCTGGCGGTCCTTAAGGAACAGCAAGGCAAGGTGCAGGAGGCCCTGGCCTATCTGGTGGATGCCCAGGCCAACGCCAGGGATTACCATGATCAGGTGGAGCAGACTTGCTTTGCCCGGGGTCTCTGCGCCGGGGTCAAGCCGGTGAAAATCCTGGGCCCCACCAGCACCATCGCCGCGGTCATCGCCGGAAACCTGCAAAGACTCCAGGACAAATTGGCCAAAAACCCTTTACCCCCGGAACCGGCATCCTCTCCGGCCCCGGGGCCCCTAAAGAGATAGGCCAGGGGTCCCGGCCCCGGATACCCGGGAAACTCCGACACCAAATCTCCCTGATGCCATCCATCAATAAACATGCTAATATTGGCCTGCCGCGGCTTAATCAATCCGGCGGCCAAGAGGAACCCAGATAAATGAACCTGTGGGAGAAAATTGAGAAAAAGCAGGCCCTGGTGGGGGTCATCGGCTTGGGCTACGTGGGCCTGCCCCTGGTCTTGCGCTTCTGCGAGGTGGGGTTCCGGGTGCTGGGCTTTGATGTGGACGAGCGCAAAGTGGAGATGCTCAACCGGGGCGAATCGTATATCAAATACATTCCGGGGGCGAGTTTGCAGGAGTTGATTCAGCCCCGGGACGAAGGCCTCCAATTCAGCGCCACCGCCCACCTGGAGCGCCTGGGAGAACCGGATATCCTGATCATCTGCGTTCCCACCCCCCTGGATCAGCACCGGGAGCCGGACCTTAAATACGTGGAGGCCACCACCCGGGCCATTGCCGCCTGCTTACGCCCCGGCCAACTCGTCTCCCTGGAGTCCACCACCTACCCCGGCACCACCGAGGAATTGGTGTTGCCCCTCCTCAGCGAAAAACTCCAAGTGGGGGAAGATTTTTTCCTGGTCTTCTCCCCGGAGCGGGAAGATCCCGGGAACCCCAGCTACCAGGTTAAGACCATTCCCAAGGTGGTGGGAGGGGTGACCCCGGATTGCCTGCGCCACGGCCTGGCCCTTTACTCCCAGGTGGTGGACCGGGTGGTGCCCGTATCCACCACCAAGGCCGCGGAGATGAGCAAACTCCTGGAAAATATTTACCGGGCCGTGAATATTGCCCTGGTGAATGAGCTGAAACTTCTCTGCCTGCGGATGGGAGTGGATATTTTTGAGGTGATCGAGGCCTCCAAAACCAAGCCCTTCGGCTTTCAGGCCTTCTATCCCGGGCCGGGTCTGGGGGGCCACTGTATCCCCATTGACCCTTTTTACCTCACCTGGAAGGCCCGGGAATATGATTTTGCCACCCGGTTCATTGAGCTGGCCGGGGAAATCAACGCCGGCATGCCCTATTTTGTGGTGGAGCGGGTGGCTGCGGCCTTGAACGGCAGCGGCAAGCCCCTGAAGGGTTCCCAAATTCTGGTTCTGGGCGTGGCCTATAAGAAAGACGTGGACGATAACCGGGAATCTCCGGGGATGAAAATCATCGACATCTTGCAGCAAAGGGGAGCCCGGGTGAGGTACAACGACCCCCACATTCCCCAGTGCGGGGGCATGCGGCACTATCCCCACCTGGATCTTCAGTCGGAGCCCCTCACCCCGGAACTGCTGCAGGGGGTGGACTGCGTCCTGCTGGTCACCGACCACAGCGTTTACGACTACCCCTGGATAGCCTCCCAGGCGCCCTTGATCGTGGATACCCGCAACGCCTTTAAGGACCAGAAAGCCCCGCATATTTACCAAGCCTGAGGCGGGGGGGACCGGGGTCTGAAGGCGGGCACGGAGGCCCGCCTTACCCGGACCCTACCCCTCCTCTCCCCCGCACCCACTTATACCAAGTTTCCATCGAAAGGTAGCACAGGCTTTCCAGCCTGTGCCAGCGCAGGCTAAAGCCTGCGGCTACAGAATCTAGCCGATTGAATGGTACTCGGTATTACCTCCCCATCCCGCCTAGCCGTCACTTGGCAGACTTTTGAAACAAAATGTTCAGAATTTGGGTCTTTCAAATTTTCTAAAATTGCCAAGATGGATGGCAAGTTCTGGAATTCTGGGGCAATATCGCCGGTTAGATCAATGGCACTTTCTTTGCAAATTTTCAGGCATTTGAGCAAAATACCGGATTGGTCTTGGCAACCCATGTTTAACCAGGAAAATCTTCAATACTTAAGTGTTAAAGAGGTGGCTGCCTTACTGGGGTTTCACCCGGAGACCATCAAACGTTGGGCCCGGGGTGGCAAAATAGAGTTTCAACAAGCGGGCCATTATGGGCACATCCGGGTTAAATGGCCCCTGGAAAGGCCGGGGAAAGCCCCAACCTCCCACAAAGAACTGCAAACTGCGACAAAATGAGGATTGACACCCCAGCGATTTTAGATAGCCGGGGTGCCGGTGGACCACCTAAGCTTCGGCTTTTTTGGTCTTTAATTTTGCCAGGTGATTATTTTCCGGGCCCAATTATTGTTGCCAAAAAGCGGTACCAGACCTGGAAGAGGTCTTCATTTGGAATTGAAACTCTACCCACTTTAATTTTCTTAATAAGGAGTTTAGTTTTCTTAGAAAATTCTTAAGTAATATTAGTTTCTTACTTAATGCTGTTTTAACCTTATTTAATTTTAACAATTGCACATGATAATTTAAAAAAGTTAAACAGTATATATTGATTGGCTATTGTTTTATTTATATAGAGATTATAGCTGGTTAGCAAAAATAAGCGCTGTAGTAAAAAAAGCTTGACATTAATCTGGATTGATATAAAAAAGAGTTCGCAGCAAAAGCCAAACCCAGCGTGAGCTGGGGGCGGAAAACCACGGGTCTCTGGATCAGAACGAGATAGCCGGGTTGCCTGGGAAAGGCAGCCCGGTTTTTTGTTTTAAAGATAAGCAAAATCCGAGGAAAAGGAGGAGTTATGCATAACCGCAATTTTCCCAAACTTAAGGTCTGCTTGAGCATCCTGCTCTGCTCCTTGTTTTGCGGTCTGCACGGGGCCCAGGCAAGCCTGACCCCTGTCTATAACGACCTCTGGGACGTGAGTCAGAACATTACTATCCTTGGAACCTCTGGCGTTTATGGGGGTTTTGATATTCGCGATATGTTCGGAGGAACGAGTTCATCAGAGGTCGGGCACACCATCTTTGCTGACGGCCAGAGCCTGGATTACCAGCACTGGGTCACGTGGCAGACCCCCAACCCCGTAACCTTGACGGGGGCTAACCTGTTTGCCGCCCATGATGGTGCTTGGAACGGCAATATCCGCTCCTTCACCCGGTTTACCCTGGAGGGTTTTCAGACGGACCATTGGGTAACCTTGGTCGATTTTACTTCTCCCTCCCTTCCCTGGGGTGATGACAACCAGTACGGAAACCTGGCGAGATATTTCGCTTTCATTGGCGGGTCCTTCACCGGCCAGGAATTCCGGGCCAGCTTTTATCAAAATGATTATGAATCTTCGGGTACTTATCCAGGGTATTTTGGGCCCCGGATCTTGGAACTAGATGCCGTGGTCGTCCCCCTCCCCGGCGCGGTCTGGCTCCTGGGCTCCGGCCTGCTGGGCCTGGGGCTAGGGGGCTTCCGGCGGAAGAAAAAGGGCTAAAAATTTACCTCCTTTGAAAAAACCTGGGGCAGGGCCGCCCGGCTTTTTTATCCCCCGATAAGGCGGTGCCGCCTTGAGAGTTCGTTGCGGGGTGAGGTAATTGGCAATAAAACCTTTGGTATATGGTGGTGTCCAAATGAAACTCAGAATCTCCTTGCTAGTCCTTCTAACTATGTGCCTGGCCAGCTCAATGGCTCTGGCCGATATCCTCCAGACTTCAGGGGTCTGGACGTCAGTTCCCGCTCCTGACGGAAGCAACCCCCCATCCCCATTTTGGGACAGTCCATCACTCGATGGAGGCAACACCAATGCCGGTTACATCTTGACCGGAACCAATACCTCAATCAATGGTTACACTACCCAAGATTGGCTGGGTTATGGCAATAGCACGGCCCAGTATTTGAGCGCTAAAGATGGTTCTGGGAGCCCCACCGGCGGCGTGGTGAACAATGTTTACTTTTCCAATAACTTGGGGGGCCAGAGCGCCTATCTCATCATCGAAATCGCTGGATATAAAGATAAAAATATATTTGGCATCTACGACCGTAATCTGCCAGCAAACAAGACGGTTATTTTTGATGGTCCTGCCGGCCAAGGCGCCCCCTGGTCCGGGCCCGTGCCCATCTCCTACACAAGTTACGGCTTCTACTTAACCACGCCAGAGAATATAACCTTCTATTCCGATACCACAAATGTCACCAACCCTGACACTAACTCTAACTTTGCTTTCTTCAGAAACACCAGCCAGGCCGATACTTTTTACATCGCCATGGAAGACTTAAGGGATCCCATTGGCACTGAAAACAAAGGGGATTACAACGACATGATTGTCAAGGCCCATGTGGTTGCCCCCATTCCCGGGTCCCTGCTGCTGCTGGGGACCGGTCTGGTGAGCTTGGCTGGCCTGGGCTGGAGGCGGCGGAAAAACGGGTAAACCCTCCCCGGTTGAGAATCTGAAAAGGAGATCTCCTAATGCAAGGCAAGAGGTTTCTCATAGTCATATTGTTATTGGCCGCGGTTACTCTATGTTCGCAGGCGGGGCGGGCCGCCTCTTTCCAAAATGGCGATTTTGGGATTGGGCCATCATTTACGGACCCATTCATCACCTTGTACAATGGTGATACTTCCATCACGGGATGGACTGTGACCGGCCACTCCATCGACTACATCGGGACTTATTGGCAGGCGCCTCCCGGGGCCACCAGGAGCATCGACCTGGATGGCCTGGGTCAGGGGGGAATTCAACAGACCTTCGACACCATTTCCGGTGCCCAATATCAGGTCAGGTTTTATCTGGCGGGCAATCCCGATGGAGCTCCTAGTACGAAAAATATCCTGGTGGTCAGCTGGGGTACGCCGGCTGCCTATAGCTTTGATGCTTCAGGGGCGACATTGGGCAACATGGGGTGGATACTTGAATCCTTCACCTTCACCGCGGAAGGCCCTTCTACTACTTTGCAATTCAACTCCCAAGATAGTGGGTATTATGGTCCGGCCCTGGGAGGGGTCAATGTTAGTCAAATCCCCCTGCCCGCTACGGCCCTCCTCCTGGGCACCGGCCTCCTGGGCCTGGGGCTCTTGGGCTTCCGGCGAAAGAAACAGGACTAAAGCCTACCCAGAAGAATAGGGTACGGCAGAAGATAGACATTGGGGCAGCCCTAAGGGCCGCCAGAATCACTACCCATAAGTGATTGGTGGGAGTTAGGCAGCCGTCCTGGCGACCGGGACCATGGACCAGGAAACAGTATGAAGATAAGGAGAGGAGGCAGAGGCGGCAAACCGGGGAATGGAAGGGATAATCCCATCCACTTGGGAACCGGAATTCGTGCTTCCTGGTAACCTTTAATAAATTAAGGATCAATGACTATGAAATGGAAAATTCTCGGCGCGGTTTTCGCCGCTCTAACCATAATGACGTCCGGGGCCTATGCCGACTACCTGGCGGGCACGAATACCACAAATTATGGGTTTCAAGCTTATCAGGTCCCCAACCAGAACAACCGCCCCTACTGGGACGGCAATTCCTCGGACTCCTCTAACCCCTACCCTGCAACCATCGGCAACTTTTTGACCAAGACAGGTTGGTTTGCTACCCATGAAAACACCTATTCCCCCCATTTGACAAACCCGCAATGGTGGGGCCGCAACAACGCCAACGGCGCTGCCGACCCCAACATGTACTTCGTGCAGACCCAACCCTATTCTCAAGTCCAAATGCTGGTGGAGGTGGCGGGTCTTGAAAATTTCAATTCCTTCGGCTGGTATTACGTCGCCGGAGGAAGCCCTGTAACGACCCAGATCTTCAGTGGTTTGATTACTGAGCCGGCCCAGGCATTGGTCCATATAACCCTTCCTAGCGGGGTCCATAACTACGGCTTCTATCTTGGCGTGGATTCCGATAAGGACGGCCATATCAATAATTACTACTACATGCAATCCGCATATAACTCGAGTGATAGAAATAACCAGCACTTCGCCGTCTTTCGGCCAATTCCCGGCAGTAATGATGCCCAACGGTTTCCCAACACCTTTTTTATAGGGGCTGAGGACCTACCCCTTGGCTCCAGCGACAAAGATTATAATGACATGGTCGTTCGGGTCACCAACCTCAATGTCCCCATCCCCGGGTCCCTGCTGCTGCTGGGCACCGGGCTTTTGGGCCTGGGTCTCGCTGGCTTCCGGCGAAGGAAAAAGATAAAGCCCTAGGCATCGTGAAAAAACCTGAGGCCGGGCCGCCAGGCCTTGTTTGGCCTTGAAATTTGCATAGGGGGGTCTTTCCCATCCCCGTTCTTTTCGGCAATAAATCGGCATCTGGCCTTTAAAAGGTCCCCATTGGGAATTATAAATACCACTTTAATTTTCTTAATAAAAAGATTAACTCTCTTAATAAATTATTAAGTATTATTAATTTCTTGCTTAATGCTGTTTTAACCTTATTCATTTTTAACAATTGCACATGATAATTAATAAAAAGATAAACAGTCTATATTGACTGGCTATGGTTTTTTTATATAAATAAATTAGCTGGTTAGCCAACAATAAGCGGCATGTAAAAAAAAGCTTGACATTAATCTGGATTGATAATAAAAAAGGGGCGTAGCAAAAGCCAAACCCATCGCGAGGTGGGGGCGGAAAGCCACGGGTCTCTATTTGGGAGAGATAGCCGGGTTGCCGAAAGAGCAGCCCGGCTTTTAATTTTTAGTCGCGGCATGCGAGCATAGCTGAATCCGATTTCCGGATGAAACGGGGCAACCCTGGAAAGAGCGCCGTTGCCCACAGACAAAAGGGAGGAGAAATGCGGAACCGAATAAAAATAATGGCAGTCCTGACTTTGGCAGTGGCCCTGTGCGCGGGTTTGGCCCTGTCGGCACAGGCAACGACGACACTTGATTTTGCCCTCGGCCCCCCACACCCCGCGACTGCATCCATATCCTATGCGGGCGGTAATGCATCCCTGGTAGGAAAGGATATCAACGTATTTAATGTTCAGTTATTGGGGGGTGGCCCCATTTTGACAATCTGGGGCGGGGATTTAGACTTCACCACGGGTACGAATAGTGGTTATGCTGGCGGGGTGTGGACCTTCGGTGGTGGTCCAAATACCTCCATCACGATCCATGGCGGAATTCCTCAAGTCGCTAATCCAAACCCTCTAAATCCTGCGGATTGGATTATCCAACCTGGAACTTTGCTGTTGTCAGGCACTTTCGGAGAAGCTCAAGTCTTTGCGCTAGGCAACTCGTCATATAAAATTGCCGGGGCCGCTTTCCAAGACACAAAGAACGCTGATTTACTAACATTGTTCGGATTATCCGGATTGGCATCCCTGCAATGGGATGGTAATTTTAATATCTCTTTCATCGCAACCACAAACCCTACTACCCATTCATTTGGTACGGCTAACTCTTTGGCCGTTTACAGTGGTGACCTTACCAACACCGTTCCTGTCCCCGCTACCGTGCTCCTGCTGGGCAGTGGCCTGCTGGGGCTGGTTGGCCTGGGTTTCCGGCGGAGAAAGGATTAATCGCGGTCCATTTCTGACTTTTTCAGGCCCCCGGTTGTAACGCCGGGGGCCTTCTTTATTAAGGTTGGAAGTTACATCCCTAAAACTATGGGGAATAACCGGCGAAAATTTTTGGGGTTTGGGTTTGGGCTGCTGCCTGAGCTTGCTTTTTTTAGGCTCCGCCATTTCCCTAACTTTGCCCTCGATGTCCTCCCCTGACCCGGTTACGACAACCGTGGAAAACCCCGGGCCCGGCCTGGCAAATCCTAACCATTTCACCTTCTCCCAGGAATTCCAGGTCCCCCATAACCTGTCATCACTAATAGCCTCCTGGTCTCCAGAAAAGGCAGTCCGGAAAACGGCCCGCTGGACCGCTCCCCTGACCTCCGCTCATTTGGAGAGGTTAATTAAGAATTACGCCCACCGACACAGGTGCCCAATTTTTTTGCCAATAACCGGCATCTGGCCTAGAAGAGGCCCCCAGAAAAAAGCTGTTAATCATTTCCCTCATTTTTTGACCCTGGGAGCCGCAGCCTTTCCCCGCGTCCAGGTCGAAGACTCTATTGCTGGGTAAAATCCCTTTCTTGCTCTAGGGCGCTCGACCTTTCAGGGTTGGGGATGCGCCGCTGCTAGTCGGAATTAAATGTATAGTCACTTTAACTTTATTAATAATGAGTTTATTTTTTATAAATTCCTAAGTATTATTAATTTCTTAACTTAATGCTATTTTAACATTATTTAATTTTAACAAATGCACTTGGTTATTAAAAAAATTAAATACCTGTTACTGGCTGGATATTATATATTTTATATAAAAATATTAACTTGTTAGCAAAAAAAGGCGAGGGGTGTTAAAAAAAGCTTGACAATAATCTGTATTTTATAGTAAAAAAATTTCGTTGATAAAGCCAAACCCATCGCGAGATGGGGACGGAAAACCACGGGTCTCTTGCGATTTGAGATAGCCGGGTTGCCTGGTAAAGGGAACTCGGCTTTTTTTATCTTTAAGTCATGTAGGTAAGGAGATCTCCAAATGCTCGGAAAAAGGTTTCTCATAATTGGATTGATATTGGCGGCGGTTACCCTCTGGGCGCCGCCTGGTCAGTCAGCCTACTTTTTCGATAATTTCAACAGTGAAAATGGTGGGGTTGGTGTCCTAAATTATTCCGGCTTTGCCAACTGGGCAGTTTCTGGTGGGACCGTAGACTTAATCGGCAACGGGTATTTTGATTTCTATTCTGGTACAGGTCATGGCTTATATATTGACCTGGATGGGTCAACATACCAAGCCGGGCTTATGACCAGTAATGCTATCAACCTTCCTGGAGCAGGAACCTACACCCTTGTATTTGACTTGGCCGGTCCGTGGTATGGCAACGTAACGGAATCTGCGGCCTACCAAGTTATTGATCACAACACTAATCAAGTTTATGCAAGTGGTTCTTACACCCTTACTGGAAATGTTCCTTTTGCTCAATATGCGATTCCTTTTACTGTATCTGGACCTGCCAGTATTGACTTAAACTTTTATGAACCTTCCTCCGGCGGCTCAAACAACATGGGGCTGCTGCTCGATAATGTCGGAGTGGTACCTCTGCCCGCTTCTGTTCTCCTGCTGGGCAGTGGCCTGCTGGGGTTGGTTGGCCTGGGTCTCAGGAGGAGAAAGGATTAATAGACCTCCATTCCTGACTTTTCTAGGCCCCCGGCGTTCCCTTCCCGGGGGCCTTCTTTATCAAGGTGAGAAGTCCGCATCCCTAAATATCATGGGGAACAACCGGCGAAAAATCTGGGTTTTTGCCCTGGGCTCCTTCCTGGGCTTGCTTCTTTTGGGTTCCGCCATCCATCCAACTTTACCCTGGATGTCCTCCCCTGACCCGGTTACGGCAACCGTGGAAAAGCCCGGGCCCGGCCTGGCAACTCCTAACCATTCCCTCTTGTCCCAGGAATTCCAGGTCCCCCCTAACTTGTCATCACTAATAGCTTCCTGGTCTCCAGAAAACGCGGTCCGGGAGAGGGCGCGCCGGACCCCTCCCCTGACCCCCGCCCAATTGGAGAAGTTAATTAAGGAATACGCCCGCCGCCACGGCTTGGACGAAAGCCTGGTCTGGGCGGTCGTCCGCCATGAATCCGGCTTTAACTGCCGAGCCGTGTCCCCCAAGGGGGCCATGGGGTTGATGCAGCTCATGCCCGCCACCGCGGTCTTGGTGGGGGTGAAGGATCCCTTCAATGCCGAGGAAAATATCGCCGGGGGCGTTAAATACCTCAAACTATGTTTGACCAGGTTTGATCAGGACGTCGCCCTGGCCCTGGCCGCTTACAACGCCGGGCCGGGAAATGTGGCCAAATATCAGGGCTGCCCCCCCTTTCCCGAAACCCGGAATTACGTGGCCGCGGTGCTCCGGGACTATGGCGGAAAGCATCCCCAGGCCGGCCGGGCCCGGAAAAATGGCTCCCCTCCTGGGAAAAAGGATTTGGGATTGGCCTGGAGCGTCCCCAAGCCCCAATGGAAAATCGCCGGTCCCCAATCCAAAATTCCCCCTCCCCGCTGGAAAGGTAGTGCTTCCTGAAATACCGCGCTTTTTCCCCATTTCCCCCTTATCCCCCCAATCAATAAAGGCTATTTTAAAACCCGCCTTGCCAGGAACTGTCATTCTGAGCGGAGCGAAGAATCTGGTCATTTCAGAACTTAGACCCTTCGCTTCGCTCAGGGTGACGGAAAATCAATTTTGCCATAGCTTATAACCAATCAACCTTAACTCCTCCAGCCCCAAGGAGCCGGGCGGGAAGTGGAGAAACCGATAGTATTTCCCGGAGCATTATGTTAATTTTTAAAAATCAAAGGCAGAGAGGTTCATATGCCCCTTAGGGGACAGGGTAACTACCGGCAAAAGCTTTTCTGGGCGCTGGCCATTCTTTTGGCGCTGTTATATTGCAGCAGTTGCACCACCATGGAGGAAAAGCGGGATAACTTTCTAACCCAGGGCAAAGAACTCTATGAGCAGGGAGACTTCATCCGGGCTCGGCTGCAGTTTAAGAACGCCTTGCAGATTGAACCCAAATTCCCCCAGGGATTATTGTGGCTGGGCAAGACCGAAATAAAATTGGGCAATCTCAAGAATGCGTTTGGGGCCCTGTCCCAGGCCGCGGAACTGAAGCCGGATTTAATCGAGGCTCAGCTTCTTTTGGGACAAATATTTTTGCAGGCTCGCAGACTGGATGACGCCGAGGCCAAGGTTAAGCTGGTCCTCAAACAAGAACCGAAGAACGTTGACGCCCTGCTGTTGGAAGCTTCCCTGGCCCTGGCCCGGGAACAGCCTCCCAAGGCCTTGGAATTGCTGGGCCAGGTGCGCTCTCTAGATCCTCACAAGACTGTCTCCTATTTAATGCAGTCCCTCATTGAAGCCAAACAGCAGCAATTCAGCGCGGCCGCAGCCACCTTGGAAGCGGGGATCAAGGCCAACCCCAAGGCCCTGGACCTGTATCTGGCCCGGGCCCGCCTGGCGGACAGCCAAAAACAGTTTGAGGTGGGCGAGGCCACCTTACTCAAAGCCATTGACCTGGAACCGAAGAAACCCCAATTGTATTCGGAGCTCGCCCGGCATTATGTTGCGGCCTCCCAATGGGATAAGGCAGAGGAGGCCCTGCGCCGCAACCTCACCTTAGAGCCCGATAAAGAAACCCATGTCGGGGAACTGGCCACCTTCCTGGCCAAGCGGGGACGCCTCAAGGATGCGGAGCAGACCTTAAAAGATTTTGTCAGCGGGCATCCCCAGAATTTCAACGCCCGCTTCGCCCTGGCCAATTTTTATCTGGCCGTGCGCCGGGTGGCCCTGGGAACCAAGGTCCTCCAGGAGATCGCCGCCGATGATGCCAGCGGCCCTAAGGGGGTGGAGGCCAGAAACCGGCTGGCGGCCCTGGCCCTGGGCCGGGGGCATTTAGAAGAAGCGGAGAAACTCGTGGACGGGGTTCTCAAAGATAACCCCAAGGATATGGAGGCCATCTACCTTAAAGGGCGGCTGGCCCTGGTAAAAAAAGACGGTCTCCAGGCGGTTAACAACTTTCGGATCATCACCCAGGACCAGCCTAAAAATGCGGAGGTCTGGCTGCTCTTGGCCCGGGCCCACCTGGTGAACAAGGAACCTGAATTGGCCAAGGAAAAGGCCAAAAAGGCCCTGGAGATAAAACCGGATTATTTTGAAGCCAGAACCTTCCTTTACCGCCTGTTTCTGGAGGCCAAAGATTACGATGGGGCGATTAACACCATCAGGGGCTACCTCCGGGGTAACGAGAAAGACGTCTTCAACCTTACGGCCCTGGGGGATGTTTATGTTTTAAAAGGGGATTATGCCCAGGCCCAGGGTACTTTTCAAAAAATCGTGGATCTGGATCCCAAAAAGCCCCAGGGTTATTTCCTCCTGGGCCTGTTAAAAAGGCAGCAGAAGCAGCCGGACCAGGCCCTGAAATTGTTTGACCAAGCCCTGTCCCACCAGTCTGACTTTTTGCCGGCCCTCCAGCAGAAGGTGGGTATCTTTCTGGAGCAAAAGCAATTGGGCCAAGCGGTGGACGCGGTCCGCCAGGACTTGGCCAAGAGCCCCAATAACCCGCAAATTAAACAGATGCTAGGGGAACTGCTCCTGGTCCAAAAGCAACCCCAAGCCGCGGCCGCGGTTCTGGAAGAGGTCGTGGCCAGCAATCCCAATCCTCAAACCTTGCGCCTGCTCATCGCCGCCTACTTGCAGCAATCGGACCAGGACCTCCTGGTTAGACGGTTGGAAGAAAGGGCCGCGGATCCCAAAATACCGCCTTATAATTTCTTGATCCTGTCGGCTCTCTACGAACACAAGAAGGATTTCGACAAGGCCAAAGCCCTTTACGAAACCATGTTGAGCCGGGAACTCTTTCCGGCTTTGGCCAAAAATAACTTGGCATTCCTGCTGGCCGAACACCAACCCACCCCGGAGAACCTGGAGCGGGCCAGGAAACTTTCATCCGAGACTTTGGATGAAAACTCTGAGGAACCCAGCTTCCTGGATACCATGGGTTGGATCCTGGGCAAGCAGGGGAAATATGCCCAAGCCAAAACCTATCTGGAGCAGGCTGTGGCCAAATCCCCCGACAATCCGGCCCTGCTTTATCATCTGGGCTGGTGTGAGGCCAAGCTGGGTGAAACTGACAAGGCCCAGGAAGCCTTGAAAAAGGTCCTATCCTCCAAAGGAGATTTTCCGGAAAAGGCGGACGCTAAAAAGCTCCTGGAGAGTT